>VTLG01010810.1_pt1 | contig 11112 bp, 4 predicted proteins | sample 4694571 | NCBI WGS metagenome assembly VTLG01 (sample SAMN12604809, study PRJNA352737) | marine metagenome | biome: ENVO:00000447; feature: ENVO:00000209|ENVO:00000569|ENVO:01000036; material: ENVO:00002151; isolation source: viral sequences binned using virsorter ... | reverse complement strand
AGTGAAAATGTTGCCAATATGGATCATGATGGTATCCGTAGAAATGGTAAACTATATAATAGACAAGAACATAAATATACATGGACACATACTACACCTGTTTTATGTGATGTTACATGGGAATTTGACTGGGTAGATATACCTGAACCCGTACAAAACTTTATAGTATCTAGAGCTGCTACTATGGTATCCCAAAGAATTATAGGAGATCAAGCTCAATACCAAATGTTGCAACAACAAGAAGCATATACTAGATCACAAGCTTTAGAGTATGATACACAACAAGGTCAGTATACTATCTTTGGACACCCTCAAGATCAACAGAACTACTATCAAAGCTACCAACCATTTCACGCACTGAAACGCTAATGCCAGCAGTAACACAAAGAGTTGACCATTACTTAGGCGGTGTATCCAAACAAGCTGATGCTAAGAAACTCTCGGGTCAAGTTAGAGAAGCTTTAAATTCTTATCCTGATCCTACTTTTGGATTAACTAAAAGACCCGGTTTTAAATGGATATCTAACTTAGGTACAGGTACAACTTACGATTCATCTAAATGGTTCTATATATCTAGAACAGCTGATGAACAATACATAGGATGTATAAAGCCCGCAGGAGGCGGTACAGGAGACATAGATATATGGAACGCTGGAACAGGCGTAGCATGTACTGTTAACTATGGTACAGGGGCACAGGCGTACCTTACAGGGGCACGTACTAACTATGATATACTCACTGTACAAGATACATCTATAATAACAAATAATTTAATAACAGCAGCTAAGATAGCTGACCCTACATTCAATGCAAATAGAAAAGCTACTCTTGTTTTATCAGGAACAGCAATCAGTAATACCTATACTATTGTCATTGATGGTAACACTGTTACACACACTTCAAACACAAGTGGAACTTATGATTCTGTATTATCTGCTTTAAAAACATCTATAGATGCTTTAGGTTTATCTGGTGTAACAACAACAAAACTTACTTCTGCATTACATATAGTTGATAGTAATTCTGCTATAACTATTACTGCTCAAGGTGGTAGTAATAATGATGCTATATATGTATTTCAGGATCAAGTAGATAATGTATCTCAGTTACCTGTCCAAGCATTACATAATCATGTAGTTAAAGTTATCAATACTTCCTCTACTAATGATACTTACTTTGCTAAATTTGTAGCAGAAAATGGTACTAGTGGTGCTGGTTACTGGGCTGAAACTTTAGACCCAAGTAAATCTACAGGATTAGATAATACTACAATGCCACATGAGTTAGTTAATAACTCTACAAATACTTTTACATTTCAGAAAATAACCTATACTTCTAGATTAGTTGGTGATGATACTACTAACTCACATCCTAGTTTTGTAGGTAAAAAGATACAACAAGCTTTCTTTTATAATAATAGACTTGGATTCTTATCAGAAGATAATGTATCTATGAGTCAATCTGCTTCTTATTATAACTTTTACCATACATCTGCACAAATAGTAACAGATGCCGACCCAGTTGATTTAAGCTGTTCAACTATTAAACCAGCAGCTTTACATGGTGTTATACCTACTACACAGGGTTTAGTATTATTCAGTAAGAATCAGCAATTCTTAATGACATCTGCTGATGGTATACTTACACCAACTACAACTACTATAAGAACTATCTCTAATTATGAGATGGATGCAACTGTTGATCCAGTTGACATGGGTACTAATATTAACTTCATAAGTAAGACACCCGGATATACACGTATATTTGGTATGGTTACTAGAGGTCAAGATGAAAATCCACAAGTATTAGATGTAGGTAGAGTAGTGAATGAGTGGGTTCCAGCTACAATAGATTCATTTATTGCTAGTCCACAGAATCAATTCTTAGCTCTCTCTAGCCAGTCAGATAGAAAAGCATACTTCTATCGTACTTATAATGATGGTGAAAAGAACTTAGTACAAGCTTGGTTTAACTGGGAATTACCCGGTACAGTACAGACAATAGCTGTTGATTCAGATACTATGTTTGCTGTTACTAAACAAGGTAGTCAGTTTACACTAAGTAAAGCTAGTCTAAGTCAAAGTCCAGAAGATGCTATTATAGTTAATAACGATGGACAAAAGATTAATCCATGTATTGACTTATATTCAAATGCTAGAAATGCTGCTAATAATGCAACAGTGGTTTATGATTCAACTAATGACTTCTCTAAATGTTATATACCTTGGGCTAATGTAACTGGATTAACACCTGTTATTATAATTAAAGGTACTACAGCTACAGGACAATTCATTGAATCTGGATTTACTACTACACCTACAGTAGTTACAAATGATGGAGATCCATATTTTAAAGTACTTAGAAAAGATTTAAGTGGTGTAGCTAGTGATGTAGTAGTAGGATGGAAGTATGATTTAGATATTATATTACCTAAAACATACTATAGATTAGATGATAATATGACTAAAACCGATTTCACTGCTAATTTAACAGTAGCTAGAATGAAGTTTTCTGTTGGTCTATCTGGAGTTATGGCTTTTAAACTTAAATCTACAGGTGTTAGACAAGGTTCTAAATCTTATACTGGAGATGGTTCTACTACAGTTTTCAATTGGACTGAAGATGATTTAAAATATATAGATAAAGATCAAATTAAAGTTACATTAGATGGAGTTACTACTACAGCATTTACTGTATCAGGTGATACACAAGTTACCTTTACTAATGCTCCTGCATCTACTGTAAAAATAATTATATACTTAGATGAATGGTATAACTTAAATCCTACCCAAACATCAAATACATACTTAGCTAACGATATAGCTTTAGCAGAAGAGTCAGTATTTTCTATCCCAATTCACCAGAAAACAGATAACTTCCAACTTAGAGTATTCAATGATTCACCATTTCCGGTATCATTAAATTCTATGATGTGGGAAGGTAATTACTCACCACGATATTACACAAGGAAGTAAAACATGATAATCGAAACAGGTATATTATTACATATGCCTCACATATTCAGCATTCTACCAATAATTGCAGGTGCAGCTTTAGGAGCTTTAGGAAGTACTGCAGTAGCTGGTGTAACGATGGCAACAGGTGCATTACTTGGAGCTTCTATTGGTTCTGGTATTTATGGAGGTAATAAATCTGCTGATGCTGCTAGAGAACAAGCTAATTTAAGTAACGATGCTGCACAACGTCGGTTTCAATATGATACCGATATGTGGAATATGAATAAGGATAAAATTAGAGCAGACCGTCAATTTGCTGTAGATAGTATAATGGCTCAAGCTTCTAATGAAGGTAAACTAGCTGGTTATAAAGATGCAGCAGCAGCTCAAAATTATAATTATTCCTTATTAATTAGAAACAAACAACAAGAATCAAATGAATCACAATTCCTAAGATCTGAATCTATTTATAGTGATCAATTAGATTTAAATTCACTAGCTGCTAAAGCAGGTAAAAATGATCAATTAAATCAATTACAAGAAATAGAATCAGAATCTGCTTTTGATGCGAATGATGCTTATTTAGATACACTTGTTGCTGAAGGTAAAATGAGAGCCAGAGGAGTATCTGGTAGATCTGCAGAGAAAGCAACTCAAGTTACATATGCAGATTTAGGTAGGCAAATGTCCTTACTTAATGAATCGTTATCAAGTGCAGGTAGGAATTCAAGAGCTGTATTAGAAGAAATCTCAAGAGATCATATTTCAGCAGATCTAACTGCTTATGCTCAGAAAATGTTAGATCCCGGTCAATTACCAATGCCACTAATACCATTAGCTACTCCAAGAGCAGACTTTGTACTACCAAGAGCATTAGATGAATATGACTTCGGCCCAGCTCCAGTATTAGGAGCAATGGCATCACCTTCTGCAGCTGCTAATCAAGTATGGGGAGCTACCATATCTGGTATTGCAGGTCAAGTAGGTGGTATAGCTACTAAATTTATTCCCAGCTAATTATGGCACAGAAAAGAAAATACAAGCGGTACTCTAAGGGGGGCCGCTTTAAGCAATCAGGTCAAGGTCTACGGACCTCTGTAGGTGAAATAGCATCTCAAAGAAATATTGAAATTGATGCTATTAAACTACAACAGGCACAAGCCAAAGAAATTAATAAAGACCTTATATCAGGTACATCTGATGTTGCTAGAGCAGAACAAGAGAATTCTGCTACTATTCAGAATTTAGAAACCAAAATCTTTCAAAATAAATATAGAGCTATAGAGAAAAGAGCTCAAACAGAAGTTGAATCTATACTAGGACAGGCTAAAGAAAAAGAAAAGGCTTCTAAATTTTGGGAGAAGTTTGCTACTAAACATTCTTGGGACTTATATAAAGGTGCTAAAGGATTATCTGATTTTGCACAATTTAAACGCGGTCAGTATCTACATGAACAATTATATGATGAAGGTTTAAGTTTTGATAGTTTTCCAGAAATAGGTGCTAATTCAGAAATAAATAAATTAGCTTTACAAGCAATAAATAATCAGAAACATGATTGGAATGAAGAGGAAATAAAAGAAAATATAAAATTCATTTCTGGTAATAGTAATCCTTATCTAGCTGGAATGTTAGCAAAGGATTGGGAAAAGAATAAAGAAACTATTATTCAAAGTACTGTAAATGATGCTTTAGTTGATGGTAAAAGTATATGGAATAAAAAGACAGCTAAAGAACTGTTGATGACTAGAGCTTATTTATTCTTACAAAAACATGATATTAATCCTCGTAGTAAAGCTGGTAGTGATATATTAACAAGTACTAGATTATGGGCTAATGCTAAAACTATACATCTTACAGGTGTTGATGGTTTAGCAACAGATCAAGAAGAAATTCAAAAACTTGCTAAAATACATCTATCTAGTAATACTAGAGCTAGTATGGAGAACTTAGTAACTTATGTAAAAAATGGTTATTATAAATCACAAACTGCTAAAGGTTGGGGTAAAGGAGATTTATCTTGGGCTCAAGCTTATGAATTAGCAGGTAAAGCAATTGTTGATAATGCTGATGCTAATGAAAATTTAACTCCATATTTTAACCATGCAATACCCGGAACTGAGTGGACAGAATGGACTACTGATCAAGGTGTAGAAGAAGCTTCTACTAAACAGAGTGAGATATGGTCAGTTAAACATCCACGTATTACAGAACAAATTTTAAATCATCAAGTTAGTCGTCAAAATGCGATTAAAAAGAGAGCTGACCTTCAAGTAGAAGGTGATGCTATTGTAAGAAATGAGGATATTAAAAAAGAAATCAGAGAAAATCCAGAACTTCTAAATGATTTTAGTAATGATGGCTATATAAGGAAACTTATAAAAGAAGGTGAAGCAGCAGATACTCATGCAAGTACAAAAAAACTCATAACAAGATTAACTAACTATAAGAGTAGTACACATGGTCCTGCAGATGCATATAATGATTTTATGCATATAGTTACAACTGATCCAGAAAATGTAGAAGAAGCTTTCTATAGGCTTGCACAGATAGATCCAAAATATAGAGAAGCTTATAAAGCTAAAATAGATGGAAGACTTGAACTTATGGAAACATTTCAAGATGAAACTTCTACTAAAGCTGAGAAAGAATACTGGACAAATATAGTCCAACAAGAAAATAAAGGTACACTACTCGCTGGTACAGCTAAAATAGTAACTGGATCTAGTGGGGAAAGAGCTAGAGATGCTATATATTATCATTTTATATCTGAATTACATGCAATAGATCAAGCACAACCGGGTTTGACCTTTTCTAAGAAAAGACAATTAGCTAGAGAAGCAGTTCAAAAAGAATTAGATCGAGGTAAAGATGGTGGTGGTGGTATCTATAGTAGAAATTTAGATACTAATGTAAGTAAACTTCAAATGATCTGGACGAATTTTGGAGGAGGAGATGAGTCTGGAGATAATGTATCTGATTTATCTAATGAAAATATATATGATACTTTATTTCATCCAACGTCTACAGGAACTTTAGAAGACAGACTTAGTAAAAAGAATATCATTACTAAGAATGAAGCTACAGATTTAATAACAGCAATACATACAGGTAGAGAAGATGAGGTATCTATACCTCAAAATGTATATACTGTAATGGCTATAACTGGTAAAACAAAACATGAAGTATTATCTGCTTCTATAAATGCTGCTGTTAATTCAGATGGAAAGGGTAAGAGACTTCAATGGCCAGTAGGTATAGAAGATGCAGTAAACTATGTACTTGGTAAAGGGAATGACAATTACACTAAAGTTCTAAGTGGTGTAAATGCTCAAGGAGCTCTTGTTTATGAAATGTTGAAAAATTCAAAGCTAGGAAGCGTTCAAATTCCAGCCTATGATATGAATGAAGCGGGAGATATAGTAGAAAAAGGTACAAAACCATTTGGTAAAGGGGAAGAAATTGTGGTAAAAACAGACTACGGTGACATTCCTATGAGAGATGCTAATAGAAACCCCTCTGCATACACACATATAGATGGAACTAGGATAGATCCTCATCGATCTATATTTAATGGAGTTTACTATAATCCATTTAAAACTCCTATGCAGGATGATTTACCACCTATCAAAAAAACTCATGAAGGTCTTGGTGATTCTAAATTAGGTATTAAACCAACAAGAGGTCCAAGAAAGTATACACCACGTCCTACACAAAGAAAGGGAGGTAAGAGATGAGCGTATTAACAGAACAAATAGATGAACTAAATCAAACTGAAGTAAACCCTGATGAAATACAAATAGCTCAAGAGGCTCGTCTAGGAGATGATCGTTTTGATACAAATCCAGTACAAGGAGATACTGTTAATACAGAAGTCGTAGAGAATACATTTCCATCTCCTTTTGGTGGTAGAATAGGTAAGAGTTCTGTTGATTTATCTCAGGAAGGTGCTAATGATCGTATGCTTGAAGAATATGATAATGCATGGAAACTAGATAATGAAGATAGTGAAAGTCTTAAAGAATCTTTTCATCAAAAGTATTACGGATTAACTACTGAAGAATTCAAAGAACAAAGAATTAAAGATTATTATAGGACACCTGCAACTTCAAAACTACCTGTAGTTGGTGGTGCTTTAGAATCACTAAGAATTCCCGGATTAGCTGTTACTGATTTTCTCATGGATGCAACTGGTACTCTAGGTGGACCATGGGGTGCTGAATTAGATGATAAATGGGATCGTGCCACAATGATGGATAATCCTGTACATGAGAATATAAGAAAAGTATTGTCTGTATTACTACCTGCTATCTATACTGGAGGTAAGACAAATCAATTCCTAACTTCACAAGGAATAGCAAACCTACCTTGGTTATCAAAACATATGATAAGACTAGGTGCATGGCAATTAGAAGCTGCTTTTATATCTGGATTAAGTGATACTAGTGAAGGTCCAAATTTATCTCAATTTACTGCTGAATTAATACCCGGAATATTTGGTGCAGATGGGATGCTGCCTCTTCCTGAAGCTTGGAAGACAAAAGATTCAATGTCTCCTGCAGCAAAGAAAAGATTAAATATGTGGAATGATGCAGGTTTAGTAGGATTTGGTAGTATAATAGGTACAGTACTTGATAGTGGTAAGTTATTTAGAGGTCCAGCAAGACAAACTATGGATTGGTTTGAGCCTTTAGATCCTAAAGCACAAGCATATAAAGAACTTGAAATTGCTAAACAAGCTGATCCAGATATACTAATAGAAATTCAAAAGATAGATGAATTAATATCTATTGGTGACTTAAATAAAAGAGATTTAGGTTTACTATATGCTAAAAAAAGAAGTCTTATGGATGAAATCTTAAGACTTGATGATGTAGATAATAATGTTAGAAAAGCAGACAGTGCTGCTGAAAAAGAATCCTTTGATGCAGCTCAACGTAAAATAGATTCTGGAGATGAAATAACTGAATTAGATCCTGATATAACACCGGGGTTACAAGATGCTAATAAAGGTGCTAGAGATGTACCAAGAGAAGGTTCTGTAGCACGTAATATGGCAGATACTACTGCTATTAAAACAGGTATGGCTAAAGGAGATCCTGCTAATGTTGTAACTGAATCTATGATGAGAAAAGGTTTCATGATAGGTCCAAGATCTCGTAATGTTGTACAAGGTATTGCAGAAGCTGGTAAAGAAGCAGGTAGATTTGATGCTCTTGTAGATGGATTTAGATTTACTGCTAAACAAATGAATGCTGCTGCATGGGACATATATACAAGTATTGTAGATCCCGGTGCTTCATTAGGTGATGTTAAAGAATTATTTCTAGAAAATAGAAATGTTGTTAACATGCTTATGGGTAGGTTCAAAGTTGAAGTAATCAATGAAGAACAAGCTAGAGCTGCTGCATTTGCTTTAAGAGATCTAGTAGATAAGTTTTTAGGTAGAGAAGTAACTGAAGCTTCTGCAAGAGTTATGGATACTCTAGGTAGAGAATCTGCTACTCTAGCAGAAACTGTTAAAACAATGAAACCTTATGTAGATGATACTCGCGTAACAGATCTTATTCTTGATAAGATGGAATTCCTTATGGATGAGTATGCACTTAATAAATACATATCAGGTTGGACTCTAAGAAATAAAAACTGGTTTGATCAAGCTCCTCCTAAGCAATTAGAAGAAGTTATTGATACTCTTACTCAAGAATTTACTAGTGCTGAAAATGCTATACATGCTAGAAATAGGAAATTTACTAAAACTTTAAAACAATTAAGAAAGGATAATCCATTAGCAATGCGTCCTTTAGTTGATGCCTTTGCACATAGTAATGGTGATGTAGATACTTTAGCTAAACTACATAAATTCGCAGAAGATGCATTAACTCCAGTAGGTATGATAAAGAGTCCTAATCCTAAGCAGATGAATTTATTTGCTAAAGGAGCATGGTCTGTTGCAATGAATAATGTTTTATCTGGATTAGCTGCTCCGGGTGCAATGGTTGGTAACTTAGGTCAGTTAGTAGCGAAACCTATAACTCAATTTTTAGGACATTTTTATTATGGATTTGAAGGTAAAGGATTCGATGGGCTAAGACAGTTAGCTTATATGCATGGTTCTATCTTTGAAACAAATCGTAGATCTATGATAGATGCTTTTGAGATGATGAAAAAATCTCATAAAGATCCAGAGTTATTACTGAAAATGGCTCGTAAAGATTTCACTCTTAAACGATCTAAAGAATGGACTATAATGGATGATATGGTTCCAGTATGGGAGAATGAAAAAAATTGGGGTATGTTATTTCAATATAATACAGCTAAATTTTTTACTGACATGGGTCAGAACCCTAACTTAAGATGGGGTATGACTGGATTAACTTTCCCAGATGCATATACTAATACTCATTTAATGCAAGTAATGTCTAGGCTGAGAGCATATGATGAAGTATTCTCTGAATTTGGTTTTGCTGATTGGAAAAAGATCCATTTAGCTGAAAAGCGGATAATGAATGAGGCATTTGATGAGAATGGTTTATTAAAAGATAAAGCTGTAAAAGCAATGTCTGGAGAAGTAGCTTTAAATTTAGATGATGGATTAGCTACTTGGATGAATCAAGCAACAACTGCATATCCTGCAAGTAAAGTTCTATTTATGTTTCCAAGAACTCAATCTAATGCAGTTAAAGTTTCAGCTTCTTGGTTGCCTTTAACTGAAATTAAGGGGTTCAGTAAATATGCCGCGACTCTACATGCTAAAACACCTGATGAGATAGCTGCTGCATTAAAACAACATGGTATAGATGCTGCTACAGATCCAAATGCTCAAGCTATATTTGAAACACTTAGAGCTGAATATAAAGGTAGACAAATAGCTGCAGTTGGGATAACTGGTCTTTTATGGCAATGGGCTATGGCTGGTAATATAAATGGTCCCGGTCATCATGACGCATCTATTAGAAGAAAAGAAAGAGAGCAAGGTATTTATATTCCTGATATAATTAAAGTTGGAGATACGTCTATTCCAATAGATCTATTCCCTGATGGTCCGAAACAAATACTAAAAATTCTAGGTTCTGCATCTTATTATACTAATCATTTATCTGATGAGTTTTATGAAGATTTACAAGCCAAAATAATGTGGACATTAAGTGCTACTTATTTAGGAGATGTACCATTCCAAGGTTTTGAAACTCTTTTAAGAATATTTGATGGTGATGGAAATGCTATGAAGAGACTTCTTAAGTCTATCTCAAGACTTGCTATACCTCAAAGTAGTGGTATGGCTTTACTAGCTAAAGGAATTGATCCAGCTATAAAAGAATTAGAGGATTCTATATTGAAAGCAGTATTAGCTAGAATACCTTTTGCATCGTATCTGGTAAGAAATAAAAGAGATACTCTTACAGGTGAGTATTTGAACGATTGTTTAAATCCACTTGCTAGAAGAACAAATGCTATTATTGGATTCCCTACTAGTTGTACACAAGAACAATGGAGAAAAGATCTTCAACAAATAGGCTTTAACGGAGTTAAAGATTTTGAAAAGTCTTCTAGTGGTGATTATGAGTATAGTGGTGAAGAAAAGGATATTATACAAGGATACTTAGCTGATAGAAGAATATTTAGAGGAATTAAAAAGATTTTAAATAAACCATCAAATAAAAGAGATATAAAGAAATTTGAAGCTTATCGTACTAGTAATAAATTAAATCAGGATAATAAATTGAATCTTTATGATTTACCAATTCATAGAGAATTAAAAGCTTTCTTAGCAATAGAACATAAATTAGCAGAAGAAAGATTAATTAGAGAACGTCCTGAAATTGCTAATGAAATCCTGCATAGAAAATATGCTAAAACTCAAATGAAAGCCGGTGATGTAGAAGGTGCGGAAGCAACAATGATGAAATTACAAGAAACACAAGAACTACTACAAATGGCAAAATAACCAATTATGGCTGTTACAGAAAACGCTTATACGGGTAATGGCTCCACCACCAATTACTCTTTCACATTTCCATATTTGAAGTCAACCGACATAGAAGTTCAGGTTGACGCTGTGGTAACTACAGCATGGTCTTTAGCCAATGCTACCACGATACAATTTAATAGTGCTCCAGCTAGTGGGGCAGCAATAAAAATCTTAAGAACTACA
>VTLG01008524.1_pt1 | contig 11112 bp, 15 predicted proteins | sample 4694571 | NCBI WGS metagenome assembly VTLG01 (sample SAMN12604809, study PRJNA352737) | marine metagenome | biome: ENVO:00000447; feature: ENVO:00000209|ENVO:00000569|ENVO:01000036; material: ENVO:00002151; isolation source: viral sequences binned using virsorter ... | reverse complement strand
GCTCAAGTTGCTTCAGTTTCTCCATTGTGGGATAATGCAGATAAGAGATTAAATTCTTACTATGGTTTCTTTAGCTCAAATGTTGGTAATGGAGGTGCAGGTGGGAAGGCTCATTGTATGTTTGGAGATTTCTCAAGAGTACATATAGCACAATTTGGAGGTCTTGATTTACTCTGGGATCCATATACAAATGCTGCTAGTGGATTAGGAAGATTAGTTGCAACATCTTTAGTGGATGGGAACGCTGTGAATAACACAGTAGCATTTGCTAATATAATTGAAAGTTAATAGTTAATATATTAATATGAAAAGGGCTGGTTTTAAAGCCAGTCCTTTTTTTTAAAACCAATTTAAAATGAATAGAAGTTTAAGAGTAGATACAGCGGCCGCCGACCCTGTTTTTACAACTGCTCAAGCTAAGGAGTTCCTTAAAGTGGATGTAAGTACAGATGATACTTTAATTGACAACTTAATTGCTGCGGCAACTGAATCATGTCAAATTTATACTAATCAATATTTTATTAATACAGTAGTAACACAATATAGTGACACTTGGGATGAATTTTATACTTTGTATAAAAGTCCAGTTGTAAGTATTACTCATGTGAAATATTATGATTCTGATGATACACAGCAAACATTAGCTTCTTCAAATTATATTTTAGGACATTACTCTAAGCCCGCAAGAATTGGAATTGCTGTTGGAGGAAGTTTGCCAAATTTATCGGATAGGATAAACGCTGTTGAGGTTAAATATGCAGTAGGTTATGGCACAGCTTCAACAGATGTCCCAGAGGGAATAAGAACAGCAATTATTTTAACCGTTGGAAATTGGTATGAGAATCGCCAGAGCGTAATCACAGGCCGAACAGCAACAGAGCTTCCTTTATCAAGTCAATATTTATTAGATCAATATAAAATTCAGGTATGCTAAGTATTGGCCAACTTGATAGAAGAATTGAAGTACAATCTCCAACATATACAACTGATAGTTATGGAGCAGAAACAAAAGTTTATGCTACTCTTTACACTCTGTGGGCTCATGCAGACTGGAAAGCAAGTAATAGAAAAGAAGAATCTCAAGAACAAGTTCAAAAAACAGATTTAGTTTTTTATGTAAGAAATTTAGGAGTTACAATTTTAGGAACTTATAGAATAGAATATGATTCTAAAACTTACATTATTCATGGGATTAAAGAAATAGATGGAAGGGAAAAATTTTTAGAAATAGAAACAAAATTAAAAGATAATAACTAATGAGCGTATCAGTAGAAACAAAAGGAATTAAGGAGATAACTCAAATGTTTAAGGAGTTGCCAAGGCAAGTCAATAAAGATTTAGTTTGGGGAAGGTTTTGGAAAAAAGTTACAATTCCTTTATTAGATGCTGCTATAGCTGAGGCTCCTTTATTAAATCCTGGAACAACAGGAAGAGTAGGGGTTTCATATCCACCAGATAAAAAATTAACAATTTCAAGAGGTACTTTAAAAAAATCTCTTAAATTTTATAGAACAAGAGCTTCAAGAGAAAAAGATGTTCATGGAGCGTATATTGGACCAAGAGTAAAAGGAAAATTTAAAAAAAATTTGGGTGGTTACTACGGCGCATGGGTCGAGTATGGACATAGAAAAAGAGGTGGGGGAATGTCAAAACCAAATCCTTTTATGCAAAGAGCATGGAATCAAAAAAGTCAATCAGTTTTGTCAAATGGATTTTCAGAAGCAGAACAAATATTTATTAAAGCTGTTAGAGCTCATGTAAACAGATTAAAAAAATACGGAAGGTTAGGATATTAAAATGGATATAGGAAAAGCAATATATAAAATTTTAAGCGATAATATAGCTGTAGCTTCTTTGGTAGGAACAAGGATTGCTCCAAACGTAATGAAACAAACCTCAGCGTTTCCCTTTATTGTTTATGATGTTTCCACTGATACTCCAGAAGGGCAAAAAGATTCTGTTGCTTTATTAGATAATGCTTCTATAATGGTTTCTGCATATTGTAAAACTTATGCAGAAGCTTCAAAACTGGCAAACTATATAAGAACAGCTTTGGATAGAGTTAATGGATTGTATGTTGGAGTAAATATACAGGCAATTAATTTTGATGGATATGATGACGTTTTTGATGATATGAGTGGAAGCGATGGAATTTATAGAAAATCATTAAATTTTAATATTAGAATATTAAATTCTTTTAATAATATTTATTCTACAAATTTTGATGGAGTAGATGATGATGTAAATATAGATTCAAGTGGTTCAGTTATAAATACAAGTTTAGGAACATTCTCATTATGGGCAAAATTAGAAACAATAGAAGCAAGCGGTTATTTTATAAATTATAGAGTAGATGGAAGCAATCAAATAGCTCTCCTTTACAATGCTTTTTCAAATGAATTAAGAATGAGCTATAAAGGAGGAGGATCTACTGTGGAAGCTGTTACTACTGATGAAATAGAAAATGATGGATTGTGGCATCATATAGTGGGAACATGGGACACTTCAGGAGATGAAATAAAATTATATTTAGATGGAACGTTAAAACGAACAACAACATCTTTACCAACTTTAACAGGAACTCCATCGGATTGTTCTATTGGGAGCAGTGGAGTTGGAAGTTCTTATTTTATTGGAAATATAGATGAAGTTAGTTTGTTTAATGTAGAATTAACTGATGCACAAGTAACAACATTATATAATGAGGCCTTACCTTATACAGTAGCTGCAGATACTGGATTAATTGGATGGTGGAGAATGGGAGATGGAACTTTAACAGGAGATTCGATTGCAACCTATCCGACTATTCCAGATGATAGTTCAAATAGTAATGATGGAACAATGACTAACATGACATCAGCAGATTTTGAAGCTGATGTTCCAGAATAAAGATATGGAAAAAAAGTATGTTATAATAGAAAAAAGTTATGTTGATTCAATAGATTTTCAGCATGTAATTGAAACTTCAAAAGCAACCTTGAGATATAATTTAGATGGAACAAAAACAATAGTTAAATTTATTGGAGATGTTCCAGATTTTTTAGAAGGGGATGTAATATATTCTCATAGTGAGATATTAGAAATAATCAACAATCCAGATAATGGTTGGATTGAAATAAACGAATAAAGAAATGAAATATACATTAAAAAAAGAATTAGTAGTAAATCATCACAAAACCTTGCCAGCAGGAGTAGTTATGGACGTAACAGAAGATTATGCACAATGGTTAGATGATAATGGTTATGGAAAAGAAGAAAAGAAGAAAGTAAAAAAAGAAACGAAAGCAAAAAAAGAAGCTTCAGATAAGGAGCAAGAATTATAATTATAAACAAATTAAAAAAATAAAATTATGGCAGCAACAGACGGACAGATCAACGGAACGGAACTAAGAGTGTACTTGGCCGGAACTCTCGTCGCTTACAGCACGAGCGCTACTCTTAATGTGAATCATAGCACCAGAAGCACGAGTTCAAAAGACAGTGGTGGATGGGAAGAAAATATGGAAGGAATGAGAAACTGGGATGTTTCTTGTGATGCATTATATGCATGGCTAACTCCAGCAGGAGGAGCTATCGGTAATAATACTCTGAGTGATGTGTTTACGGCATATATAGCAACAAGAGCAAGTTTTGAGTTAACTTTTGGAGTTACAACAACTGATTCTGGAGATACAAAATACGTAGGAACAGCTTGGATGACATCAGCAAGTTTAAGCAGCCCTTTGGAAGATACGAGCACCTTTTCTGTATCATTTCAAGGAAGTGGAGTATTGGTTCAAACAGTAAGTTAAATAAAAATTTAGAGCCAGCCCTTGCGTTTTCTTTTCTGAGTGCGGGGGTTGGTTTCTTTTAATTCAGAAAAGATAAAACACTTTAGAAAATGAAATATGAAATTTTAGAAATTGGAGAGCATAAGATGGCATGCAGATTTGGATTCAATGCATTAAGGAAATACAGTTTAATGACTGGAGCAACAATGAATGATTTAAATAAATTAGCATCTGGAGAACTTACATTTAATGATGCTTTTAGTTTAATTTATTGTGGACTTCAGGATGGAAGTAGAGCGGCAAAACAACCATTTAAATATAGCATTGATGATGTAACGGATATGTTTGATGGTCATATGGATTGTATGGAGAAAGCTTTTGAGATACTTGGAAGAGCAATGGGAGAGGGGAACGAAAAAAAGCCAAAGGCCAAGAGAGCCAAGAAGTAGAGCTAACTTGGCCAAAACTTGAGCAGATAGCATTCGGACAATTAGGAATGAATGTTGATGATTTTTACGATATGTTGCCAAGAGAGTTTTGGAATAAAGTTGATGGTTTTTATGAACTTGAAAACATGAGGCAAAGGAGTGACTGGGAAAGAACCAGATGGAGCACTTGTTTATTATTAAACATACAGCTTCCGAAAAATAAAAGTATCAAACCAACCGACCTTATGAGGTTTCAATGGGAAAAAGAAGCATTAAAAATAGATTTTAAAGATTTAAAAATGAAAGCAGAATATATTAAAAAATTAGAAGAAGATGGCAGCGAGTAAAGCAATAGGATTTTTAAATTTCAAATTTTTGGCTGATTTAACAGCTTTTGAAAGATCACTGAAAAAAGCTCAAAAAGGACTAAAGAAATTTGGTAAATGGAGCACTAAAGCTGGTAAAACTATGACTATGGGATTAACACTTCCTTTAGTTGCTTTAGGAAAAGTGTCTATTGACGCTTTTGACGCTCAACAAAAGGCAATTGCTCAAGTTGAAGCTGGTTTAAAATCAACAGGAAATCAAGTGGGAATAACATCTGAAAAATTACAACAGATGGCTGCTGATTTACAAAAGAAAACACTATTTGGAGATGAAGAAATTTTAAAAGATGCTACTGCACAACTTTTAACTTTTACAAATATAACAGGAACGGAATTTGCTAAAACACAAGAAATTGCTTTAGACTTAGCTACAAGATTAGATGGAGATTTAAAAAGTGCTTCTATAATGCTTGGAAAAGCTTTAAATGATCCTGTTGCTAATTTATCTGCATTAAGTAGAGCGGGGATTCAATTTTCCAAAGAACAAAAAGCAACAATAAATTCTTTAGTTGAAACTAATGATTTGGCTGGAGCTCAAACTATTATTCTTGCAGAATTAGAAAAACAATATGGAGGAAGTGCGGAAGCAGCTGCATTAGCTGGGACTGGTCCAATAAAACAACTTCAAAATGAACTTTCTGATTTAAGCGAACAAATAGGAGAAAGATTAATTCCTTTTGTTAAAAGTTTTGTAACATGGATTAAAAAATTAGCAGAAAAATTTGATGGGCTTTCAGATTCTCAAAAAGATATTATTGTAAAATTCGGATTAATACTTGCTGCAATAGGTCCAGTTCTTATGATTTTAGGACAATTATCATTAGGGGTAAGTGCATTAATTCCATTGTTTGCTAGACTTTCGGCGGTTGCAATGGCTAATCCTTATATTCTTTTAGCTGCTGCAATAGCTGCTGTTGTTTATGCAATTTACAGGATGACTTCAGCACTGAATTATCAAATAGATGTTCAAAAAGAAATAGGGGACTTAGATGTTAAAGCTCAAAAATCAATCAGCAAAGACCTTGTAAATATAGGACTTTTAACAGATGCTATTAAAGATGAAAATGCTTCTTTAGATGATCAACAAAAAGCCTTAAAAACACTTCAAGAAACTTATCCAGGCTATTATGACGAAATTGACGAAACTGCTATTAGTACAGAAAATTTAGATGCTGCAACCAAAACACTAACAAAAAATTTAATGCAGGTTGCTAAATTAACTGCATATAAAAACAAACTGGAAGAGATTGCTGATAGAATGTTAGAATTAGAGGAAAAAGGAAATGTTGATATAACAACAGGATTGGTATTTGATGTTGTTCTTGGTCCCGCTGCTACAGCTTTTGATTTACTCACAGGAAAAGTTACAAAACTCAAGCAAACAGTCCAAGAGAAAATGGATTTAAAAGAATATGATGAATTAGGGAGGTTATCAGAAGAAATTGCAGAAAAAACTATTGTACTTGAAAAGGAAGTAAATAAAACTAAAGAAACCTTTAAAAAACTTGAACATGGAACAGAGGATTTAGGAGATGATGTAGGGGATTTAGGAGATGATACAGATAATTTAACAGAATCAACACAAGAATATAATGCATCTTTAGACCCTTTATTAGCAAGCATTAAGGACTATGCTGAAAACATGACTGTAGCGGGAGCATCAATGGAGGGGGTAGAGATGTGGACCAGAAAATTAACAGATGCGCAAAAATTAGGAGCTGCTGGATTCCAAATGTTTGGTGATATTTTAACATCTTCTTTAGATAGTGCTTTAGATTCTCAGGAAAACTTCTTTAAACTATTTATAAAAAACATAAAAAAAGCTATCAGAAGCTTATTAGTTCAATTAGCGGTCATGACTTTAATACAAGCTATCATGCCTTTTGGAATGGGAGGAATGGGAAAATCTGCTTTTAAATTATCTAATATTAAAAATAATCTAATGGGATTAATGAATATTCCAGGATTACATGAGGGGGGTCTTGTGACAGGACCAACAACAGCTTTAATTGGCGAGGCTGGTCCAGAAGTTGTTATTCCTTTAGATAGAGTTCAATCTATGCTAGGTGGAGGACAAAATCAAAACATAACAGTTACAGGAAAACTAATTGGGAATGATATTTATTTGAGTAATGCTAAGACATCAACAAATAGATTCAGAACAGTATAAAAGAAAATAAAAAATGGCAAGAGCAGTTTATCCGTTAAACAACGCAAGAGAAGCAACTTTAGTTTCTTCAAATGGAACAACATATACAATAAATATTTTGTGGACTGGAGCTGGGCACATAGCTGCTAATTCCATGACTTTAGGGGAGGGTGGAGTTCAGATCAGTTACGAAAATCCAACTCAAAAAGACAAAAATTCATATATTTTAACTTCTAAATGTACTCTATCTTATTTGGTAACAAGTGACGCTGATAAAATTTTTATTGCATCTCTATCTTCTACCTATGAAGAAAAAAATGTATGGATAACAGTGAGGGAGGGGTCTAATATGTTATGGTCTGGATATATTTTGTTAGACCTAAAAGATGAACAAGATGTAAGTTATCCCTATGAGGTTTCTTTAGAAGCTATTGATGGGTTGGCAGCTTTAAAAGAAATTCCTTTTATTAGAGAAACGAATATTGGTGATTCGTCCGTTCCAACCTTTCCTTACGAACCGGACGACACTTTTTTTAACGCTGGATATAATAATTTATTAGGAAATGCAGTAAGTGCAGGAACAACAACCAAATATTTATCTTATTTAATTGCGAAAACGGGGATGGTATTAGCTGCCGACAGTGATGGAAGTTCATCTAATTTTTTAGCAGATTACTCATTGCAAACGGCAGTTAATTATTATAATGAGGGACATCCCGTTCCAGCAGATAATATTGACCCTTTAGGATATACAAAATTAAGAATCCAACAACTATACAAAGAAGAGGGAGAGGGGTTTATTGTGGCTCCAGATTGTTATACTGTTTTAGAATATATATGTAAAAACTTTGGAATGAGATGTACTTATTGGCAACATACTTTCCATTTTGTTTCTATTGATGAATATAATACAGATGAAGCGGCGGCGGGGACAGCAACAGTTCCAATTAATATCCCTACAAGATTATATACAAACACGGGAGTTGTAGCTAGTCCACATACACAAGATTATTTGGGAACAAATAGTTTATCTATTTATAATCTATCTATTGAAAATGCTACTGATCCTGGCGAGGGACTTCAAAAATTAGGAGGTTCTATTTATAGTGGATTGCCACCCATAAAAACTGCAAAAGCTCTGTTTTTTGGATTTACTAGCGTTAATACAAATGTTTATAGGGGATTCCCAAGAATGCCAACTTTTAATAGCACAGGAGTTGAAACAATGTATAATAATTATCCAAGAGTTGGAGGAGCTGCTTATAGTGGAGCAATAGATTATGGAACTATTGTAAATGCTGCTGATGCTGATGGGATAGAATTTCAAGCTTATTTAAGTTATAAAAACACTGCTTCTGCTAGCGTACATATTTACAATATGTTTACACTTATAGCAAAACCTAGCGAACAAGGAGGCTTTCCTTATAAAGTGCTCAGGAGGTCTGGGACGACTTCTGCTAATTATACTTATGTTTGGGATGATTGGACATCTGGCTCTTTTCCTTTTACAATAAACACCTCTTTTTCAAATAAATATGCATATAGGGGAAACTGGGTGGTTCCCTATCCAAGTATTAATCAGAATTTGGGAATTGAAGTTTATCATACTGCTGATGATCCTTATTGTACATCTAACGGAACAGGAACTGCTGGACTTTTTCCAACTCATGGAGATTTTACAGGATCTTGGGATTTTGCTCCAGCAAGTTTAACTTGTTGGGATTCTAATTCGGCTTATCCTTTATATGGATTTAGTGGTTCTATCTCTTCAATAAATTTAGGAAGCATTCATAATCATGGAGGAACAATAAAACAATCTGGTAGCACCACTTATAGTGGAGCAGCTGCTAATAATTATCAAGCAATGACCCATTATAAATGGGACTATAATCAGATGCTAGAAAATGGAACTCCCAAAGGAGTTTTGCGATCAGTAGGTTCCCCAGACATAGTTAGCACCACTTTTATTGAGATTGATGTAGTAAATGAAAACACTTTTGCTTATGATGGAGGGGATTATTTTTGGGGAGAGGGAGGAACTATTGAAGTGTCGGAGGATGGGTCAGCCTATGTTGCTGCTGGAGATGGTAAATGGACTAATCCAACTTATGTTTGGCATGCTGGAACATCTCAATTTAATTACACAGTGGGAAGTTATGACAGAACTTTAGTTACTATATTATTAGAAAATATAATCTACAATCAAAGTATTCCTTTAAAACAACTAAATGGAACTACAGCTTTATCAGAAACAAATAAATACTATGCTGAAACATCAATTTTAAAATATATGAATCCCATAGGGAAGTTAAAAGATGCTGATGACAAAGAATATATTTTTGCAAGAGGAACGTTCAGTTTATTATCTGATGAATGGGAATCCACTTTAAATGAAGTGATTTATGAGGTTCCAGCAGGGACAATAAATAAAGGAAATTTAGTGGTTCAGACAGAAATTCACCCTCTATGAAATATATAGCAACTTATCCCCCTACCCGAACAACTCAAATATTTGAAGATAAAAAATTTGATGGGCAAAAAGTAGAACTTACTACTTTAAATGAAATTGTTGCAGCAGCAACAACTGTAACATCCTTAACGGTATTATCAACAGCTTTTGATATGAAATCTGGAGATAATATAAATGTCGCTGGGAATAATTTTGTGTTAGATGCTGATGCTGCTGCAACTGCAACTTCTTTATCTGTTACTTCTACAACTACTACTTATGATATGTATATTATGGATGTAATTGAAGTAAATCCTACAAATCTTTTAGTGCAATATCAAAGAAAAACAGAGGGGACTATTGCTGGCATGCCAGTTGATGCAGATACATTTGGACCCATTCAATATACAGGGGGGAGATATTTTGGGATTTTTGATGCCGTAGCGGGAGTTGATACAACTTTTGTTAAAATCCTCCCAAGAGATTTTTTAATTAATGAAGATGGAGGGAATGAAGCTTTAGAATTTAAAGACGCTTCCAACTCAGGATTACAGGTTGGAGATGCTGCACAAGAAATGATTGCAACAGTAAATATACCCTCTGGAACAACAGCTACTGAAGTCTATATTTGGGGTTCTAATACAGGGAGAACAGTAGAAGTTTACGAATGTGATGTTGACACAAATGGAATAGGAAGCGTTATTGGAACAGGAACAACAGATGGATCAGCAATTAGTATAACCTCAACTGCTGCAACAGTAACAAATTATTTATTAATATTAGTAAAGGTAACTTTAACTTCCAATAGAATTTATGGAGGTAAAGTTACATTAACAATAAATTAGACAAAAAAATGAAAGACACTACACAGGTAATATTAGCAAACGGAGGAGCAAGTGTTTTAACACTTACAGAATGTAATCAACTATTGACTTTAGTTTCTATCTCTTTAGCAATAATTTTTACAATATATAAATTTTACAAATTATCAAAGAAATAAACACAATACAGTTAATAACTTTTAATCAATCAATATTTTATAATATTAATTTTTATAATTTTACAACATGAGATATTTTAATATAAAAGAATTTCATTGCAACTGCTGCAATAAAGAGGAAATGAAAGAGGAATTTTTAGAGTTCATTGATGAATTACGCGCTCGCTGCGATTTTCCATTTAGAGTAACGAGTGGATGGAGATGCGAAAACAAACAGAAAGAATTAACCAGATTAGGTTATAAGACTGCAAAGAACACAAGAAGCCCTCATTTAGACGGATTTGCTGCAGACATTGCAGTTTCAGATAGTACAAAAAGAGCTTATTTTGTAGCTCAATCTTTGCAATTGACTAATGAATTACAAGTTCCCTTTCGTTTGGGAATAGCTGGGAGGGAAAATGGATCATTCATCCATATCGACATAGCTCCAAAATCTAATCCAAGAATCTGGATATACTGAAAACAGTCAAGGGGTAAGACTGTAAATTTACCTCAACAAATTTAAAAATAAATAAAAATGAAAAAAGTTTTTTTTACAATAGTTTTAGCTTGTGCTACCTTAATAGGTTCTGCACAATTTACAGTAGTTTCCTCAATGAGTTCTCCAGCAGATGGAGAGAATTGGGAACTATCAAATTTTACAAATAATATAGGAATGGGATATTCCTTTAATGATAAAACAATGATTGGAGCCGTTAGAAACGGGGATAATTATGATGTTTTTGCAAGATACAATACGGGATTTGGTTTTTTCTGTGTTGAATCTACAGCTGACAACATGAGTGACAATATGAATATTGGTTACGGTATGTATGTTAGAGTTTATGATAACCTTTCTGTCAATCCTATGTATATGATTCCTTTAAATGAGGATGAAAATGGAAAAAGAGAGGGAGGTTTCAAAATAGGGGTATCTTATAGTTTATAATA
>VTLG01006739.1_pt1 | contig 11112 bp, 21 predicted proteins | sample 4694571 | NCBI WGS metagenome assembly VTLG01 (sample SAMN12604809, study PRJNA352737) | marine metagenome | biome: ENVO:00000447; feature: ENVO:00000209|ENVO:00000569|ENVO:01000036; material: ENVO:00002151; isolation source: viral sequences binned using virsorter ... | reverse complement strand
ACCGCCTACTGCTCCGGGGAGGTCCACGAGACTTGCCCAGACCTTAGCGACTCCTACTACTGAACCGTCTCCATTGAATATCTGAATCGAGTATCTGTTAAACATTACACAGCTAAACGCATCCATCATCGTTGTTGCAGAACCGCCTACTGCCGTCTCTGTATTTTCAAACAGATTTGCATTGCGGTTTGTGTCAAGCCTAAATTTAGTTCTGGTTACTGTCGATACCATCAGTCATCCCCGACAACGACATCTACCTTTCCGTCACCATCGAGGTCTATGCCAATGCCCTTCTTCTTCTTGAGTCCCTTTGGCTTCTTAACCTTATCCATTACAGACTTCGGTGGCTTTACTTTTTTGCCTTTGGATTTAGGAGGTCTGCCGAGACGCTTAGAAGGTCGGATGTGAGTCTTAATCCCCCCGCCCCCAGTTTTCTTGCCGACTTTATCTTGCTCGACAAAGTTCTTTGAACCTTTGAGTTCTTTAAGGAGGCCCTCATCTTCAACATCAATGGTGTCTCCTTGGTTCCAACCGAGGCGGTTGCCCTTCCGAGTACGAAGGCTGCGATAACGCTTCCCAATATAGGTAATTTTGACCATTTAATAAGCCTCATTACCTACTTCAGATGTCCAAGTCTCTAACGCTTCCTTGTGTATTGAACTTGTAACAGATTAAGTTACCTGCTGTCAGGAATGCAAAGTCCTTAGACAATGTTTGTGTGACTGCAACATTGGTGCTATCCAAGTAAGTTGTTGGTGCTGCTACTCTGAATGCCAAGTTGTCCATATCCAGCAAGTGTATTCTTGCTGTTGCGTCTGCTGCTGATGCAACGTGCTGTGATAGGAATATTGGTATTCCGTCGTATGAACCAACTCTCGAATCGAAGGCCAGTCCAGCTTCTCCAGAAACTCCATTCATGTTACCTGCTCCGCCTTGAGCCAAGTTGTATTGCCATGCTGCATTACTATTGGTACTCATTAATGTTTTCAAATCTTGGTAGGTATCATGTCCTGTTAATAGAATCAGACTGCTGTAGTTTACACCATTCTCCAATGCGTTCTGAATTGCTGCGTCTAACATAGCCAGAGTTAATGTATCTGGGGTTCCACTGTTGTGTCCCGTATATGGGGCTGACCATGCGGTTGTCGCTGAACGGTCAATACCATCATCAGTAATGTCCCACATGTCTACATCAGTATTCAAATCATTGATTGCTGCGCCTGCCGCGTGTGACATAGTTACCTTGTCCAAAGATTCGAGGTTGTCGCCAACAGCCGTATCTGAATCTGCTAATAGCATCTGGTCCATGTAGAAAGCGTGTGCCTCTGCATGTTCTTTTCTCAAGAACGCTGCAAGGTTGCCAAGTCCATCGTCTGCTTCTGAAAGCAGCTCTGCTTTGGTTGATACTTCCCATACTGTGACTATTTCCTTAATGTCTGCCTTTACTTCAACAAGGTCTGGCTGGTCAGTTGTTCCCAGTCCACTACCTTCTGCGATACCTGCTGTTGCAGTATGTCTGCCAGTCATTACTCTCCAGCCGGATGTTGTCCAAGGCTCTTTCTTCAAGAGCTTGAATACCTCTGATTGGGAGTTCAACTGACTGAAAACCTTGGCTCCATACAGGGTGTTGAGTCCTTCAGCCATGGTCGCTTCGGTTATCTGGGCTTTCTCTATGCCGTATCTCTTGGAGATACCAAGTGTTCCGCCGTAATAGGCGTTTATATATTCTTCAAATTCCATGTTTAGTTCTCCCCTACTATTTCATCAAGCTCGTCCCATGATTTGTCAACCTTGTTCCAATCAAAGACTTCGCCTTTAGGAGTGTCAATTTTGGGTGCTGGGGTTGTTTTCTTTCCAGTGTAGACCCCTACCCCGTGTTTCTTAAGAGTGGTAATGGCTTTGTGAAGTTCATCAACTGTATCTGACTTTTCTTCCTCTTCGCCTTCCTCCTCATCTTCTTCTGGTTCTTTCTCTTCCTCTTCGTCTTCTTCCTCATCGTCGAGTTCGGCCTTCTCTTCGCCCATGTCCTCAAGGTAAGCAAGAACCTCTTTGAGTTTTGCAAGGGTAGCTTCCATGTCTTTGATTAGCTCTTCCTCCTTGCCAACCTCAACTGGCTCATCAAGTCCGGCAGCTATTTCCACATCCTCTGATTCAACGATTTCCTCGTCGAGAGTCTCCTTGGCCATGCCACCACAAGTGCATTCGCTCATGTGTATATATTTGTCAAAGGGTATATAAGTAGTGGAAACTTTCCGGAAACCTAAACCTTGTATCTCGTTCGGCCACCTGCACGGCCTGTCCTTGGTCCTCTGCGCGCCCTGCCGGGTTTGCCACCCGCCCCCATTATTCTTCTGATGTTTCCCGGAGTCAACTGTTCGCCTTTTGGACCAGAAGCCGAAAACATTGCCCTTCGGAACTCATATCCTACACTATCTATTACTTTGGCAGGAAGTTTCCCCCCGGTGTCAGGTTTCCGGGGGTTCGGCTGGCGTGCGCCCTGTCTCATGGCCGCATACTTCCACCATAATTTCCCGCAAAATTCTTCGGGCTTTCTTATCGACGGACCGCCCCTATATCGTTTTAACTTTCTGGTGTTGTTCTTACAGTTCTCAAACTCAGTCTTGGTCGGTCCTTTACCTCTGCGCCCGCGTAGGGAACCTCGCCTTCCGCCCAATGGTCCTCTTTTAGGAGCCTTGATTATCTCTATGCCCTTCTTTACTGCACATTTCTTTATACCTGCGATGTCCCAGATATGCTTGTCGATTTTATTCAGCCTCATCTTTGTCAATAGGATGTCTATCGTCTTCCGTGCCTTGCCAAACCTTCGAGCGTTCATCGCAGCATGCTGTCTCACTGCCCCCGCACGCGAGGCATGACAAGCTCCCTTGATGGGCTTTCCTATCTTGCCGGGAGTCCGGTGATGAAGAATACACCACTTGTTTCCTCTCCTTCCTAATTTCTTTTCTACAGCACCGTCCACTATCTTCTGTATCTCATCCAGTGTGGTCTGTTTGGCGGTGGCTACGTCTGTTACCGTGGCCTCCGGGTTGGCGGGTTTGTTACCAACCCATGAGACAGACCAGAGAGATAGCGCGGAGATTTCATTGTGGCAGACATCTCCTTCGCATACCTTCTCTTGCTTCTCGGCTTCGCCCCTAATGGACGAGCCTCCTTTGTCACCGTAAATCTTCATCTCTTCCCATACACGGTCATGCATCGGAAGACGGTTGTGTACTCCAACCCTGAGTTTTACTTTACCATCTTTAATCTTATACGCAAGAGGAAGTCCAACTGGCATCTCCTCATGCTTGTATGAATATACTCCGTACTTCATGTAGAAGTCCATGGCCTCCTTGACCGTCTCTGTAGGAACCTTGTCGTTCTGTTTATCGACGATAGGCGCTGAAATATAAGTCTCTAATACTCTCTCATTATACCACTCAGGTCGATAGACCTTCCACTTGGTATCCGACGCGTCTGCCACGGTCCACTATTAGATATATGTATATAAGTAAAGATTAGTTTCCGGAACGCTTCTTTGCAATCCTGTTCGTTATCTTGGCAAGCCTGCCCAATGCAGGACCCGTACCCTTCCTTATGGGGTGCCTGCCCTCCTGATAAGGCTTGTTCCGGAATATCCCTCTGGCTATAACGTAACCGTTCTGGCCATAGATTCTTTCATATTCCTTTATGGTCGAAGAATTAGGATTTGGAAACCCACTATAGCCCCCATATTCCACAACAGCCATTGCTGGATGGTCACTGCCCACCCATAACTCTGAACCATCAACACCTACGAAAATGGAGTTCTTCAACCTGCCAGTGTGACTCTTGAGGTTTGTCATCTCTATTTCTGATTTGACTCCTCCCTCAATATCATCCCTAATCTCATTCAAAGCCTCATTCGCAATCTCATCCCAGAAGTCCTGCTGACTCCAACGATTTATAATGCTCTTCGCACCCGATATATCAAAGTCTACCCAGAAGACCATTACTTGTATCCAAGCACCGTGTCAACATCATCATCGCCGTATTTGTCTTTCCACTTCCGCTTGACGTATTCTTCTCCCTTCTCGTAATACTGCATCCGTGCTTTTCGCTCCATCTGCCCTTTATGAATATGGGGTGCATTCTTCCACTCCAGTTCGCTCTGGCATTCCTGACAAAATCCTGACCCAAGTATGTGAACCCTCATCCCACTCGCCGTACACTTCCGGCAATTCTTCATGGCTTTAACGCACCGACCTCTGGCTTTGCATCCGGCATCACAACCACCGGCTCATCGGGCAACTTCAAATTACCGTCCTTATCCAGAGTGGCCTTGATTCCCAACTTGTTCAACACTGTAATGATATTCGCCTTCTGTAACATATTCGCCAAATGCTGCTGCTCGTTCTTCACGTTGATGTCCGCGAACTGAATCTTCCACGTCTCAATACCCATCAACTTCATCAAGGGCTTGATGAACCCCATCTCAATACACATCTGCGTTTCCCGGATGGTTCGGTCAAAGATGCTTACCTGCTCCCCTTCCGAGTTCAATCCTCCGACCCCTGATACGTTACCCGTTATGATTGGCATCACACCATAAGATGCATTGATGTCATTGTTTATCCGTTCCATATATGGTAACGCCATCAACTCGTCCATGTTGGGCATGACTGGTACAAACTTGGCCTGACCTGCCGAGACCCCTTCACCCCTGCTACTGATGATTGGTACAAAGTTCGGGTTCCTTCTGGTCTCCTCCGCGATGTACTCTCCCAATCTATTCAGGCTTTCCTCATCATGGCCGGGGATGTCCAAGAATCCTTTGGGTGGTCTTTCCAGTCGATAAATCTTGTTTTGGAAATTTTCTATCGCGAGAGCGGTTTCGATTTTCTTGGAAAGACCTATGATTGGCGACTGCCCATACAATCTGGCATTCGCACTGTATTTGTTGAAATGAATTATCTCATCCCGCGCAAACGGGATTTTATCCTTCTCCGTACCTTGGTCATAGAAGTACGCCACCTTCTCCGCAGGGAATCCCCCCTCGGTCTTGGCCTTCTTGCCATCCACCATTGTACGCGTGACTGTATCGAACCATTCATCATCCTTGAATCTACCATACTCGTCCACATGGAATCTCATGTGCTTGGCATCCTCTATCCATAACTGTTTTACTAATTTATCCTCACTGCCCTCTATCCGGTCATAGACAATACTGACCCAACAATCATCAAACACCTCAAGCTGGCGTATCATCGCCTTGAACAGTTCCATTCCTGAAATATCAGCATCCCCGCCAGTCGGGTCTTTCAATAGCTTCTCTATTATCTTTCTCTCCTCCTTGTCGCCCATATCACCGATAGCGTGGTATTCCCACCCCTTAGCAACGGCTTGAGAAGCTATACGAGTGATTACAGTTCTAAGATGAGAATACCTGTCAGCTAATTGTTCCAGATAACTCTGGTCTACTGGAGGAAGTATCGAGTCCTTGAACGAACCCATACTGCCCATCGCAGAGTAAACAGGAGTCCTTGCCTCCTTCAATACTTGGTTACTGTCCATGGAGATTATCTGCTCCAGCGCAGAGACCTTGCGGATTGGCTTGCGGCGGAATCTATCGTACCATGCCATGTATCGCCTCCAGCGTCTTGTTTATCTTATTAAGCCTTTCTCTTTTCTGAATCACGTCCAGACTCTTCTTCAACTTCCTGCTCCAGCCCTGTCCGGGGTTCCCACCCATCATCTTCCACATTATGAATCCTTTACTTGGCTGTTTGCGGTTGTCAAAGTTTTCTCCTTTGGGGTCCACATCCTCATGCCTTCTGTAATAGGTATCTATCTTCACCGCGGTCCGATACCCCACATCCTTCTGCGTCCGTAACCTGTAGTTGACCGCCTTCGTGACCTTGCCACCACCATAACCATGTAATGTCCGCAAGGTTCTACCCTGTCGGGCCTCCTCCTTGACACCCCTCGGTACCTTGTAACGGTCCTTCTTATCGGCCATGATACTCCCTCACATATCTCCTAAGTATCGGTTCTATTAGGATGCCAGTCGGTACATTCTCAGCTTTAGCAATTTCCTTAAGGCTCGACTTCGTATCATCGCTTATCCCGTAAATTTCCAACCGTGTTCGTTTCTTCATAGCTTGGTTGGACTGGATGTATATAGCAGATATATATAACTCTTTCTATATGTAATCCCAGTTTGCGTAAGCCAGTCCCTTCTTGTTCAGGTTCTTGATTGCCAGCTCACACATCCATAAAGCCATCACCGCATCTGGAGTATGCCCCTCCAGTCTTCCATTCTTCCCGTAAATCAACCTCGCCAGTCCCTCCGTCAGCTTTCGCGGTCCCGGTTTGCTGGCTTCCCTGATTTCCTTCTTCCACGGTATTGTGTACCTCTCCTTTTCAAACTCCAAGGCCAAGCCCGGTATCCCAACGTCATGACTATGTTTTTCTCGTCCCGTGTTATGCCCTTCGACTGGAAGCCCCGCCAAGTCGCTCGCACTGTGGACCACAAGTCTCTGATACCCATTCGACTCTATCATTATCGTATCTGGATTAAACCTTTTCGCAAGCTCCCTTATCTTCAACACCTGAGTCTCTAACCAACCGCTGCCTTTGGCCATTACCTTTCCTGTCCAACTGTATAAGAGTCTACGATGCTCATCCTTCTTATTATAAGCCACAATAGCATAGCTTGTCTCGTCATTCTGACTGTTCATCCCCACAGCGAGGTCAACGCCCATTATGACGCTTATATCGTCATTGTATTCTGGCAACCCCATGTCCAGCTTATCGTCCAGACATCTCTGGAGTACCTCATACGGAATCACCGCACTCTCTGGGTCCAAGGGATTCAACATGTACTCGGACTCAAATGCTCTGCTTCCCATGGTCTCCCTTTCCTTGTCCAGTCGGTCCTTGTCCCAATACTCCGGCCACCTTGGGGTTCCATCCTCCAATAATGCAGGATGACGAATCACATTCCACTCGCCACTCTCACTTACCCAATCCGTGATGTCACCAACCCTTTTTTGGGTTCCGACCAATAGCATCTGGGATTTAGGAAGACGCATCGGCATCACGACCCTCTGGACGTAATGAATTACCTTATCGTCCGTCAGATTTGGAAACTCCTGCAAAACATCATCCAAAATTATCATGTGAACGTGCGGACCCTCAAGGGCTTTACCAATACTGGCCGCGTGAACTCTGGAACCGTTGTTAAAATATTTGGCTCCCTTGCGTATTGTCACCCTCTTGTCCTCCACCTTCTGAAGATAGTTGCTCAGACGCCAACTTCGCTTGCAAAGCTCCTCGAACTGCTCCAATTTGTCCCACGCCTGCTCCAAAGTGGCGGAAATATACAACGCGCGGAAATTTCTCTGGGTATGCATGTGATAAGCCAACACACACAGCCCCCATGTCGTCTTCAAGTGGCCCCTCGCGCAAATTATAGCTGTGTAATCACCCGTCTGGAAATTTTTTCCCCACTCCTTGTGCATACTCCCCAAAGGAACGTAATCCCCCGGCTCCAATTCCATGTAGTCCTGCATCACCTCATCAATAAACTCACCCAACGTCAAGGGCTGCTCGTTCATTATCTCAAGCGCTCCTGCTATCGCCTGCGAGATGTACTTACTGTCGTTCATACTTGTACTTCGCTACATGTACCAGCACTTCTTTAACCTCTTTGTCATATATAATCAGCCTCTCGTAAACATGTTGCAGGTCTTCCGTCTCCTCAAGCACCTCACCATCCCTTATGATTCTAATGATGCCAACCACCCCCTCCCATCGTAAGTAAATCTCATAAAATGCTGCTTATACTCAAATCTGGGTATCAAATAACACCGCGTTACCTTGTCGTCACTGTCATAATGCGTCTCGCCACCATCTACTGCCTTGAAATTGTGTTCATCCAACAGCCCCTTCAATTTCTTGACGCTGATTATCCATAACTGCTCGTCACTGATGTTAGGAAAGTAATACGCAAAGAATTTGGCCTTCGTCTTTCGGATTCCACTCTTCTTGCCCCGACACTTGTACTCGATTGCCATGTTACCAGAACCCCCTCGGTCCATCTCCTGCTCCCATAAATCCGTCTTGACCTCGAAGGTCATCGGTTCCTCGTTGTTGTTCTGGAACAATATATCGTAGGCGCTATCATCATTATACTTTACAAACTGCTTGTACCAGTTCCGCTCCACGAAACGCCGTACCACCTGCTCTCCCACATGCCCATCCGCCAAGTCCTTCTCGAAATTGTCGTTCATTGCATCTCCTTGGCGTCAAACTCCTTGTTAGCATCAATAAAACGTACCTCAAGCGGATAGTTCTTCGATTTGGCTACCAGACTGGCCGCAGGCTCCGTATTATGAACCTCATACACCACACCAGTGTCCGCGTCTATCACGTCCGCCCTCAAACCACTCGAATCAAAAATAGCCTCCGTGTAAAACTCGTGGTCCCATTTTTTTAACTGTTTACAAATGTGAAACTTCATGTCGATGTGCGCGTCTGTCTCAGCATTACTCCAACGAAATGCATTGCGGTTCCGATTCGATATCCTCAGAAGTCGGCTGACCTCGTTGCGTTTCTGTTGTTTACGTACGCTGACCAACCATATCCCCCATCAACGGCGTGTGGATGTCATCCCTACTGCAATCTGGGCAGTTTACCATCGGTCTTCCTTCCTTCTTCTCGCTGAATATGAAATCTGACGCATGTATGTCCTTATGATGCTCCTCCCAACGCAACCCGCAAACAAAACAATCAAACCTCCACTTCATTTCAACAACTCCAAACACTTCTTGCAGCTAACATGACGTAACTCTACCCGCATGCGCTTCAATCGTGAATACTCCGCAGGCGTTAGCTCATAACCACACATCGTCAAATGGGCTACTTCACTTGGTGCGTGCTTCTTCTTCACGAATCCTCCATAACGTCAACCATGCCGTTACACCCAAAGCCATCACCACTATTCCTATCCCTATAAATATACTCAATAAAAAATCACTCATTAGGCCAGTCCTCCTTGCACCTGTCACAATAAGAATCCCCTTCAAGGTCATACCAAGACGCTACCTTTGAACAAACCACACACTCTAACACATACCACGTTTTACTCATTCTTCTCCGCTACCATATCCTCTATCATGTTCTTCATCAAAAGTACCAGCATGTTAATGCCCATCTCAAACGACTTCTTAGCATTCCGCTTGTACTTCATCACATTTGTATCACGTATCTCCAACGCATGCTTTATCAAACTATCCAGCTGAACTATCCATAAATCTAACCGACTAACCTCACTCACAGTCAATCCTGCCTTCCATCCAACCCAACACATCCGTACACGCATCAAACATCCCCTGCATATACACCCGCATGTTCTCCTCCTCACATCTCCCACACTTGTTGAACATCCAGTTCTCCTTCCGATACTCCTTCGTGTTCTTCATCTTCTTCAAACAATAAGCCCGTATATCCATGTACTTTATCACACGCTTCAAATCCTCATCCGTAAACTCGTGGTTTCGCTTTCCCGGTATGTAATCCTCATTCACCCCATTACGGTTCTTTACCTCATCCATCCAAATCACCCCTCAACAACGCAATGTACTTGCGCAAAAAATGCTGCTTCTTGGCCCTCGGCAACTCTGTCTCCTCCAACGCCTGATGAATACATTGATTTATCCGCGTCACTAAATCATCCTTCTCGGCCTGAATGTTACCCATCTGATTCAACATCTCCGTCAACTTCGCAAACTCATGACCGCGTACCTCCGTCTCTCCTGCCTTGATGCGCTTCAAAAATCCCTGACGTACTAACTCTATCTCCGCCATCCGCTCCTTCATGTCTCCTACCACACTCTCCTTCACCTGCTCAACCAAGTCCAACTCCACCTCACTACGATGCTCACTCCATCCCTGACGCTTACTCCAATCCTGCAACGTACGATAATGTATCCCATAATCATAACGCTCGTTCATCTCACGCGCTATCTCTGTGTAACTGTAACCCTTCAAATACATACCAAACGCCTCCTGCTTGTCTGCGTCAGTATAAGGGCTCGGACGGCTCATCTCTTGCCTCCCTTACGTCCATACATATTGCGGCTATCCACAATCCGTGACTCGGTACGCTCCTCATCAAGCACCTCCTCGACTTCCTCCGCTGCTGCCAATACAGACTCATCCTTCACTATATCGTCAAAAATATTCTCGTAAACCTTCTCCTCCAGCTCCTCTGCTACCATCTCATCCACCTGCTTCTCAAAATGCTCGTTCTCTTCAGGCATGCTAAAGTCAGGTTGTGGTCCCCTGTCCATCAACCCACGTCCATCACCCCCATCATGCGTCTTCCCATAACGCTCTACATGTGTGTATAAGGCATCCCATACCTCATCTGCCATCGTACTCTCCTCACGGTCACATATGTCCCATAAGTCAATCAATGTCTTCGCTCGTAACTTGTCCCGACCTACGCTTATTAGATAACGCATAGGACGCTCCTTCTCTTTGGTCCAACCCATGTATGGTCCATATATACATGGCTATATATACCTTTCCCCCAAATTTATAAAAAATTTATAGACTACTATACTTGCCCCATTTGGGCATACCCCCTTAACGTCTTATGGGGGGTGTAACCTTTTAGGGGGAAAACCTATTAGGGGGAAAACCCATTAGGGTTTTAGGGGGAACTATAAGTATATATAGACCCTCCTATATAGGTGTATGATGAGCAGCCACGTTATGCGACAGAAGGTATATGTGAACGCAGACCAAGAGGAAACACTTGAAGAAAACTATTCTTCCATTAACCAGAGTATTCACTCGGTAACTGGGTTTCAGGTAATAAAAAACCCTACCCACCAATTACCAAGGGATGAGGATATGGTTAGAATAGATATAGCTATAGGCAAACATAGAGGTATCAGTATTACTCTATTCGCTGAGAAGGGGGTCCAACTTTGAAATACTGCACCTGTGAAAATTATCACAAGTCCTACAAATGCCCTGACGACGGCGACACCAAGTGCAGTTGGTGCGGGGGGCTTTGGTAAAAGATTAAAAGTCGTGACACCTGAGCAAGTGTTTAAACTG
>VTLG01004993.1_pt1 | contig 11113 bp, 18 predicted proteins | sample 4694571 | NCBI WGS metagenome assembly VTLG01 (sample SAMN12604809, study PRJNA352737) | marine metagenome | biome: ENVO:00000447; feature: ENVO:00000209|ENVO:00000569|ENVO:01000036; material: ENVO:00002151; isolation source: viral sequences binned using virsorter ... | reverse complement strand
AAGTGGATATGATTATTAAACCAGATTTAAGGTATAACATCTAATGCCTTTTGCTACAGGAAAGTATGCGAAAGCCATATCAGATAGAAGTGGTATGGAGTTTCCTTATAAGGAAATGGTAAAAGAATGGAATGGTTCTTTCGTGCACAGGTCTGAGTTTGAAGCTAAACATCCACAGCTTGAGCCTAGAAAGCACAAGCCAGACGCACAGGCTTTACAAGATGCTAGAACACCTAAAAAATTAAATCCTGCTGAACAATTAGAAAATGGTTCAGTTAGTGTATTATTAAAATCACTAGGTGTAACTGCTGATGACAGAAAGATAACATCAACTTTTAAATCAGACAACGCTACTTTATTAGTGTCATCCTTGACTTTGACCGCAAGTTTAGGTAGTGAATCTGTTAGTGTCAGCTAAGATAGAATTATTTGTAGGAACACCTTGTTATGGTGGTATGCTCACAGAGGATTATCTTCATGGTGTTTTAGAACTACAAAATTTTTGTTTAGAAAATAAAATAGGTTTAAACATACAAACTCTTGGACAAGAGTCATTAATAACTAGAGCTAGAAATACTTTGGTTGCTAATTTTTTAGATAATGAAAAGTTTACACATCTATTGTTTATAGATGCAGACATTGGATTTAAACCAGATAATTTGAAAAGATACTTTGAGTATGACAAAGATATTATCTGTGCACCATATCCAATGAAATTAATTAGTTGGAAGATGATGCCAGAACTGATTAAGAATGAAAAAGATTATCAAAACTTGTGTCATCCTTATGTTTTAAATTTTGCAAACAAGGGTGAAATAAAAATAGATAAAGGTTTTGCAGAAGTGTTAGACGCTGCAACAGGTTTCATGTTAATTAAAAGAGAGTGTTTAATTAAGATGAAAGAAGCATATCAAGATTTAAAATATGTTTCAGACCAAATATTAAATGGAAAAGAATTTAATTCAAAAAACACATATTTGTTTTTTGATACAATGAAAGACGATGACGGAAGATACTTATCAGAAGACTACGCCTTCTCAAGAAGATGGCAAAAACTTGGAGGAAAAATCTACGCAGACATTGGGTCAACACTCACACATGTCGGGCCGTATAAATACACAGGACACCTCTGGAAACATTTTAACATCCAAAAAGGTTAAGAATGTAGTTGTTCCTGTAAAAGGACTTAAGTTTAATTTAATAAAAGGATAACATGGCAGACGCAGTAGCAAAACCTATTAAAATGGCAATCGTAAAAAATCCAAAGAAAGGTTACATAAGAACACCTTCTCCAGAGGAAATAAAAAAATACGAAGAGCGAGAAGAAAGATTAAAAAAAGAAGGTAAGAAATAATGGCTGATGACGCAACAATAACTTTAAAAGCAACATTATTACCAGATGAAATAGCAAAAGTTATTAGTGGTTCTATGGTTGTAACACCAGACGATGCTAATGATAAATGGTATTACAAACTAACAAGTGTAACAACTACAAGTGCAGATTTAATTGCAGGTAATTTTATTGATTATACAGCAGTCGACCAAGATACTGCACCAACAGCAGTTGCTACAGCAGATAAAGTAAAGTTTTTGTTTGTAAAAAATACAAGCACATCTGATGGTATAGTTATATCAATTGATGCAGGAACAGCAGCATTTAATTTAGGAGATGGTATCTTTGTAGGGCCAGAGCAATCTTGGTTTTGTAGATTACCAAATACAACAGTGGCTGATATACATGCAATAAGTTCTGATATTGGCGATGCAGGTGATGCTAGTGCAAATGTAATAGTGGCAGCACTAATAGATGATGTAGGTTAATTATGGCAACAATGACATTTAGTTCTCTTACGCAAGATATTAAAGATTGGATGGAGAATGATGGTACAGAATTTTCAAACGAAACTTCTGGTTTTATTTCTTTAGCAGAACAAAGAATAGCAAGAGATGTAGACCCATATGCGTTTCATGAGTCAGCAAACTCTTCTTTCAATGTTGGAGATAGGTTTGTAAGTAAACCAGTTGATGCAAAAATAATTTTTCATTTTTTGTTAATAGACTCAGATTCAAAAAGAGTATTCTTAGAAAAAAGAACTGATGAATATATCTATGATTATTGGCCTAATTCATCTAGCACAGGAACACCTAAATATTGGGCAAACTACACAGACACAGCGATTTTAGTTGCACCTACACCAAGTGCAGCATTAAATATTGAAATGACATATTCAAGAAGAATAGCAGAGTTATCTAGTAGTAACACTACTAATTGGTTAACAGAAAACGCACAAGATTTACTTTTGTATGCTTGTCTTATGGAAGCATCTACTTTTACAAAAAGCAGAGAGGATTATGCTATCTATACGCAACGATACAAAGAGTCAGTTGAGGCTGTAAACAACCAAGCTAGAAGAAGAAGAAGAGATGACTTTACAGCACCCGCTAATGTTATGGGTGAAAATTATTTAAAACAAATGAGTACATAGGAGATACAAATGTCAATAACACAAACTTTAACTAATGTATTTAAACAAGATTGTCTTGATGGAGCACAAAACTTAGGAACAAGTGGAGACACTATAAAAATAGCTTTGTATACTTCAAGTGCAACTTTAAATGCAACAACGACTGCATACACAACTTCGAATGAAGTATCTGGAACTGGTTACACAGCAGGCGGAACCACACTATCAAGTCAATCAGTAACACTAGATACAACTAACGGAGTTGCTTTTTTTGATGCAGCAGACCCAAGTTTTACATCTGCTACTATTACTGCAAGAGGAGCTTTAATTTATAACAACAGCAAATCAAATGCAGCCATAGCAGTATTAGATTTTGGTTCTGATTTTTCATCATCAAATGGAACTTTCCAAATACAGTTTCCAACAGCAGCACACAACACGGCTTTAATTAGGATTAGTTAATGGCAACGGGCACTGGTGGATGGAACGCAGGTGCGTATGGAGATGACGGATGGAACGATGGTATTGTTCTATCTGAAACAGGTATAGCAGCAACACTTGCATTAGGTAGCGAAACAGCATCTGGTAGTGCGTTAATAAATCAAGTTGGATACGACAATTTTAGAATAAGTTTAGCAGACTTGTCTGCAAATATTACCGGTACAGCGACTGTAAATACAGTTTCTGGAATAACTGGAACGGGAGCAACAGGGACAATAAAATTATGGTCTCTTATAGATACAACATCTGGAGGGGATGAAACATGGACAACAGGAGTGGCAAATTAAATGGCTAATGCTTACACACAATTAGGATTTGTAAAACAAGCTGATGGTGAAAATATAGGAACTTGGGGTGACGTACTCAACGAACAACTTATAGATTTACTTGATGATGCAATAGGCGGATATGTAGAAGTTAGTGTTGCGTCTGGCAATGTTACTTTAGCTTTTGCTGATGGAACAGCAGATAACAATGGTAGACACGCTGTAATAAAATTTACAGGTTCTCCGGGTGCATCAAGAACTGTTACATTTCCTAACAAACAAAAAACATACTACATAATCAATGGTTCGGATGATTCAGTTGTATGCACAGCAGGAAGTGGAGCAGAAACAGTTACTTTATCAACAGGTCAAAAAGATATTATTTATGTTGATGGTAGTGATGAAGTTCACAGTATTTTGCAAGAAGGTGCAGTAAGTGAAAAACTTATTTCATCTCAAACTGCAATATCTTCTGGTATAGATAATTCTAACGACCAATTATTATTAAGAGACAATAGTGCATCTGCATTAAAAAAAGTTTCTATTGCAAGTATTTTTAGTAGTGTTGGTGGATTAACAGATTTATCTGGTGACTCTTCCCCACAACTAGGTGGCGACTTAGACATGAATGGTAACGACATAGTTACTACTTCTAATGCAAACATAGATTTATTACCTAATGGAACTGGTAAAGTTATCATGGATGGTAACGGAAGTTCTGGTGGTGTATCTGTATCTGATGGATTGATAGATATCAGAACAGGAACAGGTAATGTTGCTAAAGTTAAATTTTACTGTGAGTCTTCAAATGCTCACGCACAAACATTACAAGCGGCACCTCACTCAGCAGGAAGTAGTGCAGTTTTAGTTTTACCTACAGCTTCTGGTAATTTAGTAGGAACTGGAGATTCTGGAACTGTAACAAATTCTATGCTTGCAGGTTCGATTGCAGACAGTAAATTATCTACAATATCCACAGCAGGTAAAGTAGACATAGGTGCATTGGAAATAGATGGAGCAACAGACATAGGTGCAGACTTAGCTGACGCTGACCTTTTCATTGTAGATGATGGTGGTGGCGGAACAGAAAGAAAGATGGCTGCATCAAGAATATTAACTTATGTACAACAAGCAGGAACATTTCCTTTGACAGGTTTAGATATAGATGGTGGCACGGATATTGGTGCTGCATTAGCAGACGCAGATTTAATAATTGTAGACGATGGTGCAGGTGGCACTAATAGAAAAGCTACATTAACAAGACTTAAAACATATTTAACTAGTGCAGGGTTCTCGACTGAAGACCCAACTGCCCTAGCGATAGCTTTAGGATAATAGGAGGATAAATGGCTAATACTTTTAAAGTAGTAACAAAAGCAGGTGTCACTAGTTCTGATGTTATCTACACAGTAGCAGGTTCTACAACAACTGTAGTTCTTGGTATTATGGTAGGTAACACAACAACTGGACAAATAACTGCCTCTGTTAGCTTAGATTCAAACACTTCTAGCAGAGCAGGAGCAAATGACGAAGCCAACCAAGAGGTTGAGCTAGTCACTAACGCACCTATACCTGTTGGCGGTACACTTGAACTATTAAGCGGTAACAAAGTAGTAATGGAAACAACAGATGCATTAAAATTAGCGGCATCTGGTGCGGCTGACATTTGTGTGTCAATAATGGAGATAACGTAAAATGACATATGTAGGTAACCCTATAGATACTCAAAATACTTTTCAATCTCTTGTAGGCAAGAGGTTTAGTGGCGATGGAAGCACAACTGATTTTACATTAGATGTAGCACCTGGTTCAACATTAGACATTGAAGTATTTGTTGGAAACGTAAGACAAGACCCTAACTCAGCATACACTTTATCTGGAACAACACTATCGTTTACTGGTGCTCCTCCTAGCGGCACAAACAATATTTATGTTGTTCATCAAGCAAAGAGTGTAGGAACTATTGATGTTCCCGCTAGTTTTACATCAGATGCACAAACATTTAGTGGTGGTTTAACTTCATCTGGAACCACAACAGTTTCTGGTGCTTTAACAGCAAGTGGTGGTGCAACTATATCTGGAACAACACCAACACTAACAATAGGCGATGCAGGAGCAGAAGATACTAAAATAGTATTTGATGGTAACGCACAAGATTATCACATTGGATTAGATGACTCATCAGATGATTTAGTAATAGGATTAGGTAGCACTCTTGGCACAACTTCTTATTTAAATATTGATGAAGGGGGAAAATTATCAACAGGTGGTGAAACAGCACCAGACATAGCAAATGGAGGTTTATGTATAAATGGTGGTGCAAATGACGAAAGTTACATGACATTTAAAAGTTCTGATATTGCTCATGGTATGACAAATGAAGATGAAACCGACACTTTTTGTACTTTTGCAAAACAAAGTGCTTCTGAAGGAGGTTTCCAACTTAGAGCCTACGCTGAAGATAGAACAGAGGAATGGCTTGAATTTAATTGCCAAGCATCTTCTTCTTCAGATTTAAATGAAACAAAAGCCTCCAACCAAAAAGGTGCTATTGTTTTTGGAGTTAATAAAAAAAGTGGTTCTGGAGTAAGCAATGTAAATGCAAATGGTAATTTGTTAACAATAGCTAATTACACTAACACTGAATTTATTTTTGAAGCAAATGGTAACTTTCACGCAGATAGTGGCTCAACAACTTTTGATGCTTATGAAGATGCTCAACTAGCTAGAGCTTTTGATTTATCTCACGGCAGAGGAGTAATAGAATCTAAGTTTGATAAATTTGTACAATATAATCATGAAAAACTTGCTGAATTAAAATTAGTAGGAAGAGATGAAGATGGCACACCTAATTCAATGTTAAATGTTACAGGATTACAAAGATTACATAATGGTGCTATTTGGCAACAATATGAAAAACATAACCAGTTATTAGAGGCTGTTTATGATTTAGCAAAAGAAGCAGTTGGCGAAGAAAAAGCTAATGCTATTCTAGAAAAACACGAAATCAAAAGATTGCAATAGGAGGATAACATGGCAATAAAAGCAAACATGACAACTCATGATGGAACAGCACTTACACAAGCGTATTGTTATATTCCAACAGCGTATGTAAAAAAATTTAATGGAGAGTGGTCTATAAAAACACCAACAGAAATGGATTCTGATGGTAAAGTTACTAAAGAAGCAGTTTGGGAACAAGGGGATGCTAAATGGAAATTAATTTATAATGTTCTTATTTATGCAGATGCTGACAAAAGAGCAGACAGAAAAGAAGAAAGTTATAGAATTAAAAACAAACACATAGATAGTTTTAAAATTAGTTACGCTTTAGACGCAACTGATAATCCATTTAAGTTGGCATACGCAGATTTAAAAACAAATACTTTACTTAGTTCAGTATCGGATGCATAGAGGAGTAACACATGAGTAAAACAACAATACCAACAGGAGGGATTACAGCAGATGCTATTGATGCAACACTCATAGCAGACGATGCAATATCCGAAGAGCATTTAGATGCAACAGCTATAACAGGACATACAGCTTTAGCAGAAACACCTGCTGATACTGATGAGTTTTTAATTAGTGATGGCGGTACTTTAAAAAGATTAGATGCTAGTTATGTAGGTGGTGGAGCTTGGACACTATTAGAAACTGAAAGTACAGCAAGTGGTGCAGCCGCAATCTTTACTTCTATGAGTGATGATTATCACACTCACGCATTTTGGTTTGAAACAGTAAGAACAGCAACAGATAATGACACCATAAGATTAATGGTACAAAATAGTTCTGGAGATACTGAAGGAATTTATTATGGCTATGAAAGATTTTATGTAAACGAAAGTGGCGGCACAGGTACAAGTTCTGGAGGAAGTGCCTCAACAAGCCCACATAATGTAACTTTATTTGGGTCTGTTGGAAGTGGTGCTAACGAGGGTGCTAGTGGAATAATATATTTTACAGGAACAAGAGACGCTAATGATGCAACTTTATTTTGGGGTAATATGAATGTTTTTGAACATAATAATCAATATGGGTATTATCAAATGCATGGAAGAATATCAAATTCAGTTTTACCCAACATAAGATTTTATGGTGGTAGTGGTAATTTTGAACATGGCAACATTAGACTTTATGGGATTAAGTAATGGCAGAGCATTTTGATAATAAAGGAAATAGATTAGAAAGTTGGTTTGAAGCTCACTTAGATGCAATAAGACAAGAACAAATTGATAATTCATCTTCTATTAAATTAAAAGAAATAAAAGAATTACGAAATGAAAGATTACAATCTACAGATTGGATGGCTAGTTCTGATTATTCAATGCCAGACTATATTAAGACATGGAGGCAGGCATTAAGAGACCTACCACAAAACAACACAACTGAATCACAGTATGATACACTACTAGCAAGAGATGACAATGGTCAACTAACAAATAGTGTATGGACACAACCAACGGAGTAAAACATGGCACTAAGTAAAATAGATGTAGCAAATATGTTAACAGGTGAAATACCTAATGCTAATGTTGCTACAGTAGGAGTAGCAAAGGGTGGCACAGGTTTAACATCTGGTACTTCTGGACAATTTTTAAAATTTACAGGTAGCACCACACTTGCTAGTGCGGCAGGAGCAGGCATTACAGAAGCAGATAACTGGCGATTAACTACAAGTTTTCAATTAGATGGTGCAACAACACCTTTAGTAAATAATTTAGAAAGAGTTGACGGAACAGGGCAAGGATACATGGGAACAGGTATGTCAGTTTCATCAGGCATATGGACTTTTCCCTCAACAGGAATATGGAGAGTTGATAGCAATTTTGTTTCTTATGGTCAAGCAGGTGGAGTTGCTCAATGTAGAATAGTAATACAAGCAACTACAAATGACAGTACCTACACAGATATTGCGGCACAGCATCAAGCAAATTCTGCCGCAAGTTATTTTGCTAGTGGAAACGCAAATACAATTCTTGATGTAACAGATACCTCTAATGTTAAAGTAAGATTTTCAGTTCAATCATCTGCAAATGCAAATTGGCAGGGTAGCTCTGCCATGACCTTTTGTGGTTTTATGTTTATTAGATTAGGAGATACTTAAAATGGCAAACACAATACCTAGACCAGACCATATTGAAAATGCTTTAGCGGCAATGCACACAGGACAATGGTTTACTTGGACAGATAGTAAAAATAAAATTTATGCAAATTTAAAACTTTGTGAAAAAGTAGGAAGTAACAATAAAATTATAGACAATCCAGTTACAGAATTACCAACTGAGTCAGCAGTAAATGCAAAACTAAAAGAATTACAAGACGCATGGGATGCGGCAAACGGAGGGTAGATGGCATACATAGGACAAGGAATTAAACAGGGCACATTCAAGGTACTAGATACATCTGGTAATACTTATAATGGCTCTAATGTTACATTTAGTTTAGGCACACAAGTTGGTTCTGCGGCACAGCTTTTAGTATCTCATGATGGGGTAATTCAAAAAGCAGGAACAGATTATACTTTAGCTACAGGTGGTACACAGATTACTTTCTCTACAGCACCTGCAAGTGGTGCTTCTATATTTATTACAGAAATATCTGGTGCAGTTGGTGGCACAGTTACGCCTTCTGATACATCTGTTACAGCAGATAAACTTAATAGTGCTTTACTAACAGGACATACAGACATTGGAGCTAATATAGCAGATGCTGATTTATTTTTAACAGACGATGGTGCGGGAGGTACTTTAAGAAAGACTGCCGCTTCAAGACTTAAAACATATGTAGGTGCAGGAACAGGAGCTTTTGATATAGCTAACTTAGACATTGATGGTGGTACTGATATTGGTGCAGACATTGTTGATGCTGACTTGTTTATTATTGATGATGGAGCAGGAGGCACTAATAGAAAAGTAGCCGCTTCTAGAATTAAAACGTATGCAGGTGGAGCAACAGCAGTTGTTGCAGGTGGCAATCTTACAAGTAATACTTCTGAATTAGATATTCAAAGTATATCTGGCTATAAATTTTATACTTTATTTCTTAATAATATTAAATCTATAAACAACAATTACGATATGAAAATGAGAATTAATGGTTACACAAGTAGCACCTATGAATATTTTAATAGATATTACAAAGTTGATTCTAGTGGGAGTAATGTAGTAACACAAAATAATAGTGGTGATAATAACTGGCCTTTTATGGGAGATGATTTAGGCAATAATGATGACGAAGGTTTAAGTTTAAGAATTGATTTTTTTGCTGGCGGAGGTCAAACAAAAGCGGCATGGGTTGGCTTTGGTAGAGATGATAATCACGCAGATGGTCATAGAGTATTTGGGTCAGGTCAAGTTGATAGTGTTGGTTTATCTAGGATACAAATTTATTCTGGTGGAGGTAACATAAAAGCAAGTGGTTCCTATCCTATGGAATACACTTTAATAGGGTATAATCAATCATGAGTAAGACAATAATAATAGAATCAAAAGAATATGTTGTAGAGCCAAGTTTTCAAAATAATAAACTTGTTGAATTAACAGATGAACAAGCACAAGCTATGGCTCAACATTGGCATGATACTTGGAAATTAAGACCAACTGCAAAATTAAATAAAATAAAAAGAATGAGAAATGCTAGATTATTAGACACAGATTATCTTGCTTTGTCAGATGTAACAATGAGTGATGCAGTAAAAACTTGGAGACAAACTCTTCGTGACCTACCGCAAAATAATACGACAGAAGCAGAGTACGATGAATTATTAGCCATAGATAGTGATGGTAAACTAACAAATTCAGTGTGGACTAGGCCTAGCTAATGTTTAAATTTAATTTAATAAATATTGTATTGTTAACTTTAATAGTAGTATTTTCTAAACCAGTATTTTCAGATTCAAATTATGATACAAATTCTCAAACAAACCAAACAGGTAGTAACACGCAAATTACAGGTGGTTACACATCGACTACTACCAACAACAACGATGGTCAAACAAACACAACCACATCAACAACAACAAATAATTCTACTACCAATGGGTCAGATATACCCGTCAACTCAGCTAATGCACCTTCGTATTCAGCTATGTCTCAAGATGTTTGTAGCATGGGTGTTAGTGGCTCTTTATCTACTCTTGGTGTTGGGATTTCTGGCGGCAAGCATTTTCGTGACCTTAATTGTGAACGAATAAAATTATCTAAAGTTTTATATGACTATGGGATGAAAGTAGCTGCTGTGTCAATATTGTGTCAAGATGAACGAGTTTTTTTTGCTATGGAAATGGCAGGAACTCCGTGTCCATTTGAAGGTAAGATTGGTGCAGAAGCGTTAAAACAATGGAATAAGTATGATGTTGAGAGACCAGATTATAATTCTTATGTGTCTAAATTGGAAACTAGGTCTAAGATAGATGAAGAATTAGCAGAGATAGAAAGACAAGAAGAAGCTAAAAGAATAGCAGAGGAAAACGCTAAAAAATTACACGAATCAAAACTTGAAGAAGAAAAAGAAGTTATTGAGGAACAACCTGCAATTAATGTGCATGAATGAGATATTTATATTACAGCATATGGGTATCTATAGCGATATCGTTTCTTTGCATATATAGCATAGGAAATGCACAAACAGTAAATACAGGTAATGTTCTTACTAACTCCACATTTGGAACAGGCAACACTACCACTTCAACTGGTTGGTCAACAGATGGTAGTGATGGTGTTCATACTCATGGTGCTTGGAATGGATTTCCGTATCAAACAGGTATGGATGACAGTGGTGGTGTATTAGCATTTGAAGGGCATACGGAAGATAATGTTTACCAAGATGTTGATTTAGTTGGTGATGGTCATTTAACACAACAAGAAGTCAATCAAGGCT
>VTLG01003235.1_pt1 | contig 11115 bp, 19 predicted proteins | sample 4694571 | NCBI WGS metagenome assembly VTLG01 (sample SAMN12604809, study PRJNA352737) | marine metagenome | biome: ENVO:00000447; feature: ENVO:00000209|ENVO:00000569|ENVO:01000036; material: ENVO:00002151; isolation source: viral sequences binned using virsorter ... | reverse complement strand
CTCCAAGTAACATTGACATACCTGAAGCAGTCCTTGTCATACTTTGAACACCAGTTTGTCCATGTGAGTAACTTGGTATTCCTGTTTGTTCATCTGCAAGTTGTCTAAACTTGTCAAACATCATTAAATTTTCTTGTGATGTATTAGGAAACTTTAATCCATGTATTGCTTGTCCGGGCATTCCTGCTTGTCTTCTAAATATCTTTCCCGGATATATTTCCATACTTTGTCCACCAACTAAAGCAGACTCATCTACATCAAATACTAAAGAACCTGACATAGCTAAATTATCAATAGCCATTCTTGCATGACCATTCATAATTTGTTGACTATCATCCATATTTTCTGCTATTCCAATACCAAAAAAGTTATATGGGTTTCTTTCATATGGGAAAGCATGATATGGTATTCTATATGGAGTAAATGGATTAATTACAGCTCTTAGTAATTTATCTCCACATATCCATGCATTTATTTGCACTTCATCTAAATCATCAATCTTATCTGATAATTCTATACCAACTTCTCTTGCATACTCAGCATCCATAATACCCCAGTATTCAAGCACTTCAAAGTTAGTTTGATAATCTTCTTCTGCTCTATTATCATCTTTTATTGCATACTCATAATCTTTTTCTACATAGTTAGCACCCATTTGGATAGCTTCACGAATAGCATCTTCATCAAAGTATGGCATATGTCGCAGTTGTCTTAACTGACTACGATTCATTTTATGTCTATGAACAATGTATTCACATTCATCCATAGTAGTAGCTGAAGGGTCAGGATAAAAATCCCAACAACTTACAAACTCTATTCTAGGAACTCTAACTTCTAATGGACTATATTCTCTATTTCCATCTTCTGTTACATCCCATTTATGTAATTTTTTATTAAAATTAAATGGTCCTTTTACAATCCCTGTACCTAGTAAAGCAGATTCTAAAAGAGCATTTCTTATTTCAGAAGAACCACTAGATTCATCTATTTGGTCATGGATAAGTTTTTCCATTCTTCTTGCAGCTCTTTGTGCAGGATTTAATTCTATTGCTTTTGGATTAGCACTTGCACCATCTGTCAATATACCAATATCTTTGGCTTGGTCTTCTAGACTATCTTTAAAGATTCCGTTATAAAAAGATGCACCGGGTTTTAAAGTTTGACCATCACCTTCATAACCAACATCATAAGGATTATCTATTCTATTTCCAATATCATCTGGTATTTCACCATCTGTAGTTTCAATTCCCGGTGTTGGATTATTTATATCAAGATGTGCTATATCAGTTTCACCTTCTGGCATTTTAGTTTCTGATATACCAATAGGAAACTTACCTGTTCCAAATATAACATCTACTAATTGTCCAAAAGCTGCTAATACTTTTGTTTTAGTTATCTTAACAAATACTCTAGACTTTTCAGATTCTCTAAACTTAACACTTTTAGCATACAAACCTCTATAGTTTTCGTATGCTCTTATCCATCTTTTTTCAGCTATGTCTCTAGAATTTTCTGCTTGAGCATATCTACTTTTAATAATGCCAATAAGATTTCTTTGTTGGTCTTCCTCTAAACTTAAAGTTTTTCCAGACTCACCTTCAACATCTTCGTAAAGATTGTTAGCATTTAAAAATGTATTTTCTTCCATTTAATATCCAAAACTATTATCTGAAGGTTGATATATATCTGATTTAATTCTTAACATCCTGTCATATGGATGGTCTAATTTTGGTCTACTCATTATCATATATCTAAGTGCATCGTATGCGTGGTCAGCAGCTTTCGTATCGACATCCTCTGGATTAGTCTTTGAAAGTGGAATACCTTGTAATTCTTTTATTAGATTTACACAGTTACTAAATATTTGTAACCTTGGTCTTCCTGCTCCTTCTCGCTGTCTTAGATGCTCGTGTATTTGAGTCTTACCAGCTATCCTATTCTTATCAGCTCTTCTTAATTTATGTCCTCTATTGACAAGTGTTTCACCAATAGTAGGACCTGTATATCCAGTCCTTGCCCATGCAGCAGTATCTAGTACACCCGGAATAGATTTAATTTCATTCTCTTCCATTTGTGTTATTGTGTCAGCAAGTGCTTCCCCTGTTAGACCTTTTCTGTATAACTCTCTATATATAATGATGGTCTTATCATCAGGGTCTACAGCACCCCATAGACAACAACTTTCTGCAGCATAACCATAGTCAATCCCTTTTACTCTTTCCCACCAGTTAGGTAATTCAAAAGGTGGTATTACATGTACATCTGTAGCAAACTCTGCAAATGCTGCACCTTCTGCTACATCCCAGTTACCTTCTAACAGTTGTCTTCTTTGAACTGCAGGTAAGGATTGTAACATCCTTTCATATTCACCATCTTCAGCAAGGTAAGGATTGTCCTGTAACAATGCTGGAATAAACTTCCTTGTTAAACCATCTTTACCTTTAAATGTTTTATTAGGCTCAGAGGCTTCTATGTATCTTTTTTTTACCCATTGTGCACCTACACCACCGGGGTTAGCTGTACATCTTAGATATGTTTCTAAGTTTGGATTAGTAGTTCTCAAACGAGAAGCTAAATAATTCCAACCAAACTCTGTAGGTAAATGAGTTATCTCATCAAAACCTATCCAGCTATACGCTTGTCCTTGATACCGATACACATCTGCATCTTTTTCCAAGAAACCAAATTCTATTTTAGCTCCTGATGGAAAGCTCCAAAGCTTTTCTACTTCTCTAAACTTAGCACCTTTAAATGCTTTTGGATAGAGTTCACGAGACTTATCTATAAGTTCTCTTAGCTCTGGCATAGACCTTCTTAGTATCAAGGCTCTATGTTCTTTTATGTGGCAATGTCGCAATGGGTCAATTAACATTGCAAAACTTTTACCACCACCTGCTGCTCCTCCGTAGAGTACATCTTTTTCTGCAGCAGCTAAAAAATCTGTTTGTGGTCCTTCATTAGGCATAAACGCCACATAAGAACCTGTAGTATCTAAATGTTCTTGTATAGAATCAGGTAATACTTTTGTTTCTGATTCTGTTAAAACATTTGAAGTAAGAGCTTTCTCTTCTTTCTGTACTTCTTTTTTAACTCTAGCTAAACTTCTTGTTAGCTTTTTAACCTTTTGATTCTTTTTATCTAATTTTCTTTTAGCTTGTAATGCTAGTTTAACATTAGATAATTCGCTATTTTTAGGTCTACCTACTTTTTTCTTTGTAGGTTTACTTTCTTCTAGTATATAGTCTTTTTCAACATTTGTCAAGTCTTTTGTAATCTTTTTTTTCTTATCGACCATATATCTTATCTACATATTTTTTTAATCCCGGTCTTGACATTGGTCTTCCTGTCTCTGCTTCTAACCAATCTACACCAATACCTAAACTTATTTCACCATGAAATATAGCTTCTGATACTTCTTTTAATATAGTAAGTTCTTCAGGTATAGGTTTTAAATAACCTTCATAGTTTTCATCTAACTCATAACCAAATGGTATAGTTGAAGATGTTCTTCTTATATAATTATCAGGTATAAACATTAATTTACTCTTCTATACTTTCTAACTTTTCTGGCTGTCTTCTTTGATTGTCTTGAAAACTGTTTTCCTTTTCTAGTATCTTCTCGTTTCTTTCTTGTTGATGCTGCATATTCAGCCGGTGATAGTGCCTTAATCGCCTTTTCCGGGAGATACCTCTCACCCGTTTCCGAAGATTTCTTCCCACTCTTCGTTCGCCATTTTTGTTTAGTCCATTGCCTAAGACTTCTTTGCGACTTTTTTAGTGCCATGCTTTTTCCTTATTGCTTCTTTGCCTTGCTTGGCGATTTTCGCCTGTTGCGTTTTACCGGCAACTTTTGCTCTTTGTTCCAAAACTGTAAGTATTTGAATTTTTCTAGCAAAAGGTTTTTTAATCCTTTTAACTTTTGCCACAGTTGCTCTTGCATCTGCTGCAGTTTTAAATTTAATTCTGATAGTGTCTTTTGGATTTTCATCTGTATATAGTCTCCTTCCTGTTCCTTTTGGTTTTTTTCCTGTCCCTACTTTAGGGTCTCGTTTTTTTCTAGGCATTATTTATAGCCACCACCTTTAGCTTTATATTGTTTAGCTAAAAGCTGGGCTTTCCGAGCAGACCATTGTCCGGGTTTACCTCCTTTAGAACCGGCTTTGATTCTCTCGAAAAGCCTCTTACGCATAGTAGGCTTGGTATAATTACCAGCTTTATTTACTGTCGACTTTCTTTTAGTCGTTGTCTTTTTTCTTGGCATTATTTTTCTCCTTCTTAAAAATTCTATCCCAGTTCTCCTCAAATTGTTTTCTGTTATCTTTATTAATACCACGAGACATAGACAATCTATTTTCTTGTTTATGTAATGGTTTTAATTTAAAATTTCCAGCGTGAGGCATTATGTATAATAATTATGTTTCCTATGTGCAATTTTTTGTTCCCAATCTTTTATTGCTTGTCTTATACTATCTTCTGCTAGTACACTACAATGCAACTTAATTGCTGGTAGTTCTAAAGCTTCTGCTATATCTTTATCTTTAATAAGTTTAGCTTCTTCTATAGTCTTACCTTTTAACATATCTACAAACATTGTAGAGGATGCGATTGCACTTCCACACCCATATGTTTTAAACTTGACATCTTCTATAACATCATTGTTTAATTTTATTTGTAATTTCATAACATCTCCACATGCAGGAGCACCTACCATACCTGTAGCAACATTAGGGTCTTTAGGGTCAAACCTACCAACAGAATGTTTCTGTGGATTGTTTAAAACACTCTCAAACCTATCTACTACTTTTTGTGAATATGCCATTAGTCAAATAGTTTCCAAACTTTATTTATTCTTCCACACTTCATAAAGTTGTGTAGTTTATTAAATAACCTTACCATTTAACTTTATCAGCCCACCATGCTGCAGACATTTTACCTTTAGCAATATTCTTAGCATGTCTAGCCTTAAAAGACTTTCTTTTAGCTTTCATCCTAGCAGACTCTCCTTTTTTAGGTTTACCGGCTGTACCTTTTACAGTGCCAACTCTTTTACCTTGCTGTCCAAACCTAATAGTTTTAATCTTGTCACCTTCTTTAGCAACAACTATATGTGATTTAGTTTTATGTCCGGGAGTACGCTTAGGTTTATTATAACCACTTACTCCTGCTCTTGCAAGTCTTGGGTCTTTCTTTTTAGCCATTAGTGTATGGTCTCCTTATATTGTGGTAGTTCGTGTTCTAATTCAAATATTTCTCCTATTAATGTTAAAGCATACATATCAGCTATCTTTGTAGCTTTGTCAAGTGTTTCTGCTTTAATGTAAGGTCCTATTAAAGTTTTATTATCTTTTAAAACTTCAGTCAGAAATATCTTCATATTCTCCTTCTTCTAAATCTAAAGGTTTTTTATCTGGCATTAAGAATATACCACCACTATTAACATTATGATTTACATCTACTCTGTCTACTTTTCCTACACCTACTCTATCTAATAAAGTTTGTGCAGCAGCTAATTTATTATTAGCTTGTATTATAGGTCGTTTAGAATCCATAATCTCTACAAGCTTAAATGCTGCTTTAGGTGCAGAGTTAGCTAATACTTCCTGAGTTAGTTCAAGTATCTCAGACTTTAAAGTCTTTACAACATGATGATAATGTGAAGAGTAACCAGCAAGTTTTGCAGCCTCTTTAGCATCTCCTTGTGTTTCTACAAGGTGATTTAAGAAAGACTGTTGCTTTTCTGTTAGTTCTCTTTTACGAGTATTATTATCTATGCTCGGAAGTATAGCCATGTCTAATAGTATATAACCATAAACCAGTTTTGTCAAGTCTTTTAAAATATTTTATAAACCTATTGACAAAACAGAATATAAAGTATATAATAACATTGTGCCCTCCCGGGTGCAATAGTACCTTTCTGGTACTTTTTTTATACCTATAATAAATCTAATTAGTCTTAAAAATATTAAAGTTTTTATAGCCGGGTCGTAAACTAGATTTTTAAACTGGTTAATGTCTGTTTTTTATAATTTTGTATAACCAGTAGTAGATATATACGGTAGAGGGTGGTGGTCTCCTACCTACCCTGTGCAAGATTAAACATCGACTAGAGTATAGACCTGTTGCTGATTCTAAGACATTAAAATCTCATGAGTTTTATAGTCTTTAGCTATGTGTCAACCTAGTAAAGTTTGTATCAAGCTTGTAGACTTTGAAGTTTTACAAGATTTTAATGCTGAATCAGCTTTTAAAGTCATGGAAGGCTGTTCTCTGGCTATCAACCATACATGCATGTCCTGTGTTTTGCAGGGCTTAAACTTCCAGTTCATGTGTCTGCACCGATTTTAGAAACTTTAATGTCCAATAACTCTGTTTGATTGTGGGAAACTTGAATATAATCTGGTTTACACATGACTATATTTGTGTTATAAGTCTTTTATAACGAAAGTATTATCTCAAATTTCTTAAGCCCTGCTGATTGTAAGTCTCTATATCTATTGCAAGTAAAGCCTTCCAACTTCTGTTCGTCATAGCCTATTGTTGTCAATCTGATTTTTACTTTTCCCATGAATACCACTAATGTCTTGCCAAGTGTGTAACCCTCTTGCTTCTTGCATAAATTGTGTTCAACTAAATACTTTCATGTGTTTGTGAACCTTTAACTCTCATATATATTCTCCTTGTTTTATCATTTCCACATATTTGCCCTAAAAAATTCAAGAGTATACTCCTTCGTCGCAACTTCTCTTGATTTTTTATACCTAAATATGTTTAGGAAATGCACAAGGAGAATATTATGATACTAATAAGCTACACAAACAATGAAACTATAAGTTTCCCATCAATTTCTACTGCAAAGCAATACACACTTGACCTTTTTTATAGTGGTATTCACGCAGTAAAAATCAGAGTCAACAATGGCTCTGACTTCTCATTGTTGCAAGACTACATTGCAATGTTATATAAACTTCCAAACAGCGAGGGCTAGAAATATGGAAAATACATTTAATATAAACGACTTTGACAAAGATAGACATGCTCAACCAGCAAGTTTCCCACAATGCAGAGCCATTGGGTTAAAGTTTGCCAAAAAGGGTTCAGTCATGAACTGGAGACTTCAAAAGCAAATCACAGGTTGCATGTATGGTTTGGCTAAAGAGAACAGACTTACTTTCAAAAAAGCTGATTCTCTTCTTAAAGGTAAAACTTTGCCCAAAGTCTACTTCGACAAAATCAAACTTTATCTAGAACAACAAGATAGCTAAAGTCTTAAAACTCTATGGCTTTTAAGTCATAGAGTTTTTTTATGTCTATACTCTTTTAATATTTAGATGTTTAATCTTGTTTTTTATAACTCTTCGGCTTTTTATATGGGTAGGTTTAGACCACCACCAATTTTAAGTTGCTTAATTAAATTTACTTAATTAAATAAATAATAGCCGAAAAATAAATAAAATCGGGCTATGTATTGAGGGCAAATGTATCAATTGTGTGAACTTTGTGTCAATTGTGTGACAATTATGAAACATTTTGTAAATTTTATGTGACAATTTTGTGAATTTTATGTGAATTTTTGTATTAAATTGTTGAAAGAATTTAAAATTATTTTATATTTTAAGGTTGTGTTTAATACCTAGCAAACTTTAAGTTAAGCTTCTTCTCTTATCCTTAAGCTTTTGGGAACAATGCTTGACTTTTTGCTCGGTTTCTGGCAATCTTTTAGGCGTTCAGCGAGGCAACAACCAAGCCTTGTTAAACTTTAAAAACATGGAGATACTATGAAAACTAAATGTAAAAATCCAAATGGAAAAAGCAATATGCAAACTATCAAAGATAGTAAAGTTCCTTTGATAAAGTTCAATAACTTTGAGAAAATGGAACGATATATCAATGAGTTAGGGTATGTTTACAAAGGCAGAAATGCTTTCAAAGAAGACAGGTCTATTATATACAGACACAGAAATAATAAAAAGCATGTCTTTGTTAAATCTACTTTTGATTACTTGTCACCTATTACAATGGAAATGGGAACTGTTTGGACTGTGCATTCGTTTTAAGTATGCTAATCTTTACTTATAAGTTGTGTTGACATCAGCACAAAAATTTGGTATAATTAGCGACCAGAACGACAAGAAACTATTACCAATTTACTATTTTAAAGGGTAAAATAGAAGTGCTAGGTATCACTATAAAGTGCCTTTTTATTAAACCATAAACTTAAAGGAGGGCTATATGGAATATATAAAAACTAAACTTATTGCATTACTTGGATTGAAAAATCTATATGCTGAAATGCAAGAGCTGAGAGATAATCTAGAATATTTAGAATCGCAGTATGATGATACTAAATATCTTGCAGAAGATTTAGAATCACAAGTTTCTGAATTAGAATCAAAAGCAGATGATTTTACATATGCAACAGATAATATCAGAACTGATTTAGAAGCTGACTTTCAAGGATTAAAAGATGAAATTAATCAAATGAAAGAAGGTTATGTATTAGATGTCAAATTAACAAAGGAGGTATATTAAAATGGCAGATGTAAGTTTTCACAATGTGACTAAAATAGAAGTTCTTAAAAGAAAAGACCATAGAGGTTTTTCAGTTAGGGATTTAGTAATTCATAATGAAGAATATAATTATGAAATAGGTAGAAAAATTACTACCAAAACACAAATTAATTTATTTCTTGATAGTAAAGAGGCAGGTAAATTAGTTTATAATAATACAAAATGGAGATAAAAATATGAGTAAAATTGTATATGGAAAAAGAGATACTGCAACTGTAGTATCAATAGAAAAAGCACCACCTAGTATTAGAAGTCTTTGGGCAAGAGCAAATACTCTAGGTGTTAATATAATGAGAGTGAGGGCATATAAAAGAAGATATGATATACAAACAGGAGATACCTTTTTAGGTTATCATGGTGGTAAAGTATCTATTTATAGTCAAAAAAGTAATCCAACTAGACCATTATATTTTGTAAGACCTACACCACTTGGTAAGGACAACAAAGGTATGCAAATACTTGAAGTAGCTAATAATATTGATGTGCAAGACACTTTCAATAAATTAGCCAGATACGAGTCTTTTATGACTAATGGTTTATTAGCAAGAATAGGATTAGCATTCAAAAGAATATTTGGATTTAACTTCTAACCAACGAGGTAAACTTTTTAGTAAAACCAAACTGGAAGATAGTTAATAGTCATCAGCAATCAGGAGTATGACTTTAAAGAAGGTAGAACTGATAGTAGTTGGCAGACCTGTCTGAAAAAAACTGCCATTTTTATTAACAGCTATTATAAAGGAGATATATTATGGCACAACAGATGAGAAAATTTGAACAAGAGGCAATAGCCAAAGAGATATTAGATACTATTAAAGTTAGTAATTCTAAAGAGCAACAAGCCCTAGAAAAAAGTAGTAAAGAACTTAAAAATATTCGTAAGCTATATGCTAAAGCAGATGGTATTTATAAAAAAGAAAGACAACTTTATAGAGAAAGAAGAATTATTTTAGATGATTTAAAAGATTCTATTAAAAGTTTTAATAGAACTTTAAGTCCTACTGCTAATTATACATTAGAAAAAGATTATAATGATAACATTTCATGGCGAACTGATGATTGGAATATTAGACAGAACATTGAAAATAAACTTGCAATAGCTTTACTTTCAAATGATTGGCAAGAAAGATTGCCTGAAATTATAGAAAGTATTGCTAGTCAATTTACAGGAAAATAAATATGGAAAATGAATATAATTATGATGATTCGGAACAAAATGAATATATAATTTGGTGGGTTAATGAAAATTTTGAAATAGATTATTCTATTGTGCAAGGTAAAAATGAAAACGAAGCTATAATAGATTTCTTTACAAATTCAGTAGACCCAGTAGATGTTAAGAATTTTAGAGTAGAAATAAATAATACAGGAGAATAATATGACACACAATGAATTAAGAAAAGGTATGAGAGTTCAGCTAACACCTATACCTACTATTTCAAGTCAACCTAGATTTGCTACTATTATGGACAATATAAAGGGTATAACTAGAATGGTTCATATAGAAGAAAAGAATGGGTATTTTGGAGATATAGGTAGCGTATATGTTAGTGAAATAAAATATGTATTGTTTCCAGATGATATGCCAGAAGAATTAGAGATATCAGAAGCACATCAAAAGAAATTAGATACATTAACTAAAATACATTGGGGGTAAATTTATGGCATACAAATTGTTAAGTTTTAACAATCCTAAAATATTAAAAGGTGTTAAAGTAAATAATAAATATATTAGTGCTATATTACACATGAGACCAGAAAATACTAGGATATGTCCTTATCAAGATGTTGCAAGTTGCAAGGAGGCTTGTCTTAATACAGCAGGTAGAGGTGGTATATTTAAGAAGGGAGAGACCACTAATGTTATACAGGAAGCAAGAAAGCGTAAGACTAAATTGTTCTTAGAAGATAGAACAACCTTTATGACAGACCTGATAGCAGACATTACAAGGTTTGCTAATTACTGTAAGAAAAAAGATAAGCTTCCTTGCATTAGGTTAAATGGTACAAGTGATATACAATATGAAAATATATTTGTAGAGGATAAAAATATATTTGAACACTTTCCAGATATACAGTTTTATGATTACACAAAAATACCTACAAGAAAAGTATCACATATTGATAATTATCATTTGACATGGAGTTATTCAGAAGCTAATCCAAAATATACAGCATGGTATGATAAGATAGCATACAATATAGCAGTAGTATTCAATGGTGCTTTTCCTATCTACTTCAAGGGTAGAGAAGTAATAAATGGAGATGAAAGTGATTTAAGATTTTTAGACAAAGACAATGTTATTGTTGGTCTAAAAGCAAAGGGCAAGGCACGACATGATATGTCAGGCTTTGTCATTCATGTGTAAATAAATTGGTGCTGAGTATCACCCACAAGAAGCAAAAAAACTGCTTATTTTATACATGATAGACTGATTTTTTCTCATTTGCGAGGGTGTTTCAATGTCGATAAATAACAAAACACAGCATTGCGAGGCAACTGTTTTGCTAGTTTCAAAGTCTCTAATAAAAAACTAGCATGTTTAC
>VTLG01010239.1_pt1 | contig 11117 bp, 19 predicted proteins | sample 4694571 | NCBI WGS metagenome assembly VTLG01 (sample SAMN12604809, study PRJNA352737) | marine metagenome | biome: ENVO:00000447; feature: ENVO:00000209|ENVO:00000569|ENVO:01000036; material: ENVO:00002151; isolation source: viral sequences binned using virsorter ... | reverse complement strand
AATGGCTAGAATATTCTATGATAGTTTTAAGCTACCTAAAAATGAAAGAGCAAGGTTAAGGAGCAAAACACCACAAGGATTTGCAAAAGCATTTTATGAAGCAAACAAGTAAGTGGGAAAGCCTAGAGATTAATGATAAGATCCATAGCAGAAATGCTGTAGATAAATGGCATTGGGCAAAAAAACATAGGTTAAAACATCAATACCAATTCCAAATAAGAAGTGAGATGAATGAGCATGATATATTTCCTACTTGTGAGAAGTGTGAAATAAAAATAACTGTATATTTAAAAAGATTGTATGATTATGATAACCTATATGCAGGGATTAAGCAATTCCTAGATGCTTTATGTATAGAAAGATTTATACATGATGATAGCCCTAAGTGGTTAGAAATAGTAGAGTTAAAACAAGAAAAAGCTAGTAAATTTAAAATTTTAGTAGAAAGAAAGGTAGTTTCCTAGTTATAATACACCTATGGCTAGACCTAAAAAATATGATATAGATACAAAGCAGTTAGAGAAGTTGGCTTCCTTTGGTTGTACTAATAGGGAGATAGCTAGTTTTTTTGGTTGCTCTGAACACTTAATTAAAAAGAGTTATTCTAGTTTTCTGACAAAAGGAAAAGATGAGGGAAGAATAAGACTAAGAAAGCTACAATGGGTTGCTGCTGAAAAAGGAAACACACCAATGTTAATTTGGTTAGGTAAACAGATACTAGACCAAAAAGACAAACAAGAACTAACTGAAGTTAAGCCTATAGATGAAATAGTATTTGATGGCATCTAACTTAACAATCCATAAAGAAGATTACTTCCCACACCAATGGAACTTTCTAACCAAGAAGAAACCTGATGGTAAAAACTACCCTTTTAAATTATTGTGTGGTGGAATGGGGAGTGGTAAGACATACAGCTTCCTTAGAATGACACTAATCCAACATATAAATAATAAAGGATCTAATGGAAAGTCTAATGGGTGGATTATATATCCTACTTACTCTTTAGCAGAAGAAGTATTTGTACCACCATTTCTTGATATACTAAGAGAAAAGGGAATAGACTTTGACTACAATGTTTCTAAACACACTATTGATACTGCCTATGGACATATTAGAATATTCCAAATGGTTAAACCTCAAGCTATTATTGGTGTGAGCTTAACATTTTGTGGCTTTGATGAGTTTGATGTATGTAGTTATAACTATTGTAAGATAGCATGGCAGAAAGCTATAGGTAGAATGAGAGAAAGTAATGATCCCTGTATCTACATAACAACAACTCCTGAAGGTTATAAGTATGCACACCATGAGTTTGTTGAGAAAAAAACAGATGATAAGCTATTAGTGTTTGGAAAGACTCAAGATAATGTGTATCTTCCACCTAGTTATTTAAAACTTTTAGAAGATAACTATGATAAGAATTTATTAAAGGCATACAGAGATGGTCAATTCCAAAATTTACAACAAGGCAGCACATACAACTTCAACAGAGATACCTGTGTTTCAGAAGTCAAGTATGAGAGATACAAGCCTATATACATTGGGCTTGACTTCAACTGCGACCCAATGGTTAGTTGCCTTATACAATTACATGAAAGACAACCCCAAATAAGAGTGTTTGATTGTATATCTCTATCTCATGGAGGTGGAGGTGACCTACTTACTGAAAGAATGTGTCAAACAATCAAATCAAAATACCCAAATAGTGAGTATATAGCATACCCTGATGCGACAGGTATTCGCAAGCAAACCTCCTCAATGTTTTCAGATGTGGAGCTACTTTATAAAGCAGGATTTAAAGTTAGAGCTGGAAGAACAAATCCTAGAGTTGTAGACAGGGTAAATGCTGTAAACAAACAGCTTGAAGGCAATATAGTTATTGACCCTAAAGCTAAAACATTAATAGAGGATTTTGAAAAAGTAGTGAATAAAGAGGGAACTAGAGAAATTGACAAGACAAATAAGCTATATTCTCATGCGAGTGATGCTTTTGGATATTTCTGTGCTTATGAGTACCCTATTATTAAACCAACATTGGGGAGCATTAGAAGGATATGATACCAAATACAAGTGAACTATTAGTATTACAGGCTAAGTATGATGCAGGACAGCAGAGAAAAAACAAGTGGAAAGTTGCAAGGTTAGATGCTTTAGAGTATTACAAGGGCAGGAGTTTGCCTTACACACAAAACTATTTTGATGATACATTGTTTGACAAAGTACCTGCTGCTAACATTAATGTGACTAAAAGAATTATTGATAGAATATCATTAGTTTATATGAAGCCACCTAAAAGAATTTACACAAAAGAAGATACACCTTTATTATTCCACCATAAAGATTTTAAGATGCAAAGAGCAGAAAGGATAACCAACTTACTTGATGGTGTGTTAATCAAACCATGTATGAGATTCAATGACAATAATGAGCAGCAGATTGAGTATGATATTATACATGATTATGAGCCTATGTTTGGTGATGATCCATTAAATCCAATAGCAATTACATATCCTATAGCTACTAAAGATTCAGTAGTTGATGATACAGGAAAGCTATGGGTGTATTGGGATAAAGAAAACACATTTACTTATGATGAGAATGGAAAGATATACACAGATGAAGATAATCCTGATATGATTAATCCTTATGGGGTATTACCATTTGTTGAGTGTTGGAGAGAAGGTAAGCCTGAATCTAGTTATATGGACACAGATCCCTCTAGTGATTTAATACAAACCAACACAATGATTAATGTAGCAGAAACAAATAAAAATGCTAATATAATGTTTCAATCATTTGGCTATATCTATGTGAATGGTAGTCAGATAGAGAAAGATACTATGTCTATTGGGCCTGATAAGATTTCTTTTCTAGGTGTAGATGGTCAAATGAATATAGTAACACCACCTAATACAGTTGATTCAATAAATACTTCAATAACAACAGCTTACAAGATGTTAGCACAGAACTACCATATAGATATTAGCTTTGTTGAAGGAACAACAGCACAATCAGGTGTAGCTATTAAGCTAAGAAACCAAGAGCTAACTGATGAAAGAATATCAGATGTTATTAGATGGCAAGAAGTAGAGAAAGAGTTATTTGAACTAGAAAGACTTATGATAGCAGTTGATATGGGTAAAGATGCAGGTGAGCTAGAGCAGGTTGACTTTGAGGAAACTATGGAAGTGTTATCTGATACTGAGCAAAGAGATAAGTGGGATTGGGAACTATCTAAAGGCTTAATTGATGAAGCAGATATATTAATGCAGAAAGACCCTGATAGATATACTGATAGAGAAACAGCACAAGAATATTTACAAGAAAGAGGTAAGGTAGTAGAGGTGGAATCAGAAGAAGGAACTGAAGGCTCACTATTACAACAATTAATTAAACCTGTGTAGAATGGGAGTAGATGGCTTAATGTCAGACCAACTATTTATAGAAAGCAATGCAGAGGCTATTGCAGAGATACTGTTAGAAGTACAAGAAAGAACTATTGCAGAGCTTTATGCACTTAAAGGTAGCAAATCAGCAGAAGAATTTATCAAGTTTATAGAAGAACTAGATGTAAAAGGTATAATATTAGCTAAAGCAGAAAATGCTATTGCTATATTTGAAGCATCTCACTCAGGTATGTTGCAATCTATTCAAGGCTTTGCAGATCTAGCAGAAGAAACATTACAAACCCTTGTAAACTATAATAGAGATTCCTTACTATCACAATTAGACAATATGGCTCAAATAGTTAAAAAAGAAGTAGTTAATGGAGCTATAGCAGGATCACCTACAAAAGCTGTATTAGATAAGGTAAGAGGTCAAGGTGCATTAAGCAAACCACAATTACAAACCCTTATAAATACATCAATGAATGAGTACAGCAGGAATGTAACTAAGTTAATGATTGACAAGATGCCTTCAGATACTAAGTATGTTTATATAGGAGCATTAGATGAGAGAACAAGACCTGAGTGCTTAGATATGATGTCAGCAGGTGCATTAACTGAAGCAGAAATAAATACTCAGTTTGGTGGAGGTGTGTTTAGTGAAGGTGGTGGATATAATTGCAGACATAAATGGGAAATATCTGTGCAGGATAAGTTTGGACATGACCCTGAAGGTGCAAAAAATCTGAAAGACAAACTAAACTAATGGCTAAAACAGGCAAAGATTTTAAGCTACCTAAACCTTTATTTGGTTTTGCATTTTGGCGATTATTTGCTGAAAACATAAAAAATAAATATAAAATACATATATTCAACAAAAGCAACCCTAAAGATGTATATAATAGGAAATTCAAAGAATACTCTCAAGGATATAAAAAAACTAAAAGAAGTGGAACTTTTAACCTTAATGGACAAAAAACAAGAGTATCAGGTGGCTATGAGAACTCAGTAGCACCTGTGCTTAGAGGTGACCTACAGCTTGATACTAATGCTTCAGCAGATGCAAAAAACAATACTATATATATAGGGTGGTCAATACAATCAAATAAGGTTGATTGGCTTAGAAAGAATGGTAGAGTGTTAACTGACAAAAACAAAGCTATGCCTGACCCTGTTATGAAGGCAATAATGCCTGAATTTAACAAAGAATTAAAAAGAATTATGCCTAAAGGCTCTCAAACTATAACTATTGGAAAAAAATAAATCTAGTATAAGTATTATTTTTAAATATATTATGGTGACAGATTTTTAAACAATTACTCACAAAAGAGGTTACAAATGTCAGAAGATAAAACAACTCAAACTGAAGCAACTCAGGTTAATCCACCTAGCACAGAAGCTAGTCAAAACAATGTATCAGATGGTATTCCTAAAACTAGATTTGATGAGGTGAACAATAAGTATAAAGATGGGGTCACTCAAAATCAAGAATTACAGGCTCAATTAGACAAGATGATAGCAGACAAAGAAGCAGCTCGCAAAAATAAGTTGGAAAAAGAAGGTGAGTATAAGACACTTCTTGAAGAATCAAATGCTAAACTTGAAAAAGCTCAAGTAGATGTTAAGGCATGGAGTGAGTATAAAGAAAATAAGAGGTCAACTCTTATGGAGCAATTAACTGATGATTCTGACAAATCTATTGCAGGGGATTTATCACTAGAAAAATTGGAGTTGTATGTAGGTAAGGTTACTAATACAGCTAACCCATTACCAACCAATACAAGTAGAGCAGGTAGCCAACAACCACAAGGTGATTTTGGTGGATATGAATCTTATGAAGAATGGGCAACTAAAGATCCCAAGAGTTACAAAGAAGCTAATCAAACAAATTCAACTAAAGGCATAACTATTGGCTATTAAAAAAGATCATTCTAAAATCTTAGGAGTTGATTATGATCCTAATCAGGATATGCAATTAGATGTTAAACCTGATGGAGATTGTCAAGTAAAGTACAAAGGTCAAAAGATGGATTATATGACTTATGTAGATGAGATTGAAGAAAGGGCTGATAGGAATAGTAGAGGAAAATCTATTACTTCTAAATCTATTGGTGTATTTGGTGGATGGGGAGAAGGAAAGCTAAAGAAACCTTACAAAAGTTAATTTTTTTAATTAAATAGTAAGGAGATAAAGCTATGGCTTTAACAAACACAAGTACTGCAGCAGGTGGTTTAGGAAGAACTATTGGTGATGCAGTAATAGCATTTAATCATGTTAATGTGATGTTTCCTTTAGTAACTGTTCAACAGGCTGCTCAAGGATCAAATCATGTTAATTTTTCAGATTGGACTAAACTAACATCAGGTAATGTTACTGCTGCTACTCAAGCAACTACAACTACAGCAGTTGCAATAACAACAGCAGCTAGAACTGCTACTATTTCAGAACATGTTATTGCTTCTACAGTAAGTGATCTAGTTCTTATGGGATCAGGTGATGACATTAAAGGTCAAGCAGGAACTGCTTTAGGTAATGCTGTTGCAGCTAAACTTGATGATGACTTAGTTGAACTAGGTAAAACATTCTCACAAACAGAAGCAGCAGCAGGAACAGCTCTTGCATTATCTCATATATTTGGATCTATGAGGCAGTTAAAAGCTGCATCTGCTCCAATGCCTTATAACTTAGTTCTTTCACCTAAACAGGTGTGGGGTGCTAAAGGTATAATCTCATTGTTGCATGATGATGCTGTAACAGGCTCAAATGCTAAACCAATGTCATTAATGGGTGCTAAAGGTGAAGAAGCCTTCCAAACAGGCTTTGTAGGCACAATAGCAGGATTCAATGTATATTGGTCTGACCAAATAGATGAAGATGTTGGATCAGGTGGAGATGCAGCAGGATTTGCTTTTTCTTCAGGAGCAGTAGGCTTAGGTGTAGGTGCTGAAGGCTTATTTAGAGTTAGAGAAGAAAGAGATGAAATGCTAAGAGCAGTAAACTATGTATGTACTGGCTTTTGGGGTGAAGTTGAGATTAAAGATGCCTATGGTGTTTATGTCTTAACAGATGTATCATAAATCATAATATAAAGGGTGGTGTAAAAGCCACCCTTTTTACTACAGGAGAAAAATTCAAATGGCAGATAGATATTTTAAAAAAGCTAATGGAACAATAATTCATGCTGAACAACATCATGATATAAATTCATTAGAAGATAGATTTACAGAATGTGATGCAAGTGGAAAAGAATTAAAGAAAGAAAAACCAAAAGTAGAAAAGAAATCTTCAAAGAAGAAAGGAGATAAATAATGGCTATTGTTGCTAAATCATTTTTACATAATGATGATAAAATTGTAGGAGCATCAGGTGATGCTGATGGAACTTTACCTGAAGATATACAGGACTATGTGAGTGCTAATATTGGAACAGCAGATGTTACAACCCAACTAAACATCACTTGCACAAAATTTGGAAGCAAGATATTTACATTAGTTGTCTTAGAAGCTAATTAATAAATGTCTTTAATAGATAACATCAAAATATCAGAAGGGTATAGGTCTAAGGTATATAAATGCACAGCAGGTTATGACACTATTGGTTATGGCTTTGCTATTAAGGATTTAGAGCTTGATGAAGATATTTGTGATATGATCTTAGAAAGAAAGGTGGCTAAATTAGTTGAAAGACTAGAAAGTAACTTACCATACCTTCCTAGTTTACCTAAAGAAGTACAAGATGTCCTAATAGAGATGGCTTATCAAATGGGTGTTTCAGGCTTACTGAAATTCAAGAAAACACTTATGTATATTGAAACAAAAGATTACAAAGATGCAAGTGTGGAGATGTTGGATAGCAGATGGGCTAAACAAACACCAAACAGAGCAAAGAAGCTATCTGATATAATGGCTAGTGCAGGGTAGATTAACCTGTCCTAATTGCTTTAGTATTCAGCTACATAAGAGTGGCATAGAACATGGAAAGCAAAGATATAAATGTAAGAGATGCAGAAGTAGGACAGTATTTCCAATAGCAGAAGAAGAACTAGAGCTTGTAAAAGAGAATGTAAGATACAAGAAGCAGAAGCAGAAAGCTCAAGATGTAAACAGGGTAGAAAGAAAAGCCTTTAGGGAATATGCAAGAGTAGAGAATGCTGTAGAAGAATACAGCAAAGAATTAAAACAGCTTTTTGAAAATTATAAATTACACACAGTAACTAAGAAGCATAAAGGAACTAGCAAAGCAGTTGGTGTGATACAATTTAGTGATGTACACTTTAATGAGCTTGTAGATATTAAAGGTAACAAGTATGATTTTGAAGTTGCAGCACAAAGATGCCAACATTTTGTAAGTCAGGCTAAGAAATACTTTAGAATGGCTAATATAAAGAGTGTAGTGGTAGCTTTAACAGGAGATTTACTTAATTCTGATAGAAGGTTAGATGAACTGCTAAATCAAGCTACAAACAGGGCAAAAGCTACTTTCTTATCAGTTGACATTATGCAACAAGTTTTGATTGATTTGAATAAAGACTTTAATGTTTCAGTTGCCTGTGTAGTTGGTAATGAAGGTAGAGCAAATAAAGAGTTAGGTTGGAGTGATGCTGTAGCAACAGATAATTATGATTACACCATATACAACTGCCTAAGATATTTATTTAAGGATACTAAGATAACTTTTATTGATGGTGATCCTAGTGAAGTGGTTGTTAATGTAGCAGGACAGAACTTGTTAATGTTACATGGACATGGTGCTTTAAAAGGTGGAATAGAGAAAGCTATAAACCAAATCATAGGCAGGTATTCAGTAAAAGGAATAAATATAGACTTTGTAATATTTGGTCATGTTCATTCAGCTAGAGTAGGAGATAATTATGGAAGATCATCAAGTATGGTAGGTGCAAATGATTACTCTGAAAAGGCATTAAATTTAATTGGTAGAGCAAGTCAGAATTGCTATGTGTTTTATAACAATGGCAATAGAGATGGTATAAAAATTGACTTACAAAATGTAAATTGTGAAGGATATATAATTGATAAAGAATTGGAAGCATATAATGCTAAATCAGCACACAAAACCAACAAGTCAGAAACAATAATAAAAATTGTTGTTTAACTCCTCCTTTTTGACTATGTGTTATGTGCTTCCTAAAGGATTAAAATGATAGATACTTTAAGAACAACAACAGCAGGAGCAGGTGGAATAATAGTTACATTGGCAGATTTTCTACCTATGGCAGTAAGAATATTAGTAGGGTTAGCAACATTTGTTTATATTTGTGTAAAGATATATAAGCTACTTGACAAATAATGGACTTTCTTGTTGTCCTTGAGCAATATGGGATACCAATATGTGTAGCAATAGCATTTGGATTCTTTATATGGAAGCAAAACAAATTCATCCAAGACCAACTTATGGAGGAATTAGATGAGAGGTTTAAAAGGCTAGAAGGTATTTTGATAAAGCTAATAGACCAACAAAAGAGGATGCAGATAGAACAAAAAGGGATAGAGAAAAGTTACAAAGGTTTAGTTGATATAATATCTAAGCTAATGAATAGAAATGGTGGTAATGGGTTTAAAAATAAACTAGAAAAGTTTTTAAAAGATAGTTAATGATAAGTGTTAGAGATAGAAAAGAATTAAATAGAATAAGGCAAGAAGTAGATGTAAAGATGAATAGTTTTGGTTTAAAGATAAGAAGATTAGAAAATGAAATTCTAATGTTAAAAACACAGAACAATGAAATAAAAAATTTAATTAAGGAGAAATAAATATGGATTGGTTAATAATGACTTTAGGAGCAGGTGGTGGTGGTGCAGTATTATGGGTATTAAAGAAGATACCAAATGAAAAGATTTGTGCAGTTGTTGAAGGTTGTTTTGAAAAGCTAGGAGTATTAGCTACTCTTGGTTTAACAAAATGGTCATTCACAGCTAAGATATGGAATAGTACAATAGAGCCTTATATTATTGATTTAATAGATAATGTAGTAGGTGGTGCTATAAGAGGTTTAACTAAAGGATTGAAGTCAGATAATAAGTAATGATAAAACCAATAATTAAACTATTAATGCCTAAGATAAATGAAAGACTAGATCTTATTAAGTCAGACTTTCTTAATCATCTTTTTGGCAAATCTAAGAGGTTTAAGCCTATATTGGATTATGTTAACAAAGATAATAAGAATGATAGGGCTATAGCTAAATTAAAGAAAGAAGGAAAGGAAGTAAAAGAGATTTTAAAGAGATTGGAGGATGTTGCTCATCCTCCTTTCTTTACTTCTGAAGCATGGGCTAATTTTCAAGATAGATTAGAGATATTAGAAAAAACTAAGGCAGATAAAAGTACAATTTTATGAGTAGAGAACTAAAGATAGACAACCAATTAGATAGTAATTTAAGACAAGTAAAGATTGGTGATACAACTACACCTATTGAACTTGCTACTGATAAAGTTAGGATCAAGGAGCATACTAGATTTTCTAAAGATTTAATTATTGAAGGTGATTTATATATTGAAGGTAGTACTGGTGATATTATGATGACAAGTGGTGTAAATATAGAATCAACTACTTCATATGGTGTATTAAATATGACATGTTCAGGGATGATTGTTAATGCTGCTCAATGGTCAGCAGATGGAGATTTGAGTGACAATGATGCATCAATAGCAATACTACCTTCTAATAATTATGATGCAAAAATTAATTTCTTTAGTAGTGGTGCAGATCCTGAATGGACAATAGGAAATGATGGTAGTGATTCTGATAAACTTAAATTTGATGCAGGTGTTATGCTTGTAGGTGGTGCAACTAAATTAACACTTGAGCCTGATGGTGATTTAATTACTGTAGGAGATGTCACACTTGCTGCTACTAAAAAATTATACCTTGATGGTGGTTTTGATACTTATATTGCAGAAACATCTACTGACCATGTAAGGTATATGGTTGGTAATAATCAAATGATGACAATGACTGCTGATTCAAGTGATGGGGATGGGAATCAAGTATATTTTAAAGATGCAAGTGTAGGATTTACTCAATTAGAGCCTACTTATGATGCTACTAGTACAGTTGTAGATTTTAGATTTTCTAATAAGCAAAACTTAACATTTGGTGCAGGAAATATAATAAATCTAGCTATGTATTTCCCTGCAATGTCAGGTAATTTTGTATTACTTTTGAAACAAGATGGTACAGGAATAGCTAGAACTATTACTAATTATAAAGTGTTTGAATTTGATGAAACTTCAGCAGATGGAGAAGCAGCAGTTAAGTTTGCAGGTGGTAGTCATCCAACATTAACAACAGGTGCTAATCATGTTGACATTCTTTCATTTTATTGGGATGCTGATAATGAAATATGTTATGGTGTTGCAACATTGGACTTTCAGTTCTAATGGCTTTTAAAGATGAAATATTAACCTTTGAAGATACTAAGATACTTAATGAGCAAGGTGCAGAGGTTATGATGAATTGGGAAGCCTCTATAATGGAAAAGAGTGCTGAATATATATGTCACAATAGTGGTGATGTTTTAGAAATAGGATTTGGTATGGGGATATGTTCTGATTATATACAAGCTCAGGGGGTTAATTCTCATACTATAGTTGAGATACATCCTGAGATTATTGAAAAGTTAAAAGTATGGGCAGATGGCAAATCTAATGTCACTATTGTTGAAGGGGATTGGAATAGTGTTAGTGGATTATCTACTTATGATGGAATAT
>VTLG01004992.1_pt1 | contig 11118 bp, 11 predicted proteins | sample 4694571 | NCBI WGS metagenome assembly VTLG01 (sample SAMN12604809, study PRJNA352737) | marine metagenome | biome: ENVO:00000447; feature: ENVO:00000209|ENVO:00000569|ENVO:01000036; material: ENVO:00002151; isolation source: viral sequences binned using virsorter ... | reverse complement strand
GCACTGTTGCAGAACAACAGTTTCCAGACCTTGGTTCGGTAAATCGCCGAGGCATAGTAAATTTCCATGATTTGATTTCATACTGGACGGACGCTGTCCGTGGCGATATAGATGGCTTATCTAAAACGGACGCTTTGGAGGCTTTGTTCGATAACTACCTTAAAAACAAGTCTTTATATACCGATAATACCAACTTGGACCAAGTCGCGTTTAATTACTTTGATAAAATTTTCAAAGAATCGCGAAAGCACACCGTAAAGACGTATCCCACCACGTCTCTAAATGCCGTGGGTGAATTACAAACCGCACTGGGCATACCTATAGGTGAGAAAAGTGAGCTCCCTTACATGGTAAAGCATGTGTTTGACAAAAATGAGTCGGCCTTGGGCTTTGCTATTGACGATTTGGGGAACCGTGCAAAAAAGAGTTTTGCCGGTATTGTGCCTTACCGAGATCGTATAGAGTTAGGATATGAGCTTGATCCAAAAGCTCCTGTAATTGATGAAACATATGGCGGCACAAATTGGATGGGCTCTAATCTTATGAGCAAAGGCCCGTTCCAGCAGTATAGTGAAAGTGTGTATCAAGTTGTAAACCCTAGACGGACAACTCGCCCAATATTTGAGGAACCACATTGGCGCGGCCCCACAGGGCAGGAAAATGTATTCGGCCACACACGGCAGTCTGTAGGTCGGCCTTTATTGTACGAAGGTCCTGATGCTCGCACCTTCCATTTAGAGGAACTGCAACCACAGTTTGCACAGAGTGTGCGCCAAGGTCCGGGAACACTTGAAGCACCCCGCTTATTCAACACACCAGACGCAACTAAATATCTTGAAGATATGCGCGACGTTAGCGGTTTCTCTGTAAATGTAGATCCTGCCGCGAGAATGTCTTTGGACGAAATTACGGAACTTAAACCACCAATGCCGGACCAAAGAGAATATTTTGACAATTACACACTTACGCACCCAGCTCTACGCGGAGTAGAAGCTGAAGAAGGCATTACTTTCACAGCTAGAAATTTAGATGACGCTCGCAAACAGTTTGCGGAAGTGTTTAATCAACAACAAATAAATTACGAGCTCACCGATTTAACCGACAGTGGGTTTTTTACACCTCATCCGTATGCGTCTACTAATCCTGCAGAACAGTTTTTAGCACGTGGAGCTTTACAACAAGCCATAGACTCTGGCGCAGATTTTATGACGTGGCCCATGCGTGGTCGAGAGTTTGGGCGTAGAAATTCAAATGACCCAGGAGCAATAGCTGGCCAACAAGCTGAATACAATGTTCGCCTACCACGTTATTACAATAAGCTGGCTAAACCGTACGATGTTAGAGTAGGGCATGACCGCTTAATCACATACGATGATCCAATAGCCACACGCGTAGAATATGATGATTACCTACAGGGCGGTACTGGATGGGATAATGAGAGTGCAAGAGATATAGGTAGGATTATAGCTGATCGCACAGAACGTGTTCATAAACTTGATATTAGACCAATGCGGGATATCTTTAAGAAGGGAATACCGCTATCAATAACTGGGGGCGTTTTATCCAGCCCTGTATTTAGCAATGGAGAACAGTAATGGCTGCGACGATAATTCAAATTGCAGAAGATGCGTTGGAAAAGATGAGCCCTGCAGAAATAGAAGAATATTTGCAAGGTGCGGGCAAGCCCGCTGGTTTGGCATTTACTGTGGATGGGCCTAACGTCACGTGGGATGAATCTGGTGTATCGGCGGTTGTAGAAACTGTTCCGGTAGCGGTGGAAGTAGCGCCGGTAGCCGACGTGCCAGACTTTGCTAAAATGACGAAAGAGCAAATTGAGATCCACGTTCGTGATAACTATGGCGTAGAGCTTGATCGGCGTCTTACAAAAGCCAAGCTGGTGGCACAAGCGAATACCGCAGCTAACGGATAATGCCTGAAATTGATGCCCGTCAAATTTCGCCAGCGGCGGTAAATCGCGCGCTTGCGAAAAAAGACTTACACGAGTTTATAAAGCAGTGTTGGCCGTCCATTGAGCCAGGACGCACTTTCCATGACAACTGGCACATCCAGGCAATTTGCGAACACCTGACGGCGGTTTTAAATAATGACATTACGCGGTTGATCATTAACATCCCGCCCCGCCACATGAAAAGCCTGACTTGTAACGTGGCGTTTCCTACTTGGGCGTGGCTGCACAAACCACACACACAGTTTCTGTTTGCTAGCTACGCAGCTTCATTGTCTGTTAGAGATAGTGTTAAGTGCCGCCGCCTAATCCAAAGTCCTTGGTACCAATCGCTTAAACCACCGTTTGAACTTAATGACGACCAAAACCAAAAACAACGGTTTGAAAATAATTTCAACGGTCATAGGTTGTCTACCAGTACAACAGGCTCGCTTATTGGTGAGGGTGGCGACATAATCATTATTGACGACCCCCATAATGTGCAGGAAGCTGAATCAGACACCACCCGGACTAGTGTTTTGGAATGGTGGGACACTGCCGTACAGTCTCGCTTGAACGACCCAACCACAGGGGCGTTTATTATCATAATGCAAAGACTCCACCAGTTTGATCTAACAGGACATATATTGTCTAACGCATTAGCTCCAAACGAGTGGACACATTTATGTGTTCCTGCGGAATATGAGGAACAGCATCCCACTCCGTTTTTTACGAAACTACCAGAAGCGATGATTAAAACAGATCCCCGCGCAAAAGACGGGGAACTTTTGTGGCCAGACCGCTTTACACAGAAAGCGTTAGATAATCTCAAACACAGTTTGGGGGCTTATGCTACGGCGGGTCAACTTCAACAAAGACCCAGCCCGAAAGGTGGTGGCATACTCCGCAGCGATTGGTGGCGAGCATGGGAAGGTGAACAAATTCCAGACTTTACATATGTTTTACAGAGTTGGGACACTGCGTTTTCAGAAAAACAAACAGCGTCTTATTCTGCATGTACGACATGGGGTGTGTTTAACTATGGAAGCCGTTACAATATCATGTTGATACAACATTGGCGCGGACGTGTTCCGTATCCGGAGCTTCGTCGCAAAGCGCGGGAACTTTACAACGAGTGGGCTCCTGATGCTGTTCTTATAGAAAAGAAGGCCTCTGGGCAATCTTTAGTGCAAGACTTACGTCAGGGCGGGTTACCCGTTATTACGTATTCTCCCGATAAAGATAAGGTATCTCGCGCACATTCGGCTTCCCCCTTGCTTGAAGGTGGGCTTGTGTGGCACCCTGAGCGAAGGTGGGCCTATGATGTTATAGAGCATTGCGCCATGTTTCCCGCTGGTAGTGGCAAGGATACCGTTGATACCGTGACACAGGCTCTGATAAGATTACGCACGATGTGGTATGCAGAGCCGCCCGACGACGACACCGACCTTGACGACATTCCATTCCGAGAAGACCCGTTTGCTGAAAAAATAGTCCCATTCCGTAGGAGTGCAATTTATGGCTGAGGTAACAGAGTTATTTGAAGATGTACCTATTGAAGAAACAGACGACGGAATGTTTTTGATCGGAGAACTTGTAGAAGAAGTTGAAGAGGTGGGCCTACGGGCATTTGATGATAACTTAGCCCCTACTTTAGAAGATGATGAACTAAATAGAATAGGCGCACAAATTAAAGAAGAATTTGACGACGACAATTCTTCTAGATCTGAATGGTTGTCAACCTATGAAGAAGGGTTGTCTGCTATAACAGGGGAAGACATTACAGACGATGTAACTAACCGCTCAGACAGAAACCTAACTGAAGTTACGCACCCCTTGATTGCAGAAGCGAGCACTCAATTTCAAGCTAGAGCTATTGGTGAATTGTTTCCGGCGTCTGGCCCTGTGGGCACACAAGTAGTCGGCGAAACTACGGAAGAGCTACAAGACCAAGCTAACCGTGTTAGCAGTTACATGAACTACCAACTCACAGAACAAATGGAAGAGTATTTCCCAGACCTTGACCAAATGCTTTTCCACTTACCGCAAGTGGGCCACACATTTAAGAAGAGCTGGTTTGACCCCACACTTAATAGAATTACTAGTCGGTTTGTACGTGCAGAAGACTTTGTTGTTGAAGCTGGCGCAATTGATTTATTTACGGCAGCGCGATACAGTCAAATCATTAGGATGTCGCGCCACGAGTATGACCGTTACGTTAACCAAGGGTACTACTTGCCTCTTTCTGGAGATGGTGACCCCGGCGTTGGTTCTTTGGACCAAGAAATAGAAGGTACCACACCTTCCGTTTTGTCTGATAATTCTTATGTAGAATTATTAGAATGCCACTGTTATTTAGCCATTGAAGAGGAGGAGGAATGGCCTTACGTTGTTACGCTTGACGGTAACTCCGACAAGGTTGTTTCTATACGCCGTAATTGGGATGAAGAATCGACTGATTATAGAAAACAGGTTTGGTTCACTAGTTATAAATTCCTTCCGGGTACGGGTTTTTACGGTTTTGGTCTTTACCATATTATCGGTGGGTTAAATAAAGCCGCAACGGGAGCATTGCGGTCACTGCTTGATGCTGCGGCCTTCAGCAATATGCAAGGTGGATTTAAGCTGCGCGGGCGTGTGCGCGGAGGCGAAATAGATATTACTCCGGGTGAGTTTGCTGATTTAGATGCTGCGGTAGATGACATTAACAAAGCAATTATGCCGCTACCGTTTAAAGAACCAAGCCAAACAATGATGCAACTGCTTCAATTTGTTGTAGAAACGGGTAAGCGGTTTGCAAACTCAGCAGACGTAAACATTTCAGACGCCAACCAAAACACTCCTGTAGGAACCACGGTTGCTCTGCTAGAAGAAAATAGCCGTGTGTTTTCTGCTATACATAAACGCCTCCACCACAGCCAGCGCCAAGAGTTTAAAATTATCGCTAGGCTTAATTCTATTTATATGCCTAGCCGATACCCCTTTATGGTTAAAGGTGGCGAAGGGTTTGTTCTCCGAGATGATTTTGATGACCGCATAGATGTAATACCTGTTTCAGACCCATCTACATTTTCTTCTACGCAGCGGATCGCTCAAGCTCAGGCTATGTTGCAAATGGCGCAAGCGGCTCCGCAGTTTCACAACCTACATGCTGCGCTCAAAAGAATGTACGAAGCTATACGGGTACCCAACTACGAAGAGGTGTTGATAGATCCATCGTCAGTACAGCGGTTAGATGCGGTTACTGAAAACGTACACATCATGAATAACCGCCCAATTAAGGCGTTTGAAGATCAGGACCACATGTCGCACCTTCAAGTACTAGACGATTGGTTTAACAGATTACCCAAAGAGGCTCAGCAACTGTATATGCAGCCTTACGCTAGTCATCGAGCAGAGCACATGGCGTTTTTCTACAGGACGATGATACAAGCGCAAATGGGGGCACCGATGCCGCCGCTACCTAACTACCACGACCAGTCAAGTAAGGCTCGTCGGATGGATGCTAAAACCGACACCGAAATTACGCAAGCGGCGGCGATCATTGTTAATACACAGCAGCAACCACCGATTGGACCCCCTGTGCAGGGAGCGGGTGGCGCACAACAGGCGGCACAAGATCCTATGGCAGCAGCGAAAATGTTAGCTGAAGCAGAAGCTATGAGTATTCAAGCTAAAGCTCAAGCAGACATTCAAGCCAAGCAAGCGAAAGCGCAAAGTGATTTGCAGATAGCGCAAGTAAAAGCACAGTTTGAAATGCAGCAAAAACAAATGGAAGCTCAGTTGGATATGCAAATTGAAAGCATCAAGGTTCAAGCTAGAGCAGACGAGGCTAGGTTGAAAGAAGCACTGGCCGCAGAAACGGATAGGGAAAAAGCTCAAGCTGAAATTCAGGTAATGCGTGAAAAAGCTCAAGCTGAAATTCAGATAGCACAAGAAAAAGCTCAAGCTCAATTGCAAGCTAAAAACCTAGAGTTACAAACTAAACTCGCAATGGAAATGCAAAAGGCTGAGCAACAGGCACAATTAGAAGAAGCAAAAGCGAGCGCCCAACTACAGTTAGACTTAGTAAAGGCAGCAAATGAACCGGCCTCACCCTCTAACTAATTTTTCTACAGGGTACCGCATGATACCGGACAGCCCTACATTTGCGCGTGAACGGGTACCGCAAGACTTTGAAAATTACAGGCAAGATATGAATCAAGCTGCCAAACGAGGAGTTTTGGCGGCAATCCCAGGTTCTGACTACACTATCTTACCGAAACTTATTCCGGGCCATGTTCCGGCCGAAACGCAAGTAAGAATGCAGGGCGATCCTTGGATGGACCCTAATTATCGGCCACCCGATACGCTCAAACCTGTAGGACTTACTTATAAAGATCGGCTAAGTGATCAGTACGCAAAGTTGTTTGGAGCGTTAGGAAGCTCTGAGCGGCGGTCTAGACAATTAGCTAATCGTATGACAAATAACCCTTTAACACAGGCAGTGTCTGATTTTGCGGAGCGCCCTGTTGAAGGCACTAAAGAAGCTGTTCGTATGGCTTTTCCATTTACTTCCAGCGCATATGACCGTGATCCGTACAGTCCGTTAGGGTTATTATCTGGGATAGGCGCGGATGCGGGGCTGTATGCGACGGGGACAAAACTTGGAGGCCCCATGATAACTGAAGGCGCTAGGCTACTTAAAAAATCGGCCCCCGGAGCATTAGCTATGGTTCCTGGACTAACTGCCAACCCCAGTGAAGCGCAAGGTTCCGTGCCCACATTAGTTCGTACGTTAGCTAGAGCGGCAAAGGCCGGTAAACCTAGACAGTTAGCAATTATGAAAACAGCGCATATTAAAAACCAAGGGGCCAGAGCTGTTCAGCAACACACGAGAACCCAAAACTCAGCAATTGAAGAAATTCGTAAGTTAGGGCTCCCTGACAATGTGCGGGAACACGCTATAGATTTAATGTATGAAGGTGTTCCAGGAGAACAGTTTATATTTGAATTAAAGAAGTATTTAAAAGATGTGGCTATGGGCAACGAAGAGTTGATGTGGTAAGGGTTAAACATGGCTGTCAACTATAATCCATTTGAAGGGGATTACACGGGCTACGGGCGTGGTGCGACAGCGGGTCAGCACACGTTCTTTAATAGTAGTCCGATGACTCGTGTTAGTGTAATTGATAACTCCTTAAACACGCCGTACACGCCTCCTCCTGCAGGTGGGGCTCTTGCTAGTTTACCACCTTACATTATTCCTCCACATGATGGAGATTCTCAAGCGGGGGATCTTCCTGGCAGCGGAGTTCCGGACTTAACTTCTCCCATGTATACACCGGACACGGCTAAACAAGCTGTATCTAACTATGCTAAGGCCGTAGATCTTATGGCTTTGGGAGCCAGCGCCATTGGAAACACAGTTATACCGGGACTTGGAAGTGTAGCGGCGGGGGTGATATCACATGGCGGGTCTAAAGATTTAGAAACACTACGCGGAACCTTGGCCCACTTAGGTTATGTAGACCCCGCAACAGTTACGTCTAAAAAAGATTACTACGCTAATCATCCTTCACTATATACTATACCAGATCACATTAGTAGGCAGATCACTAAGCACGTTTCCCCCATAGTTTCGCCAATAACAACTCCAGTAAAAGCAGCGATAGAAAAAACGATAAGAACTCCGCTGGAACAGTTTTTTGGTCCCGGGGATAAAAGTAAAACTCCGGGAATTCAATTGCATGACCCTCGCGGACCAAAAATGGGTAGAGAAGTTATAAATCCGGTCACTAGTTTACCACGTTCAGCGTTTAAATCAGGGGGCTTTAAAGGGCGTCCTACTCTGCCTGCTTTGCCAGCTCCAAAACCGGTTCCAGTTCCAGTTTCACCATCACGCCCAAAACCAGTTCCAGTAACACGAACCCCCCTGCGGGGTAGTGCTGGAACCGACAGGCTTACCTATGATCCTAGTTTAGAAACTGATCCCGGAACAGAGGGGGACGATTATTCAGATCCCGGGTACGGTAAAATTATTTGCACGATGATGAACCGTATGTACGGGCTAGGAGAGTACCGCATCAAACAGTGGTTGTTATACTCTAAGCGCCACCTTACAGAAGAACACCAGCTTGGTTATCATAAACTGTATTGTCGTTTAGTTTCTAAGATGCCCTCCAATAAACTTGTTGCCAGAGTTCTTTCCCATTTGGCGGATAGGCGCACAAACGACATTGTTGCTGAAATGAAGGGCACCAAGCGTGATCAACTAGGTAGGTTGTATAGGGCAATACTGATTGATAAACCTAGTTACCTCGTAGGGTCAATGATAAAAAGAAATTGGCTAAAGCCCGCAGATATTTCCGTATTGCAAAAAGGATAACTGGTGCATGTCTGCCCGGAGCGTAACAGCCGCTGAAATACGTGCCGCTAAAAAGTTTTTAAACCGGCGAAAAATTAAAGATAAGCAAATGTCCCCGCGCCTTTTTGCCAAGGCTGCAAAAGCACTTGACAAAGGATTTAAGGAAACATTGCAGATCATAGCTAGCCAGCAAACGAGTGGCCAAGTATGAGTATGGGGCGCAGTTCGTTTGCTAAAACGACAACCTCTGGTGGTAAAAGGAAACGTAAGATGGCAAAACGAGTAGGGTGCCAAAAGAAAGGCACCAAGAGCGGTTCGCCATACTCGAGCGCTTCAAAAAAGAAGTAACCGTGTATGCAAACTGGGGATTTTATTAGAAAGGCTCAGCAGGGCTTTCTAGAAGAAGCAGACAAACTAGCATTTTCGTTGGCTGAGGGGCATTGCTCAACTCTTGAAGCCTATAAGTTTGTTTGTGGGGAGGTATCGGGCTTACGTAAAGCCAGTGATATCTTAACTGAGCAGCTAAAGCAGCTACATGAGGAGGACGATGATGGCTGATAAACTACCATTCCCAAAAGGTTGGAAAGTACTGGTTGAAAAAATAAAGCCTAAAGAAAAAACGGCGGGCGGTATTCTTTTACCAGATCAGGCTATAGAAGCAGAAAGCTATCTTAGCATTTGTGCAAAAGTGGTTCGAGTAGGACCGCTTTGCTGGCGTGACCGAGAAACCGGTGAGCGGTGGCGGTGTGATGATTGGGCAGAACCGGGAGACTGGGTTATTATTCCAAAATTCACGCAATTTAAAATGGACATAGAAGGCAGGGAATACAGGTTTGTTAACGATGATGAAATCATCGCTGTTGTTGACGACCCAACTGCAATCAAAGTTTACACTTAACGTAACGCGACGTAATCGCGCAAGGAGAATACTATGGCTGAAGAAGAAAAGCAGGAAGAGTGGCAAGAGGTTCCTATAGAGCAAAAGGACCATGTTCCTCTTGATGATGAACTTGCTTCTATCGTTGACGTAATTGACGACGAGGAGCCTACGGAAGCTAAAGCTGAAGAAGCTGAGGCTAAAACTGAAGAGGATCAAAGTGAGTCAGCTCCTCGATATCAGAGACGGATTAACAAATTAACCGCCAAGCATAGAGACGAAGAACGTGCGCGGCAGCAAGCTGAAACCGAAAACGCACAGTTGCGTCAACGGTTAGATAAATTAGAACAGGGTGTTAATCAGCAACAGGTGGATAGCTTTAAGTCCGAGTACGATAGTGTTAAGGCAGCGTTGTATGAGGCCGCTGAATCTGGAGACACGGCCAAGCAGGTCGAACTAACAGAACAAATGGCGGACATGCGGGCGGCGGCACGGGTGGCGGACCAACAAGCTATGTTGCAACAGCAAGCTCCTCTGCAACAGCAAGCTCCTCCGCAACAGCAACAGCAGCAAGCTCCTCCGCAGCTAGCTATGAAATGGTGGAATGACAACCGGTGGTTTAATAGCCCCGGAAATGAAACTGCAACAGCAACGGCTCGAGAAATTGATGCTCAGTTAGATGCAGAAGGGTGGGATAAAGAATCACCTGATTATTATGGTGAATTAGATAGTCGTTTACAAAAAAGACACCCAGAGCTATACTCAAAACCTAGTAAGGCCAAACCGCCGATCGCTCCAACTAAGGGCAGTGGTGGTGGAAGCCAAAGTAAACAGTCAAAAGATGGCCGTTTACAGTTTACGAGGCAACAGCTCAATATGGCGAAGTCTTTAGGAATAACGACAGAACAAGGTTTAAAAGCCTATGCTGCCGAAATTCAGAAACAAGGATAAGTACAATGGCTCGCGCATCTCGTAATTCACAAACTACTCACTCCACTCGCGAGGATCTTTCTCGCGCCGAAGTGTGGACACCACCAGCCGTTCTTGATGCCCCGCCCGCAAGGGAAGGTATGAGGCAACGATGGGTTGCAACCTCGATTCTGGGGGAGCCTGTTCCACATCATACTACTAGACGTCTTCGAGAAGGTTGGACTCCCCGTCCTAGCGATACAGTTCCTGAAGATTTTCCAGTGCCAACCATAGCACACGGAGACCACGAAGGATGTATCGGTGTGGAAGGCATGATTCTATGCGAAATGCCTGAAGAACGTGCTTTAGCACGTGAACGCTACTTCAAGCAAAAAACAGGGGATTTAAACAGTTTCGTAGAAAATCAACTTAGTAAAGTGGAACGGTCCGGGGGCATCGCTATCGACAGAGATATCGAGAGCTCCTATAGTCGCGGTCCTGGAAGGGTCGCGAGTGATTAACCTTAGGAATAGAGGAACCGACTGATGGCAAATGCTGACGTCCCTCGTGGTTTCTGGCCAATTCGGCACCTGACGGGTGGCACTGTTCGTTCTAACGAATACGCCATTGCTTCGGGCTATGGTACCAACATCTTTAAGGGTGACGTGGTAAAACTCGTTGCCGGTGGTGGTATTGAGCTTGCGGCGGCAGGAAACCGCTTTGTTGGAGTTTTCAACGGTGTTCAATACAAGAACGCTGCTGGAGAAATGGTTTTTAGTCAATACTGGCCAGCCTCAACGGTGGCTACCGAGATTAAAGCACAGGTATACGATGATCCTAATATCGTGTTCGGTGTTCAATCTGCGGGCAGCACGGTTGAAGCCGATATTGGCAACCTTGGTGATCATGTGGCGGGTACCGGTAGCACGACTACGGGTAACTCTGCTCATGAACTTAACGGTTCTACGGGTACGGGCGTGGCCGGTTTCCGTGTGTTGGGCAAGATTGACGCGCCTGATAACGCATACGGCACCAATGTCA
>VTLG01010809.1_pt1 | contig 11120 bp, 5 predicted proteins | sample 4694571 | NCBI WGS metagenome assembly VTLG01 (sample SAMN12604809, study PRJNA352737) | marine metagenome | biome: ENVO:00000447; feature: ENVO:00000209|ENVO:00000569|ENVO:01000036; material: ENVO:00002151; isolation source: viral sequences binned using virsorter ... | reverse complement strand
TGTACATTCCAGTATCAGTATCATCAGTAAATGAAAATGCTGGCCTTGATTCACCGTCACCTGAACCTTGAATAGAGCCTCGATCACTAATATTTACACGTTGCAATGACCCACTACTGTTTTGACTGCTGCTAGTCCAAAATTGAATATTAGCACCTTGGATAAGATTCATCAATTTAACGTTATTAGCATCATTATCAAAAGTTAATTCACCAATATCTGTATCACTTGAGTTCGTAAGTCTAAGGCTAGTAGCACTTCCAGATGTAGCATTACCAGCCTTTATTCTAAGTACAGTTCTAGTCTGAGAAGATCCACCATTTATAAGTACACCGTCAGTAGTAGCATCTGCTAAATTTACTGTTAAACCATGACCACCAGTAACATTATTAATAATAGTGTTTACATTAGAAGTCATCCCACTATTTGTTAACTGAAGTCTTGCAGTTCCACCTGTATTCATATTGACAGCATCAGATCCAAAATTTATTCCTGTATTGCTATCTGAACCCTGTAATGCTGGTGCGGAAGCTGATCCATCAACTCCAGAAATACCAGTTGTTCCGTCAATACTTAAAGCCATTATGGAATTGTTAAAACTGAAGGGTTATTTATTGTTAGTGTAGCACCAGATGCAATACTAAGCGGACCAGCAACTAAAGCGTTATGATTTGATGAAATTGTATAGTTATTATTCATAGTATTTTCACTCTCAAAAAATATAGATTCTCCACCACCACCCTGCGCTCCAGCCGTAATACCAGTAAGGTTTGATCCATCAATAGCAGGTAAAGTTCCTGTGATGTTAGCAGCAGGGATGTTTGTTAAAGAAGCACCAGAGCCACTAAATGTTGTAGCTGAACAAGTCCCTGTTACTGTAGCTCCTGCACTCGTGGTTTCAATCTTCTTTACATTATCGTGGTAAAGCTCAATACTCCCATCAGGTATTAGTTTTACACCTTCCTCACCAGTTTTAGGTCTTATATGGAGATTACCAGCAGCATTTTCAATAAATGAGTCCGTATCATCATGACTCAACTGTAGTTCATTTGATACACCTATTTGTAATTTACCTGTATATGAACCCACTTTAACACTGTTAGTTGCGACTAAAGCACCCTGAATGTTCACTCCATAGTCTTTTGTTTCGAGACGCTTCACATTATTTTCGTAAAGCTCTACAGATCCATCAGCACTAGCTTTTAAGATATTTTCATCTAAAGCTGGATTAATTACTAATAGTTCATTTGTCTGTAAACGTAGTTGTCCAGTTCCATTATCCTTAATATAACTATTTGCAGAATCATGGAATATCTCAAGATCTCCATCAGCCCCAAATATTGCTTTATCATTATCAGCAAAATCAATATCATTACCATTACTTTGTAAATCACCACCTAGTTGTGGTGAAGTGTCATTTACTAAATTAGTATTTACTGCTGTAAAAGTTAAGTTGCCATTACTATCTGTTTGTAAAAATGCACCATTAACAATACTAGAAGGCAGAGTTAACGTATAACTTGCACCTGCACTATGGGCTGGTGATTTAATTTTTACACCATGACTGTTTTGTGAACAGTTAAGTTGTATTGTTCCGTCAGAACTACTACCATCACCTTTTACTTCAACTACACCTGTACCGTTTGGATTTAATTTTATATTGCCATTTGTTGTGCTTGTATTTATTTCTTGTGCTTGAACATCTAATGCTCCACCTAACTGTGGGCTAGTATCTTCAACTATATTATTTAAACCACCAGCAGAAGGTGCTGGCCCCCATTTAACACCTGATGCTTCATTGCTATCTGCTATTAAAACATAATTATTTTGACCCACAGAAAGTGCTGTAGGATCACCTGCACCATCTCCAACTAATATTTCACCTTTAGTATCTAAATCACTATTCATTATTGCTCCAGCAGCATCTACATTAGTTGCATCTGTAACATCAGCACTAGCTTCTATACCATTTAATTTTGTATGGTCTGCGTCTGTAAATACATTACTATCACTGGCTGCTTCTACTGCTGCTCTGATTTCAGCATCTGTCTGGTCAGCAGTTGCACTTGCTTCAATTCCATTTAACTTGGTGTGATCTGCATCAGTAAATACATTAGAATCTGTTGCTGATTCAACAAGAGTTCTTATCTCAGCAGCAGTTTGATCTGCTGTAGCTGAAGCTTCGATTCCGTTTAATTTTGTATGGTCTGCATCTGTAAAGACGTTACTATCAGTAGCACTTTCAACAAGAGTTCTTATTTCTGCTGCGGTTTGATCTGCTGTTGCATTAGCCTCTATACCATCTAATTTTGATTTATCACTAGCAGACATACTTCCAGCATTAGACCCAGACGCTGCTTGCAACTTAGAACCACTTATTGCTGCACTCGCATTTATATCAGCATCAACAATAGTTCCATCAGTAATCATTGTTGAGCTTACAGAGCCTGTATCGCCTGTTGTAACGACTGTTCCTGTCGTATCAGGCAATGTAATAGTTCTGTCAGCAGTAGGGTTTGTTATCGCTAGTGTTGTTTCATTATCATCATCACTAGAACCTTCAAATACAAGATTACCTTTTATGGTTTGGCTGCCATCTCTTTTTACATAATCATCTACAAGTTCTTGAACTCCATGAAATATTTGTGCATTATTGCGATTTAAATCTGTTGCAGTTAAAACACTTGCATCTGCAAAGGTATGGGTTGGAGAAGCAACAATCGTATTTCTTTGAATTAAAATTATCTGCCCATTACTAGGTGCATTACCAGAGGTAAATGCTATTGAAAAACTATTAAAAAAAGTATAATGAGTTGTTACAGTTTTTAAAACTCCATCTACAAATACCTGGACATCATCTCTGATTGAGTACTCAAAACTAATACTGAAAGGACCAGTACTGCCGTTACCTGTATGAGTTGTGGAGGTTGGTGTTGTTATTCCACCGCTTATGTTAGTAGCCATGATTAAAGAGTTTGAAGGGTTTGGATCGAATTGTTAGGATTTGTTTCCCTCATTCTATCTCTCATTAGTTCTTCTTTCCTAATTCTATTTTTTAATATTTCTTGTTGATCATATTTGGCTTTCATTCTTCGTATTTCTTCATCTGGTAATTTTAAAAACCTTTCTTTGGCTCTTGCTTTATATTCCCTTATTATATCTCCTAGCTGTCTAAGAACATAGCTTCTAGAAGCATCAGATGCTGCAACACTTGCTTCTTGATTTGTATTATTTATTTCCAATCCTCTAGCAATTCTTATTTCAGCTTGCATCCTTGGTTTGTTTATTTCTTTTAATAAAGCATCATATAATCTTAAATTCCCTTTCTTTTCGCTAGCGGTCATATAAACAAGTTGTGCGTATTGTTTTTTATTTAAAGGTATCTCGCCATTTAAAAATGATGCTTTAGGGGCTTCAAAACTAGCTTCCATATCAGCTAAAACACTTAAAACAGGATCATTAATTGTTTGTGTATCTGTTGACCATCCATCCAATAAAACATTCCAATTATCAGGACCAAAGCCTACAGGATACTCAACATATTGACCTGTAATCCAATTTTGAATTGCTGGTAAATCATTATTCCATCCTGGCACAGTAGCAGCTAATTCATTTAAATATCTTCGTACAACTATCATTGGACCTGTTGCATCTCCTGGCCTTACTTTTTTATCTAAAATCACTCTTTCACCATTAGGACCTCTTGGACCTATATCAAATTCATTACCTAAAACAGATACAGAATCAAAAGTTTTTTTAGCATCACGACCACCTGCTGATAAAGGATTTGTTAATGCTGCTAACCTTCTTGCTACCCAAGTTGATAAACCTTGTTCATTGTTAAATAAATTAGATAGTTCTGTAAGACCTTGTAAATATGTTTTATCTTTAAAATTTCTTGCTATTGCTACTCCTGAGACTTCAATAAAATCTTTCCAATCTCCACTTGGGATCTGTCCAGCTATTTCTGCCATATCAGCAGACATTGATAAATATGATGCCCAAGGATCTAATCTTCTATAGCTAACGTATCTGTATTTTAAATTTCCATCTGCTCCTCTTACTAAAGTAGTATCTTGATCAATTTTAATTTGTTCGTTAGCTTTGCCTTTTTTAGCAATATTTTCATATTCATTAGGTTTTACTAAAAATCTAAAACTATAAGGTTGCCAACCTGTAGCCTTTTTTTGATTTAACAAATTAAAATCTTTAGGACCACCACCTGTAATAGCTATAGGTGCATTAGGGACATTAATAGCTGCTGCTGTCGTAAGACCAGCCAGCCACATTGTGCCACCAACTCTAGATTCCCCAATAGCTCTTGCTCTCACAGACGGATCAGTGCTTCTTATTGCATCCATATGTTCTTTCATAAATCTATTTACCCCAGGTGTTCTTTTAAAAGTGCTTTTTAAAATGTTTAAAGGAGTTCTTACAAATGGAAAGAAAATTCTTAATGAAGGATGCTTGCTCACAAGTGATTGAAAATCACCACTTAATGTACCTTTGCCAAGGTTGTTAGTAAAAGTTGTTTCTGCTGCAAATTGCTTTGCACGTTCATATAGATCTAAAATTTCTTTTGAAAAAATACCGTCTTTGCTTTGTTGATTTACAATCTTAATTACACCATCAAACTGTTCTTTCATAAAATCTTTTAAGGCATCACCAGTAAGTCCTTGCCTTGTTCCTTTTTCCCAAGCATCAGCCATGGCAAAAGCCCTAAAGTTTATTTGTTTAAAAAATTCATCTTCTGCTAAAAGAAATCGACTCGGTATGCGATATAAAGTACCTACTCCATTAATTAACTTAGCAACAGGTCCTTTACCTGTAGATCTTATTGCAAATCTTTCTACATCGGAAACCATCGCACCAGCATCAAGAATATTATCTTCTGCTCTTAATGAAGCTACTGCCATTTTTAAAGAATCAAATGAAGAAGTAATCATATAAATAAGTTCTCTACCTGCCCTCATTCTTGATATAGAGTCTTCTGCTCCTAGAGCTAATTCAACAGGTCTTGCCAATGAGTTTAATGCTGTTGAGAGCATATTAACTTGGTGAGTTATTGGACTAGATAAAATAGAGTTTATAAATATTTCATTTGTTATTTTTAAGAAACGAGTACCACCTCCTTCATTGATTAAAGTTTTAAGAGCATTTGGATTTTGTGATGCTATTTGTATTTTTCTAACTAAAGTCCTTAACTGTTTAGTATCACCATTGTCAGCAATTTTCAGTATGTCATCTATATTAAATTCACTTAAAGGATCTGCATAAAGATCATCAGGAGTAGCTCGAAGGTTTTGTGCTTGATCTAAAAACTTTTCTTCTGGTGTTCTTCCAAATAAAGATTGTATATCTGTAGCTTTGTCACCAATATTAGCTGGCACTTTATTAGCAGCTAGACTTTGGCCTAGTATGTTTTTAGTTGTTCTATGAATATTTATAAGACCATCAAATACTTTTAAATTGTTAGCAAATTCTTCTTTAATCTCGTCATAGCGTACACGATTACCAGTAGCCATTGTTTGATCTAATTGTTTTGCTAGATCTCCGACATTTGTTAGGCTTTCATGTACCAAGTCATTCATTGCAATAATCATTGCTGGCAAATCTTCTTGTCCACCAGGACCAAAATTATTAACAAATCTTTCTAATCCAAGAACGGTATCCTGTGGCAGTTGCCTTCTTGCTGCTCGCGCCATATTTGCAAATGATCTTTTTTCTGGAAACTGACCTTTTTGTTTATATTTTTCTAAGCGTGACAAAAGAAGTTCTTTTAAATCATCATTAGTATTTATCGTTTTTACGTTATAAGTTTGATCAACAGGTACACCCTGCCCTGTTGGTGGTACTCCTTTTAAGGATTCACCAGTTGCTTGTGACGTACCTTTAGGTACACCTTGAGGTTCTATATCTTCTAATAGTTTTTTAGATCCAAGCATTTGATCTATTTCTTGAACATCACTTAAAGTAACTTGCTCATAATCTTTTAAAGATTTTTGCATCCTTGCTTTACTGCTTGGATTATTTCTCATCTCTAAAACTTTATCTATAAAGGTATCTAATAAAGATGACCCTTTATCTGTTGTTGATTTAGCAACATCTTTAACTGCATCTGCTGCTCCTTTTGCTGCACCTCCTACAACTCCTACCCCTTTTTCTATAACTTTTCCTTGAATACCACCAGCAGCAACAGCTTTTAACCTTGCTATATGAACACTTACCTCTTCATCAGGAGCAGAAAACACATTTAAAAGTGGTTTAAGAAAAGTAGGTGCATGATTTGCTGCAATATTAAATAAGTTTTTTTCGTATGGATCTGTCAAAAATCCATCAACTATCGCACCAGCAGCGTATCCTCTTGCAGCTAATGGCAAAAACTTTAATCCTTTAAAAATTGCTCCACCAGGTAATATATATTGACCAACCATGTGTGGTACTTCATACCTCCAATCACCTTCATCTGAATCAATTTTCAGACCTGCTGTTTTTAGATTTATAAGGTCTTCATTGTCATATGGATTACCAAAAGCTGAATCATAAATATCATCAAAAACTTCAACTCCTTCGTTAACTGCTGTTACTCCTCCACCAACAAGTCCTCTTACGACTTTACTAGCAGAGGTTTCTTTGATTTTTTGATCAATTTCTTTGCGTTTTCTTCTAGCTTCTTGCTTACGAAGTTGATTGTTTTCTTGAAATCTTTGTAATGATGATTCTGTCATTAGATGTCTATGCGAGGACCTTGATTAAATAATACATAGATAACTCGTCTAAGGTCTTGTTCTGTTCGATCTTTTATAGGTTTTGTATTTATAAGTTCTTCTCTCGTAACCCCTTTCACTCCTTCAAATTGATCTTTTCTAAGAATTTCATCAATTATATCTTTCTCATAGCTGCCCATACCTGGCATTAAACGCAAACCCAATCTTGCTCTAGCAACTCTTGCTAATACAGAACTCATTACACCTATCATGTCCTCTTCACTTGTTTGTATAGCTTCAGTCATTACCATCTGTGCAATAGCTAATTTATCTTGACTGCTTTTTAAAGATGTATCTGTAACTAATTGCTTATAAATGTTTTTCATTTCTTCAATAACTTCAGGAGGAGAGGAGTCTGCGTATGTATGAGTAAATCCATCTTTTTTAATTGTAGTAATAAAAGCTGGATCTTTAGCTAAATTATCTCCTCTTTTACCGCTTCCAAAAGATACTGCTCCTTTAAACATATCTATAGTTTTATTTATTCTTTGAATACCAGGAGTTTCTTGAATATTAACATCAGACATTTGTTGAAAACCTTCATTAGGGTTGGGAATTACATCGGGTCGTGCAGGGGTATTTTGACTATTCGTAGATTCTGTGTTGTTATCTAACTTACCAACAGTGTCTAGCAGTCTCTCTACTTCATCTATTGAAACTCCTGATTGATTAGAAATTTGATCTATTGTAGCCTTTGTTTTTATGCCTGTTTCAATTCTTTTTTTTATTCTAAAAAGTCTTTGTCTTGTTGCACTATCTCTGAGGTTTTTAATATTTACATCTAAACCTGGACCTTCTGGGCTTCCTAAAAAATCTACTGCTCGTTGTTGTGCTTCTTTTTTTACTTCTAATTCTTTTCTAATAATTTCTTCATCTACTGGTGTTGCTGGTTCACCATTCCTTTCAAAACTAAAAAACCAATCAAACATTGTTTTTTGAACGTAATCATCAATATCAATTTTTGCTATATCAGCTTCTTGACTAAATAAACCAGTTTCAACATCATCAAGAAGAGCATCTGTTGCTTTTGTAATTCTTGCAATCGATTGTCTGATAGGGTTAGCAGACCCATTAATATTTCTATTAATTGCAGTTGTTAGTGTTTTTAGTTCAGCCTTATCTTTTTGAGTTTTTAAAGTTCCGTTATACCAAGTTCTTGCTGCCCTTGCTGCTTCTAATGGTGTTTGAAATTCATCTCTTGTAATACTAAAATAAATGTCAGCCAACTCTTGATCAGAGTTGGACTGAGTTTCTAATGCGAAATCATTAAGATCTTTTATAATTTCTGGATTAGCTAATTTAAATTCACGAAATTGCTCTGTTGTTGTGTTGGGATCTAATAATAAAGCTCTTCCTTCCTCTAAAGACGCTTGCAACTTTTCTGCTAAAATTCTTTTGTTTTTTGCTCTAGTAAAAGCATCTAACTCAAATAATAAATCTGCTCTCATATTTAAAAAATTTTTATTACTACCTAAAGTTTGAAGGCCATTAGGACCAGAAGGAAAATATTGTATTACTTCATCTATAAATTTTTGAGCTTCTTGATCTCCCTCATCACTTGCAAACCCTATAATACGAGCTACTTGTTTTATATCATCAATTAAAAGGTCTTGCACTTTAGTATAATTTTTACCTTTAAGAAGTTTGCGTACATTAGTTATATAGTTGCTAGCCGTTGATTTTGCTTCGTCTTTATAACCAAGACTCCATTGTGTATATACTCGCTGAACAATTTCTGTTGCTTTACCTTGTAGATCTTCAATATTGTAAAGACTATTTTCTTTTATATGATTTGAAAACCAAGCATCACTTGCTTTTTGTAATTTAGGAAAGAAAAACTCAGCAGCATAAAATTCGTCTACATCAAGATTTGAAATAGCTTGATTTAATTTTTCTTGTTGGTAATTTATTAGTTTTGGATCAGAAGCAGAAAAACTTCTTAAAGGTTGACCATCTATTGTATCTATATTGTAAGAAGACAATAAATCACTTAAAACATCACTACCTGCAAGGCTTGCTCTTGTTTTCTGTGCAGCGTCTTTATACCAAATACTTTGTCCAGCAAATTCTTTAGCAGCTTCATCTCCATTGTTTTTTCTAACACCATCAACAAGCTCACCAAATTCTTCTGCTGTATCTGAAATATTTTTTGGTGTTAATGATTTTTTATATTCATCAATAACACCTTGTGAAGCTTCCTTTTTTATTGTTTTATCCATATAAAAATTAAGCACTGGATTTACTATTGACAAAGCTTTTGTTAGTTGAGTAAACCCATCATCTTTTATTAGAGGTACAGTGCTTTGCCTGACAAACGTATCAACAGGTCTTGCTGAAGATTGAAATGTAGGTGCTTGATAACTAGATGTCATTAAGCTAGTCCTCGTAAACCTGTATAAGTTTGCACACCAGCACCTAAGAAGTCAAAGATGCCACTTGTGTTCCGCTTGGCTGTTGCATAAGCTTGGTTCTGCATATCTGTAGCAGCATTTAATCTACTATCTCTTTGAGACTGTAATCCTAAAACGTTTCGTCTGAACTGACCTTCTGCTGATTGCATTGTTTGATTTATAGAATTTGTTAAATTAGCTGATTGTCTACTAGCATCCATTGACAATAAGTTTGCAACATTACCAGAAACACCTTCTGTTGCTGCTATGGCTCCTCTTGCCTGTTGTCCCTGTACTCTTGCTGCCAACCTTTCCTGTCCCTTTGATGCTCTAGTCTCTTTAAGATTTGCTGCTAATCCTTCTTGTTGTTGTGCAAAAGCTTGCTCTGCTGATTGTGCTGATCTTCTTGCTGCTTCGTATTGATAGTTAGCAGCTTGTGCTGCTGCTCTATTTTGTGCAACCATCTGCGCTCCTTGTATTCCTAAACTTGCAAAGAATAAAGGTGCTACTCCCCCTCCCAACGCTGGTAATGCTGCAACACACATTTAAGAGATCCTCAGAAATTCGTAGAATGGTTTACTTTCTGTACCATACTCTTCGTGGTAATTAATAAATGTAAACCCAAGAGCTTTTAACCACTTTATAGCAGAATCATTTTCCGCATATACCATATTGTATAACAATTTATAATTTTTCAATAGATTATCTACCCATTTTCTACCTTGTCTTATAAGTTGTATTCTGTATTTTTTATTTGTAAATAATTCATCAGTTGCAACCATCCATATGCAACCATCAGAAACAACACCACATAGACCTATAGGATTGTCATTATCATCAGCTATTGCCATGTTCTCTTTTGTATATAAATAAGAAAGTTTTACAGCATCTTCTGGTTTTTGTCCTGTTTGATAAAAGACTTCAATTTTATCCATTACTCTTAAATTATTTACAACATGATTTAAATCTTTTAAGTTTGCTTTTCTTATATATCCCATTATCTTCTGCTAGACCTCATATAGAAAAAAGCTTCATATTCAGCACTTGTTAAGTTTGTAGGTAAATAAGTATCATTTGTGACATCTATTGTTACCGTATCTGCTCTAGTCATTACAGGAACTTTGAAGGTACCTGTTTTTAAAATAGCCTTTTTTTCTTCTTTGGTTGTCCCCAGTAAAGATGTAAATTCATAAACTGAATTGAGTTGCAATGGATCAGAACCTATCCCTCCACCTCTAGTAATGCTATATGTATTATCTTGTGGTTGAACTGTAACTTTCATGAATCCTGTATCTTCAAATTTTAAATATAAATGTTTGAGTTGTAGCCTACCGCTAATCAATTCACTGCCTTGACCTTGACCTTCAGTAAGACGTTGATTTGCGAACCTATATTGCATATTATAAGGTTCACCAATAATAAATCTTGCGTGTCTAAGATCACCTGGAGCAACAATGTTTTGATTACCTCCAAGATCATGTTCAAATGTAGTAAAAACGTGACCTGCTATAGATTCTCTTTGAGTTCCAGTAGAGTCTGTAAAAACAGGAAATAATTTCATTACGCATATATTGTCTGTATTATTACCAGCATTAGTGCTAGTAGTAAAACTAAAAGTATTAGCATTTATAACTGTAATAATAAAAAAATCACTTATTCCAAATCCACCATGTTGAGCTACATTGCCAGGATTAGCAAAACGTATAATTCCATCTAGATCAGTTTCTAAAATTGCAAAGTTACTAAGGTTTGGTCCTGGTAAGGTTCCAAGAACATAGTCACCAGTAATAAAACCATGATTTGGATATGTAACAGTAACTGTATTATTAGAAGTCGTGCTGGTATATCTTGCACCAAAATTAGGAGCAACTTCTGCTCCTACAACTACCATTTGTTCATCTAATTGATAAGGACAAGTAATAGTGGTTTCATTATTAGTAGCGTTATAACTCATAGATACTCC
>VTLG01010238.1_pt1 | contig 11120 bp, 23 predicted proteins | sample 4694571 | NCBI WGS metagenome assembly VTLG01 (sample SAMN12604809, study PRJNA352737) | marine metagenome | biome: ENVO:00000447; feature: ENVO:00000209|ENVO:00000569|ENVO:01000036; material: ENVO:00002151; isolation source: viral sequences binned using virsorter ... | reverse complement strand
TATGCTTCTTGTTCAGCATCGCTAGGTTCGTAATAAATAATAGATTCGATAGCTTCTAAAGCATCATATATATTATCCCAAGTTGGGACGTTATATTCAGCATCACAAGGCCAACGACATTGTAGTTTTTCTTGTTCAGTAATATATTCTTTAAGAATAATGTGAATAGAATCAAGTCTCATTTTGTAATCTCCATATAAGGTGAATCGAAATCGTCATAAAGGTAAGATAGGTCTTCCCACCAATCGACTATGTAATCAGAATCTAAAGTGATACAAGTATGATCGAATGACTCAGGATTTTGAGACATATAATCGTAATACCACTCTGCAAAATCATCATGTAATGCTGCGTACACTTTATAGTGTGTAGCTATTTCTATTGCATGAAGTTTGCAATAGGCTTCAAAGTCAGCAGCTTTTTGGAGCGTTTCCTTCTCCTGCATAACTTGATCTGGTAGTGGGTTATCTATCATAATGTGTGTTCAATCCTGTTAATAAGTTTTTGTATGATGAGAAAAGAATCATCATTAGGTTCGTGATTACCTTGCAACTCATATAGAGCAGCAAGGATAGTATCTAGTTCAAAATCAGTAAAAGGCATTAGTTGTCACCTCCTTCTTCTTCATATTCCAAAGAATCAATAAAATCTACGCAATATTGAGTAAATTTTTTGATGTCAATTTTAGCAACTTTATCTTCATCTTCACCAATATAATAAAATTGGTTATTGATATTTGAGATCAAAGTTTCAAGTGCAGTTTCGTTTTTAGTGTAAGACATAATTCGCTAGCGAAATTCTCAGTTAAAAGTAATTTTTTTAAGGTAAGTATTATTTAATATAGCTCCAATTTTCCTGCGTAATTCATCATCTTTATCTGTTTTAGCTTTGTGATAATCACGAATTAAATCCTGATAAATTTCAGATTTTAGTTCAGATTTTCGTTGCTGTAAGATTGATTCGATTGGCTCGATATCATACATCTCCTCCACTCTGGTAATCCATTTGTAGACTGTCTTATCACTTACGCAATAATCAGCAGCAAGTTGAGTTGCTATCTTCGTCTTCTTGATATTGGAACGGAGCATCTCAGCAATGGCTTCAAAGGCTTCATCTCTGGACTCTGTTATGTTCATTGGCATCTTTCCTCGAACCATTGTCTAGCTATAAAAGCAGCAGCATCTTCTAATTCTTTTTGGTTAGAATCAAATTGATACTTGTTTTTTCTAATGACATATTCAAGAGCTTCTTCGTAAAGATTCTCCATAATTTCATCATTTACAGGGTGCGACATAATAACCTCCTACCAAGATGATTGATAATAAAAGCTATCGAAGCATTTCCCTACTTCTGCGTTCTCTTCGTATTCAAAAACTTTTTCAAGAGTTTTTTTAGTATCTTCTAAGTCCTTGTAATACCAATCGTCATATTCTTTAGAACCGAAGAAACAACCTTCAATGTCAGTAGGCAGTAGCTCTTCAGCCTTCATTTCTCTGGCAACTGGTGTCTTTATATCAAGAATCGTAGTAATACGATCTAACAACTTTTGGAGCGCTTCTCTTGATACATAATGACGTTCGCAGTTGTCATGCCCATTTTGAACTTCGTCAACAAAAAACTTATGTATAGCATTAGCTTTTCTCCAAGTGATGATAGGGAATACATACTGGAAATGATTGTAAGCATGATCTATTGGAGCGTCTTCAAAACCAATAGCAGCAATGGCATCTTCTAATTCCATTGACCTTTCAACTTTAACCTCTTTACCTTCTCGCATATCAGCGTAGTCTTGATCGGTAGGTCTTTCGTAAGCTCTTGTAGAAAAAGATGCTTCTAAATACATATCTAAACCCATTAGTTGCCCTCCTTTGCGTTTAGGTACTTAACAACGTCAGTTAGATTAGTTGCTATTGCTTTTATATTTTCTCCCAATTCTAAAGTTAATTCAGCTTGAGACTTGTTTAACTCTTGTTGGGAAGTTGCAGATTCAACTGTTGCGTTGATTAAATCTGTAACAGCTTTTTCAAGAAATGAAATTTTCTTATCAAATACTGTTATAGCTTGTAAGACTTTTTGAAAGTCTCTATCGTTTTGAGTCATAAATTTAGGATAAGTGAACTCTTTTAAATATTAACACATAAATAAGGCCATTAGCAAGCCTGTATGGTATAGTTAAGATGTCAACACATAAATAATTATGAGTCTCATTAAGTCTTACATACTTTCAATCGAAGAAATGGGCTACGACCCATATCACTTGAATAAATTATCCTCTGAAGAGTGGGATAACCTATTAACTAAGTCTTTAAAATCTGATCGTAAGTTGTACGAAACGCTTATACTCACAAGATGTAAATTAAAATTAGAAAAAGATAGGGCTATTTAAAGCCCTTCTTTTTTGTTTTGTAATATCGAAATATAAGCTCAAAGCTATGGAGCATTTCATGTTGAAAGACGCATAGTTGAGTCTCCAAATTATGCTGTTCATCAAGTATATCCTCATATCTTTGTAAGAAATGAGCTTTTAATTCAGAAATTTCACATAATTTCCTTTGGATTGTACTTAGCTCCTCGAATAAATCTTTATCGTTAGTAATTACACGATCAGATAAATTCGACATTTTAGCTAAGTCTTTTTGAGCCTGAATCATTTCAGGGTCGGTTGCTTTGTAATTTTTCATAATTAATAAAAAGAAAAAGAGGAGCTATTGCTCCCCTATTACCATATCCGCAGCTTTACTAGCATTAGCTAGTGATTTGAAAAGGATTTTTGGGTCGCTTTTCAGCATTGGACACCACGCTTCCAAATATGCAGCGTGGTTCATTGTGTCTAGGTTAGAAATCTGTAGTCGATTGCATACCAGATACGCTCCTAGCTCTGCCACCAATTCTTCGTTTGGATAACTTAAATCGTTTCTCTGTAACCTCGATTTATGTTTGGTCGAGTGAATACATTCGTGGGCATAAGTGGCTAAATAACTTTCGTCATTTTTGAAATTATATCTTTTGGGAATTACAATTTCGTCACTTGATTCACGATAATAAGCTCTATCTCCACCTTTGATAGTGGTAACTTGCTTTTCCCACTGGAATAATCTGTCATGAGCTTCTTTAACTCTGACATCTAATTCTCTGGGCTTTGCAGTTAAAACTGCATCATCAATCATTTTTTCTAGCTTAAGACTAGCTTCATCATCTAACCCACGAATATCACTGACGTTAAACACTGGGACGCATTTATAGGACATATACTGACCTTTTTTAACTTCCCCATTTTCGTCAAGTTCTTTCGTTTCAAATTCTCTCAAAAGTGGTTGGAGAATCCGAGCAGATTTTGAACCTTTTTTAGGTAAACAATTTATGGAACGTGCCTGACCTGCACCTATAAAAAGCGGTAAGTGCCAATTTCTTATAGAGCTTTGCAAGCATAACAGTGCGGGATTTCCACCCTGATATTCATGGCCTGTTAAGACGTTTCTAAATCCGCCTTTAACTGTCCATTCCTTCCGCCATAATTTCGTGTTACCTGATTCAATCGCTTGAATTAATTCATTCACAATTAATTCTTCAGGCTTGATCTGAGATTTTTTGGCATTCATACGGCCATTCATAACAGTCATAATTTTTACAGGATAAATGAAAATTTTTACAGGAAAAAAGGGGAAATTATCCCCTAATTTTTAAAATTCGTCTAACGTCTTTTTTGGCCGCTTCGACTTGTTTTGTGGAAAATTCCAGAGCTTCAAAGTCTGCGATCTCTGCATAAAATTCTGATTTCTCATCATCTTCTGAAGTAATCGAAGCACAAAGGGCAGCGACTAAACGCTGCCTGTATTTTGGAACTCTTTGTTCCTTAAAAAAATCTTCAGGTGTCATTTTTTAAGCTCCTAATAAATTGTCCAGAAAAGACTGCTCAACGGTTTTAGCTTTTACACCTTCTAACCATTGGGTAATATGTTTTGAAGTTGTACGACTCCAACTTTGATTGGTTCGGACATATTCAAAATTCTCTAATCTAGCAGCTACGGGTGTTTCATATGAAAGAAACACCTGAACGCCATTTTTAAGAGTTAGGAGCGTTTTATTCGCTCCGAGTTGTTTTAGTTTCATTTGTTTAGTTGTTGTAAAGTTGAGTAATAATTTGAGGTGAGATTATTCAAGCTCTGGTATATACCAAAGCCTGAATAAATCACACAACCAAAAAGAATAAAATAAGAAATTAGTTTAATCTTCATTTTTTGAAAGCTCCTGAAATTCTGGGTCGTAAGTGATCTCTACTTTTGGGAATAGATCGAAGGTCTCCCCCCAATCTATTCCTGCAAAATAAATTTCAAATTCTGTTTCAGACATTAGAAGAATCTCCCAAGAATTGATAAAAACCAATTTCTTTTCTTAATTACTTTGAAACTTGCAGGAATCGTGATTGCTCCTGATTCCCTTTTTGCAGGTTTCAACACTGTAAACTTTGGAAGCTCTACAGCCTTTACAACTTCTACACGGTGGAAGTAAGGCTGTCTGGTATTTAATGCCTGACAGACTGCCAACGCTTGCTGCTGTGTTCTGCGTTCTGCTACTAGGTTCCATTTAGGAGACTTAGTAGAATAATCAATTCCGTTGAATTGAGTAACTTGGTACGCGTAAGTCATAATTTAAAAATTAACTTTTGGATAAGTGAACAGTAAGTAAGAAGTAAATACCTCTTACTTGTAGGCTGTGCTAGTTCGTGAAGTAATCTGTGGAGGGAGAAAGAAGACTTGACCGAAGTCTTAAGCCCCTTTGCTTCCTGTTATTTTCGTGAGTGCTACAGCCTAGAAGTAAAAGGAAAAATGTATGAAGCTACCACCTAGCTCCTAGCCCCAGACCCATTTCACGCGCCCTCTGGTGGGCGAGGTTGCTTACTTTCGGAGCTAGCAACTGGCTCGCTGTATGTAGTTGAAAGCTTCAACGGTGATTCCCTAGTATTTTCGGGCGACTATAAAAATTTAATGTAATTTATATTATTTATATTAAGGCCAGAATGACATCATGTCAAGGCCGAATCTACACCAATTTCTTATTCTGTATCAAATGTAACACTCCCTCCAGAATCGCTTCAGACAGGCCAAATTTCTTCAGGTACTAATATATCTAAATGATATTACAACGGCATCAGAGCGGCTTCTGGATACCTTAGAGCGTATTCTGGGGGGTCAGGTTGCAGAAAATTTTTTATATATACCCTGCCGAGGAACTTAAATATATATCCGATATCTTCGTTACTAATAAAGATGTACTACTTTGTTTCTACTTTTATAGATAGTTCAGGTGCTTGAATATTGACTGTCTCTACTGACTCTCCAATAACTTTGCCTAATGAATCCAGGATCTGTGCTGCTGTCTGTAATTGACCTTTTGAAACTGCTTTGTTGAATAATCTGACTCTCATTGCTTGAAGTCTTGGAAGCATATTTTCTCTATCTTTCTCCCAATCTTCATTATTCCATTGTTTTACTCGACTCCAATCGCTCCAGGCAGAAGTTTCTGCGATGCCTTCAATCTTTGCGTGTTCAAGAACTAATTGTCTTGTAGTTTTCCCTTCTAGTTGACGAGAATACAATCTTTGACTTCTAGCCTGGATATGCTCTTTTGTATTGCAAGCAAATTTAGAACGTCTTTTTCTTTTTTCTTGTTGTTGTTTTTGTTCTTCTGGAATAAAACCAGACATAAACGATTCAGCCACGGACTCAATCAGATAAGGTATTAATTGAATGATAACCTAGAAATATGAATTTAGGCTATAAAAAGGGGGTAATAATTGAAAAATTTGTTATTTTTTAGTGTATGCCTGTAAAAAACGCACCAGAAATCAGTCTTAGATATGCCCAGGGAGAAGTTTTCAACTGCGATAAACGATTTCGTGTCCTCGTAGCTGGTCGAAGATTCGGAAAATCATACTTATCTTGTATCGAATTAATTCGTGGAGCGATAAATCGACCAGGGGAGACATATTTTTATTGTGCACCGACATATCGCATGGCAAAAGACATTGCATGGAAAGAATTGAAAAGATTAGTGCCTAAAATCTGGATAAAAAGCAAAAATGAGACAGATTTACGGATTGAATTGATTAATGGATCGACAATCGAGCTAAAAGGAACAGAAAATGCGATGGCGTTAAGAGGAAGAAGTCTTTCGGGGGTGGTGTTAGACGAAGCAGCGTTTATGGATCAAGATGTATGGGCGGAAGTTATCAGACCAGCTTTAGCAGATAAACAGGGGTGGGCGTTGTTTATTAGTACGCCTGATGGAACTGCTAGTTGGTTTTATGATATGTGGTGTTTTTGCGGAGAAACTGAAAGAGATGATTGGCAAAGATGGAGTTTTACTACGATTGAAGGGGGTAATGTCGCTCCAGAAGAAGTCGAAGCAGCTAGAGGTCAATTAGATGCGAGAACATTTAGGCAAGAATTTGAAGCTAGTTTTGAAAATCTTACTGGTTTAGTGGCGATTAGTTTTGATGATGACAATATTTCTAAGGAAGTTCAGGATCTACACATGATGCCTTTGTTAATTGGATTGGATTTTAACGTTGACCCTATGGCAGGAATTTGTGCAGTAAAGCATAACGACTGTCTTTATGTGTTTGATGAAATCATGTTGACGGGTGGAGCTACTACATGGGATTTTGCAGAAGAAGTTACAAGGCGATATGGGGTAGATAGAAGAATTATTGCCTGTCCTGACCCTACGGGTAGTGCGAGAAAAACAAGTGGGGTAGGTGTTACAGACCATACAATCTTAAGAAGGTCTGGTTTTACAGTTATGAGTCCAAAAAGTCCCTGGAAAATTCGAGACAAGATAACTTCTGTTAATACTGCATTGCTTGATGCAAATGGAGATCGAAGAACTTTTATCCACCCAAGATGTAAAGAGTTAATAAAATCGCTCAGAACTCTTACCTACGCTCCAAATACAGGTATGCCAAACAAAAATTTAGGAGTTGACCATGCTTTTGACGCTTTCGGTTATCTATGTTTACAACAATTTAACCTTGCCAAACCAGAGACATTAGGCCAAACTTCGTTTAGAATATATTAAGAACTACCTAATTCTTATCATGTATCATTCTACAACTAAGAAAAAGAAGAAGAAAAAGAAGGGAGGTAAAAAGCGTGGCGAATGTTCCTGTAAATAAAGCGTTATACTCTAGGGTAAAAGCAGAAGCAAAACGTAAATTTAAGGTTTATCCAAGTGCTTATGCTAATGCGTGGCTTGTACGAGAGTACAAAAAACGTGGAGGAACTTACCGCACGGAGAGTAAACGTGGCAAGAAGTAGTGGTGGATTAACTCGTTGGTTCAAAGAAAACTGGGTTGATGTAAAAACTGGTAAACCTTGTGGTCGTTCTAAAGGTGAAAAACGAGGCTATCCAGCTTGCAGACCTAAAAAACGTGTATCAAGTAAGACACCTAAGACTGTTGGAGAGATGACCGCAGCAGAGAAAGCTAGGTTTAAGAAAGAAAAAACAAGCAGTAAAAAGATAACTTATCAACATAGGCGAAAAAAGAAGAAGAAATAACTGTGAAAAACGCAGTTTCAAGGTAATATATTGTTATAAGTAAAATTTTCTTAGAATCATGGCATTTTTTCGTGGTGAAGAAGGCTCTGTTTATTTTGATAACGGGTCTGGATCAGTTGGGCTTATAGCCTCTACAACAGCTTGGACATTAGATGTAACAAAAGACACTCTTGAGTGCACTGCTCATGGAGATACCTCTAGAAAGTATGTTGGTTCTTTAAAATCAGGTACAGGCACAGTTGATCTTCTTTATACAGCAACATCTGGAGATGACACTAATGAGTTAATCTCAGATATATTAACTTCTGAAGATCCTGGTGATGCTTCTTTTGAATTATTTATAGATACGTCAAGCTCTAAAAAACTTACTTTTAGTGGAATAGTTACAGGAACTTCATTTAGTTCTACAGTTGGAGACATTTCTACAGTATCAGTTAGTTTCCAAACTACTGGCGATATTACTTCTGCTGTCTAATGCCAAAGGGATCTTATTCGAGCAAACAACGTAAATTAGCTGCTGTTGCTCCACCACGGGATAAGATCACTGCTGCTGATCTTAAAAAGCTGCGTTCCAAGAAAAAGAGGAAGAAAAAATGAAAACGCTAACTCAGAGACAGGAAGATGCTTTAGCTAGGCATAAGAAAAAAGGTACTCATACTAAAAAGCACATGGAAGAAATGAAGAAATTAATGTTAAAAGGTAAAACTTTTACCGAAGCTCATAAGCTAACCATGAAAAAGGTAGGTAAATAATGGCTAAACGTAGAGGAGTCAGTTTATCCGTAGGAAGAGGTGAAAAGTCTAAGAAAGGAGGACTGACTGCTAAAGGTAGAGCTAAATATAATCGTGCAACAGGAAGTAATTTACAAGCACCTGTTACAGAAAAAAATCCAACTGGAAAACGTGCAGCAAGAAGAAAATCCTTTTGTGCTCGTATGAAAGGAGTTAAAGGTCCAATGAAAGATAGTAAAGGCCGACCAACCAGAAAAGCGTTAGCATTAAAACGATGGAGGTGTTAAATGACTTATTCAATTCCTGGTGATTACAGAACAAAAGTACAAACCTCTACAACTATTGGAGATATAGATAGTCCTTTTACCAGAACTAGAGCAGTTTTGGACATGATGAAGGGTTGGGAAATAATGAAAGCTGTTACTGAGGGAACAGAATATCTTAGAGAAAATAGTGAAGCGTTTTTACCATTAGAACCAAGAGAAGACTATACAGCTTATATGGCTAGAGTAAATCGTGCTGTGTTTTCTCCTTTTACACAAAGATTAATAAGAGCAGCCACAGGTTTAGTTCTTAGAAAACCAATAACTTTAACAGGCGATCCATACTGGACAGATACATTTAAAATGGACGTTGATGGTTGTGGTTCAGATTTAGACGAATATGCAAGAAGAATATTAATGTGTTCTCTTACTTATGGTCAAAGTCATATTCTTGTAGATTATCCTGCACCTGGAGGAGCAGTAAGTTTAGCTGAAGAGCGTTCTCAAAATCGCAGACCTTATTGGATTGAAGTAGATCCTACAAATCTTTTAGGTTGGAGATTAGACAGAGAATCAAATTATGGAAATCTTATACAGGCAAGAATCGCAGAAAAAGCTGTATTACCTGATGGAGATTTTGGTGAAAAAGTTTATGACCAAGTAAGAGTTATAGAACCTGGGAGTTACAGAGTATTTCGTAAAAAAGACGAAATTGATGCAATGTATGATGTCGATGATAATTCTTATATGGGTGAATTTAGCACTAGCACTACGGACCAAGAATACAAATTAGCAGAATCAGGTACTTTTTCTCTTGGTGAAATACCTTTAGTTACTATTTATTCTGGAAAAACTGAAAATTTAGTTAGTAAACCACCTTTACTTGATATTGCTTACCTAAATCTTGCACATTTCCAAAGACAAGCAGATTTGATTCATAGTTTGCACGTTGCATCTCAACCAATGCTAGTAATGGAAGGATATGACGATCAAACCAAAGACCTTGCTATTTCTGTAAATTATGCAATGGCAACTCAGCCAGGAAATAAAGTTTACTATGTAGAGCCAGCTTCTAGTGCTTTTGATGCTCAATCTTCTGAAATCAAAGAGTTACAAATGCAAATGGCTACTCTTGGTATTAGTACACTTAGCCAGCAAAAGTTTGTAGCTGAATCTGCTGACGCTCGAAGATTAGATCGTGTTGATACAAACTCTATGCTTGCTATGGTTTCTATGGAATTAGAGCAAAAACTTCAAAAATGTTTTAACTTTTCTGCTGAATATGTAGGTATCGAACCACCAGAAGTAAAAATTAGTAGAGATTTTGATATTGAAAGACTAATTGGACAAGATATTACAGCTTTAACATCATTATTCGATCAACAAGTCATTGATAGAGAAGAATTTAGAGATATTTTGGTTCAAGGAGAAGTGTTACCTTCAGCAAGTGAAGCCAGATCCGAATAGTTTGTTACAATGATAGACAAGTACATACATTTTTATGGCTAAATCCCTAGATAAGGTTCTTCAGCCTGACGGGACTTATAAATGGGAACTTGTAGAACCTACTGCATCTGAAAAGATGGGTAATGGTCCTGAAGCTCCTGTTGTTTGTCCTGCTCCTAAACCAAAAGCAACTAAGAAAAAAGCTGCTAAAAAGAAAACTACTAGCCCACTTACTGAATAATTAATGGCCCTCGAAGAAAAAGTCATTCAGCCTGAGTCTGTGACCAACGCTGAACAGCCCGTGGCTGATACTGTTTCACAACCAGCCCAACCATCTGCACCTGATCTTACTTCTGTTAAAGCAGAGTATGAAGCAAAATTAGCTTCTTTGCAAAAACAAGTTGCAGATGAACAAGAAAAATTTAAAGGTGCAAAGTCTAAATTAGACGAAGTTTATAAGAAAAAAGAAGCTGAACGTACCAAAGAATTAGAAGATCAAGGACAATGGAAAACTCTTTGGGAGGAGGCTAATAAAACAGCCCAAGAAAAAGAGCAGCAAATAATGACTTTATCTCAACAGTTAGAGGACTTGAAAACCTCCAATGAAGTTGCTTCTACCAAAACAACAGCACTTGCAGCTATCAGTAATCTTGGTGCGATTAATGCAGAACAAACTCTGTCATTATTACAAAACAAGTTACAAAAAAATGCTAACGGAGAGGTGGTTGTATTGAATGGTGGCGTAGAACAAAATCTTACTAGCTATCTCACAAGTCTCAAAAACCCTGGTAGTGGTTGGGAACATCATTTTAAGCCTAGTTCTGCTGCTGGAATGGGAGCAAAACCAAGTCCAGTTGCAAACGCTGGTGGAGGTCAAGCAAATCCTTGGAAAACGGGCAATATAACACAACAAATGCTAATATCAGAACAAGACCCACAGCTTGCAGCAGTGCTCAAGCAAGAGGCTCAAACTAAATAGTTAATTTCCGTGAAATTGACCCCCTTATCCGTGATTAGGGTATCGCAAAACTTATTAAGGTAAATCTGAATGGCTGCTCCGTTTCAGAATTATACTGGCGGTGTCCTATTAGCGGACATCGTTAAAAGAAATAATTTTAGTGCT
>VTLG01013779.1_pt1 | contig 11122 bp, 7 predicted proteins | sample 4694571 | NCBI WGS metagenome assembly VTLG01 (sample SAMN12604809, study PRJNA352737) | marine metagenome | biome: ENVO:00000447; feature: ENVO:00000209|ENVO:00000569|ENVO:01000036; material: ENVO:00002151; isolation source: viral sequences binned using virsorter ... | reverse complement strand
ATGCTATAAGTTCCTGTTAAATTAGATTTTATCCAAAAAGATAAGGTGCAAGTTACTGCACTACTAGAACCATAATGTAAGTTGTAAATATTTTTATCTTCTATTACTTGACTAAAGAAAGTTAATCCATCTATTGATGTATCTGCACTTACACATTTTAATCTTACAGAATAATAGTAACCTGCTGGTGCATGGTCAGCTTGCCATTCTTGACCAAGAATGCCACCATTACCATTGTAAGCTTTAAAACGATCTACATGATAAGTATGAGTACTACCACTAATATTATTCATACTGCCAGCATTAAATCTTTGACAAATTTGCATTGCTCCGTTAATTATTATATTTCTATTAGAAACTGGATAATTTAGCTTTGCTTGTGAAATTGCTGTGTCGGCTATTTTAGAATGTGTTACTGCGTTGCTAGCTAACTTTGCTTCAGTTATACTTCCGTCAGCAGGTGTTGTATTTATTGTTTCAAATGTAGGATCTGCTCCGTTGTTTGCTCGTAAGAACTTACCATCACTACTTCCATCACCATGAGGTAACTTAGCTAATGTTACGGCTTCATCTACTATATGTTCTGTTGCAATTTGTGAGTCAGCTATCTTAGAACCAATCACGCAATCAGCACTTAGGGCAGCCGAGTCTACAGAATTGTCTGCCAGTTCACTAGCTTCTATTTGATTCGCAGGGATTTTTGCTTTTGTTATAGCATCATCTTTTACACCATCAGTAGAAATTTTAGTTAGTGCCATTAGTCAGGTTCCTCCGCTGTATTAGTTTTAGCCCATTCCAAATATTCTTGGTAGTCGGTGTTATCGTTACATAAAGGGATATCTATGTAATGACCTTCAATACCTAAATATTTTGTAACTCCAACTACTTGTGGTTCTATAACTTTTCCGTCAGGATCTTTACCTACCCCACGTTCTTTATATAATTTGTAAATTGGATCAGTAGGAAATGCCATAATTAAAGCTCCGCAGAAAAACCAACTCTAGCAGCAGTATTATATGTTCTAAGCATACCACCATCATTTTGAGCCCATGAAGCATTTTGATAAAAATTTAGTTCACAGACTTGGTTTGATACTCTATTAGCAAGTATGTTATCTGGATATGCGTTGTTATTGTTATGTGCAAAATTAAAATAATTACTACCAACCACCTTAAACAATGATGGATTTGTTCTCATTTGAACTGGATAAGTTACAAATACATATCCGTCTGTTGAAGTATATCCATAACCATGTCCTATAGGACAACGATCAGTATTAGATAAAGGAAAAGCACCACTAGCGTGCATATAGAAATACCTTTGACATAAAGCAAGCTCTTGAGCAAATGACCTATGCTCAAAATCTGTTGCTACGCTGCCTACTTCTAATTGAACTCCTGTAATATAAATTTCATTACTTGTGTTATCAAAAAAGTTGTCTTGACCAGTAAATCCTTTTAAACCACTATCGGCAGTCCAAGTAGAATAACTTACTTGATCGTTACTTCCAGCAGCCAAACTAAACCCTATCTGAAATCCTTTAAGATTGTCATTATTTATAGCAGTATTTGTAGCAGTTCCAGTTCCTTCAAAAGTCATAGTAAACCTTTGCCATGATGAGGTTACAGTAAAACCTTTTGTTTGTGAATTTCTTGTTCCGTTAAGATAAGCACCAAGAAAAACTCCGTAAACATGACCATTATTTTGTGAAGAAGATTTTGCATAAAAACTAAGGGTTACACTTTTAGCATTAGAGGTTCCAAATGCAAGGTCTTGTACGTCTTGTCCTTCAAGAAAAGTGGTTATCATACCATTACTAGCTGCAGAAACTGCACTAACTCCATCACACGCAAGTTTAAGTGAATTAGAAAATCCATCTGGTGCGTCTGTAGATTGACTAGCATCAGCTTTCATATCAAATGAACTACCAGTATCATTTTCAAATCTATCAATTATGTATTGTTCACTTGCTGATAACTGTACAGATGAAGCTCCATGTCTTTGTGAAATAGTCATTGCACCATTTATTATCTTGTTTCTATTACTTAAGTTATTAGTAATGTTAGCTCTGCACGTTCCATCGTTAGCAATATCAATTACATCTGTGTCGCTTGCTGTGTGTCTAATTTTTTGTACTCGTAAAATTGACATGATTAACTAGGTTTTGGGTTAGCGTCTTTTACCGCTTTGATGTGGGTAGCCCACGTTCCAGTTGTATCTAGTTTACCTGCAACAATATCCTTGTACAACATATCTAATTGATTAGCCAAACTATCGTAAGATTTTCTTCTTCTTGTTTTATAGCTATCGTTTTCTAAATCCCAAGCATCTTGTAATGCTTTTAAACCATTTGTGCAATCGGTCTCAGTAGGCTTAGAACCTTCATCATTAACAATTAAATTTGAATAAACTTTATTGGTAATATCAGACCAACTAAACCAAGCTCCTGTTCTTACAGTTACAAGATAATCTTCTATGTGATCTGGTCTGCCATCTGGAAATCTCATTTTATGTCTCCGCTATTTTTTTAACTTGTAAATATGTATAAAATTTATCATTTGATCCTAATAATTGGCTGTTATTTTCGGGCATTACCGCTAAATAAAATTTATCATTACTTGTGTTAGTAACATCAAGTATTACTTTTGCAATTTGTGTTTGATAAACAGTAGCAGAACTTGAATATATAAAAGATATGGATTGGACTGTATTATCAAAAGTACTTCCATCTTTAGCTATATGTATAGCTGTATAAACATAATCATGCGAATTTGAAGTATTCGCAGCAGTAGTAGCAGTAAATGTTATTTCATAATAACCAGTAGAAGGAAAACTAAAAGTTGAAGCCGAGCCGGCGTTACTAACACTTAATCCTGTGCCTAATCCTGTTACATTCATAGTTCCATAAGCACCATTTACTCGTGAAAAATTTGTTTTCAAATAATTCCAAGTTGCTCCCGACATATTCACACTAGAACTTAAATTATAAGTATCAATCATGGAAATTCCGCTAGATATAGCAGGAGATAACTTAGTTGAATCTAAAGAACTTTGACTTGTTAATAGCGTTCCATCTGCAATATCAGGCAAACTAATAACTCTGTTATTACTAGACGATGAGGGTGCTTGTAAACTTACCGACCCACCACCTGAAGCTGCGTTTAGTTTAATCTTTGCTGTCATGGTTAACTAGGTTCAGTAGGAAAGGTAACAGAACTCATATCTAAATTACCATTAGAATCAAGTTTAGGCGATGCACTAGCAGGTAAATCACGCAAACTTTGACGATATGTTTTCCAATTATCTGCAAGTGTTAAATCAGAACTAGCTCTCCAATCACAAGCTGCTAATAATTTATCTCTTTCTTCCCTTAACAACTTCATTGGTTCTGCGTTAGTTAACCTAGTTATTTCAGCATCTATTTCAGATTCGGTTGGGGCTGCTCCGCTATCTAACCATTGCAATCCAGAATAATCATTACCAGACCAAGACCACGCTTGTTTAGGTTTTAGAATTGATAATGCAATTTGTTTAGTGTAGATCATCCTTTTATTTCTTGAGCGTAAATATATGTTTGAAGGTTAATAGCATTACCTCCATCAGAACCAACCTTAAGATTAGTTCCATCAGGAGAAGCTATTCCTACTTTATAGGTTATTGCAGAAGATGTGTTTGGTGAATGTATATACCAAAAAGTAAATTGTCCGTAAGAATATGAGCTACTACTACCAGAACGGTAAACACCTTCATTTGCTCGTACTATTCTATTACTATCAGTTATGCTTGTATGAAATACAGCAGCAGCCATTCTCCTATCTTGATCACCCCACGCTTCCAGATTTAAAGCACCAACAAGTAAGACTTTGTTGCTGCTTGAACTTGGTGTAATAGTAACAGCTAAATTAGTAACTTCTGTCCAACCTGTATTTGTGGTTGTAAAATCTTGAGATAAACTATATATCTGTGTTTGTAAAACATCATGTGTACTTGCAGGTATAGCACCTGTCAGCTTAGAAGCTGCCATTCCATTTATATCAGCGTCTAATATACAACCATCTGGCAAACCACCGTTTGCTAAACCTGCGATTGTATTGTTGCTGCCGTCAATAGAAATTGCCATAGTTATACAATAGTTACCACAGAAGTAGCAGGGATGTTAAGGGTTGCATTGATTGTTAATGGACCAAATACACCTGCGTTTATATTAGATGCACCATTACCAATTGTATAGTCATTGTCCATAGTATTTTCATTTTCGTGAAATATATTTTCTGAGTTACCGGCAGCACCTGCTTGTATGCCTGTAAGGTTTGATCCATCACCATATAATGTGTCTGCATAAACATTTTGCCAACGTACAGTATTAGATCCTAAATCATATGTACTGTCAGCAAGAGGGTTAATATTACCGCCAGATTTATGTGTACCTTGATAACCACCAAATTCCCAAACTTGACCTATGCTACTACCGCCACCATAAGCACCTGTAACTTCTAAATAACCAAGATTAGTTAAACGAATATATGGTGAAACTCCAGAACCTACACTAAATCTAATATCTCCAAATGTTACTAAATGAGTTTTTGAATTAACTCTTCCTAAATTAAAAAGAGTAGGAGTAAGACTTAAGTTAGCATCTGTACCATCAAGAGCTACTTTAAATTCACCAGTTCCAGTATCAATTATTTCAGCTTTAGAATTTCCTTCAGTTATTGAATCTGTTGATAAGTTTGCAATTTTACTTGCGTCTATAGCTGCGTTTGATGCGATATGTGCATTAGTTATTTCACCATTTTTTAATTCAGTAGCACCTACTGTATTCGCACTTGGTGTTCCAATACTTACAGAAGCACCAATAGTAACTATGAAATAATCTGCCCCGGTAGGAGGTGCAGCAGCAAATATAATTGTAGCTCCGTCTAACGCAAAGCCTTCACTAGGTTGACCTGTACCTGCATTTGGTTTTTGTATAACACCATTGATGCTGACAATCATTTGTTGTGCAAAAGCACCTGCATTGCTTAAGTTAAACTTATAAGCAGAATTATTAAATGTTGCACTATTGCCACCAGTACCAGAAAATTGGCTAATTGTATTTATAAAGAAACTACCAATAGTTTGTGTTTCTTCCCACGCACTAGCAGTTGCGTTATAAACAAGTAATTTATCTAAACTTGTATTATAAAATAAATCACCATCGTCATTATTAGTTGATGGGTTGTTTGGCCCTACCCTATATCTAGCTGCAAAATCATTAACAGAACCAATATTACTGGCAACAGTATTTACATTTGCAATGCTGCCACCTACGTTATTGACGTTAGTAATAGCACCGCCAACTGCGTTTACGTTAGCTGCGTTATTAGCTACCGCAGATACTTCTGTTGATATACCTGCAACTGTATTTACGTTGGCAATATTATTTCCAACATTATCAACATTGCCAATTGCGTTTGCAACAGTATCTATTTCAGATGTAGTCTCTTGTAAATCTGCTGCTGCTGTTTCAATTTCTGAAACAGTTTCATTTAAATCATTTGCTACAACTACTACTTTAGCTATATCTGCTGCAACAGTATTAACATTTGATATGTTGCTTGCTACTGTGTTGACGTTTGCTATAGATCCACCAACAGCATTGACATTAACTATTGCCCCTGCAACTGTATTTGTATTAGTTAAATTAGTTCCAGATATATTTACATCTAACCAAGTAGTATTACCAAGGTCATAAACCCTCATAATATTATCAGTTGTATTGAAATATAATGCTCCGTCTATAAGTGCATTGCCATCATTATCAAGTGTAGGGTTACTGTTTTTAGCTCCTAAGTATCTATCATCAAAAGAATCTAATGCAGCTTCTGCTGCTGTCTTAGCCGTTTCCGCAGCCGTCTTAGCTGTCTCGGCTGCTGTCTTTGCAGTATCTGCTTGGCTTGCCTTGGTCGTAGCTGTTGTAGCACTATTAGCTGCTGCTGTTTGAGATGTCGCTGCTGCTGACGCACTATTGGCTGCTGCCGTTGCAGAGTTGGCTGCTGCTGTAGCTGACGATGCTGCGTTGTTAGATGCCGTAGTTGCTGTCGCTGCGTCTACAATAAGATCCCAGTTTGCAGAGTTAGTATTAGTTGTTAATGGTTGAGAACCAGATGATGTATGTGCTGTATTACAAAAGAAAATATTACCAGTACTAGTATCTTTTACAAGATCTCTTACAGCATAAGCAGTACTAGTAGCCCAGTTACCACGGTATGTTCCAAGTTCTTTTAATACTTCAAACTCACCTAAATTATCAAAACCTAAAACTCTGTTTTTACGAGCGTTAGCATTTTCTGTAATTTCTAAACTACCGATAGTATTAGTCAATGAAAATTTAATTGACCTATCTATTTCATCCTGTTGTTGTTGATGTAAAATTACTGCTTTATCTAATGCATCATTAATAACTTCTGGATAAAAACCACCTTGGTTTGTAAGATCTGTACCTTGTAACGGTTCTAGTGCAGATGTAATAACAAGTTGAAAACCACTTGCTAAATTTTGATTATTACCTCCAGACTTTAAAGTTATACTTCCACCGGGATTTCCGTTCTGGTCTTCATTTAATGTAACTATATAATCATTGTTAGCACCAAGAGTTAGCGTAGTTTCTATACTTGTACTTACTTCTAATTTTTTTACAACTACATCTGCGTCTGTAAAAACTTTAAAAGCAAAAGGATATGTAGCAGTATTACCATTCCCAACTAAATTATTTGTCTTTCGTGTAGTCGAATTTATCGTCATTAACTAGACATTTTCACTATCTTATTTAGGTTACCAATAACTATTTGCTTTACGGTCACACCTTATAAACCTCTACTTGCTTTACTAGCTTTACCAGTTAATGTTCCTCTTATTAAATCCATTGCATTTTCTGGATTAACTTTACCTACTCCTACATCTATTAAATAACCACCTGATTTACCAAGAGGTGTAATTGGTATACCAGAAAATATGGTAACTAGTGCACTTATATCTCTTACTTGTCTACCGCTTATACCTTTGCCTTCTATTAAATCAAAAGGTAATTTAACCGCAGTTTGTGATCCTCTAACTAACAATTCTAAAGATGGACTAGAAACTAAATTGTCATTCCAAGGTTTGTCATCAAATTGATTTATTGGAATAAGTAATGCATTACCAAAAATAGGAACAAATGCTTTTTTATAATCTACTAAATCTCCTAATACAGCTTTCATCATGTCATCTACAATCATGCCGTCATCTTCTTCATCTAAAAATAAATTACCTGCAAATGTTCTACCTATCATCCCTGCCAATACTGCCGGCATCATAATGCTGTAAAAATACATATAAAATAATTGTTCTGTTCCTTTGCCTTTATTATTAAATCCAATATCTCTAGTTATTTTTTGATATTGGTTGTTATTTAAATTAGCTATGTTATTAAAATAACCAGTAAATTGACTAATAGATTGAATAATAGGATTCCAGTTTTGAAAACCTGCTCTATCTTCTGGCAATAAACTATCTTGTGTCATACGCACAGCAGCGTCAGCTTGTTTAATTGCTTCAGTTTGTACTTCTATATCACTCATAGAAGAAGGTAATTTTTGATGGGTTTGGTTATAAACTGCCATCCATACAACAGCATCAACTTGATTCTGAAATGTTTGCTGTAAAAAATATGCGTGTTTTGTAGACCAATCTTTAAATTTTTCAAAATTATTTGGATTAACTATTAATTCTTGTAATCTGCTTTGTATATCAAAAATTTGATTTAGTTGACGGTCTGCCATAAATGGTGACAAATCTGCAATTGCTTGCATTGTTCCTTCTCTATCAGCTATGTAATTCTGCAAAGAACTTAACATTTGTACAGGTGTTGCTTTTAACATTGCAGGAAATACACCTGTGTATTGTTCAATAGCATTTTTAAGATTAAAGAACATAACTGCCATACCACCTCTTTTTCTAGTTGCATTTAATGCTGTATCAAATTCCGCACCCATACCACTAGGTGCAAAAGTTTTTTGTGAAACAACTGTTTGCAGCCAAGGTTTAATTAATGTATCTGTTTTTGTAGGATTTAATATTTCTAATTTTTTTTGAAATTCTTTATCATTAACTATTTTTAATACGTCTTTAACAACAGGTTGAACATATGAATAACGCAATGTGTCATCAATATGTTTAGTCATGTAGCCTAAGTTTAATGATAATGGTTGTGCAAAATTTTCATTACGTTCTTTTGTCATGCCATGTTCTACCATAGGCAATGACATTCTAAATTCTCTTTGTAACTGTTCTACTGTAATTTCTACTTCTTGTTTAGTCATATTAGGATCACCTTTTGCAGGTACATATCCACCTCTAAATGTTCCAAATTCATTAACAATAGGTGTAGCTTCTACAACTTTAAAATAAAAACCGTTAAGTTCCCTATGTGCGTTCTGCAATAGTGGCAACATTTTTTGATTCAAATCCCATACTGCTTGCATAAAAACATAATCACTTTGAGTTAATATTCCTTCGTCTTTCATGCGTTGTACAAAATTATCCCAATGTGTTCTATTTAATGTGCCGTCTTCATTTAACGAACCCCACCCTCTACCTAATAATAATTTTTTTAAATTACTATCATTGCCTGTATGCAACATAGCTCCTAACAGTTCTACCTTACCTAAACCGTCAGAATCTGTTCCAAATGTGTATGCATCAGATTCTTCAGAAACTTCATCAAATTCGTAAGCAGTTATTTTACTTTCTTTATTCCCAAAATCTAAAGCAGCAACTAGATCAGTATATTCTTTAGTAATAATAACTTGTTGCTGTCTATATTCGTTTAATGCTTGTTTTATTGGGTAATATAAAGTGTTATAAAATGCTCCAAGTTTACCGCCTTTTAATTGTAATACTGCTGATCCTACACCTTTAACAACTTCATCAGCACCATCCATAAGGTCTGTAAAACTTTCCATACGTTGCAAATTAGAACCTAGTGTTAAAACAAATTTATGCAATCTTGATTTAAAGGTAGTTTTAACTGCTTCTCTTTTACCCGGTGGATTGGCTAGACGTTCTCTAGCTTGTGGACTTCTAGATATATTTTTATCTAATATTTTTAATAATGGATCACGAGCTTCTTCAAAAGCTATAAGTTTATTCCCTTGTCTTATTTGCTCATCTCGTAAAGATTGATGCCATAAGAAATCTAATGTTTCTTCTAAGTTTAAAAATTCATCACTTGTTAAAGATAACAAATCAGTTTGCGTACGTTTGCGACCTGCTTTTTCAATAATTGGTTGTAGCTGTTCGTAAGTAAATGGATTGTATTCTTTTATTTGGTTCATCTTTTCTGTGACATTTATTTTCTTTTTACCAATACCAAAACTAAATAAAATAGCTCTACCTGCATCTATTAAAAACATATTGCGTTTGTATTTTTTATTTTTATCTCTAAATTTTTGATCTGTTTGTAAAAACTTATCAAACTTTTTAATAGCTTTATCGTAATTTTTATGTATTTCAATAGCTTCTTTTGCTAATTGATTAGCTATAAGTTGTGCTCGTTTAGCTTCTACAGCCCTTTGCTCATCACCTTTACTTATTGCATCTTCTGCTTCTTTTCTTGCATTTTCTTCATCACGAGTATATTCACTTGGTTTGATGTCTTGTAATTTTCTTTTTGCCAAAATATCTAACGCAGCTTCTCTTGCAGCAGCTACTTGTAAACGTACAGGTTGTGTGGATTTTGATAAAAACTTTAATTCTAGCGATATAAATCTAGATCTTGCTTCGTTATGTAATGCTTCTAATACACCTAACTCTATTAATCTTTCGTCCACTAACTCAGAATATTCCTCTAGCATACGTTGTTCTGTTCTTTCTTTAATAACTTCTTCTATTTTTCTTGCACTTAATATTGCATCTATCATGTCTAAACCATTTGCATATTCAAACAAATCTGCAACGTCTTCTACGCTTTGCCCTTCTTTAGCCACCATACCTGATTTACCATAACCAAGTTGTTGCATTTCATATTTCATGTCATGGAATGGTACAAGTTGTTTTACGCTTTCGATAGATAATTTGTATCCAGATTGTACTTTTACTATTTCTCCTTTATCGTTTAAAGTTTCACCACGTTTTAAATAATTTATTAATCTATAAACTTTTTCGTTTTGTACTTCTTGTGTTACTTCTGCTTCTACTTTTTTATATGTTTTTTTATGTTTTTTCTGTAAATTAGCCATATATTTACTTCGTGCATTATCTATCCACTCAAGTTGTTTCATGCTTTTTTGATTTAATATTTCTTTTGATTCGTCAAAAGCTTCTTGCAATCTTGCTTGATAATCTGTCCATTCTGCATCTGTCATTCCGCTTTGTTCTTTTGTTAAAAACATTGCTTTCATTCCATAAATTTCATTAGCCAATAATATATTTTGATTAGTAGCAAGCATACGATCCATTACACTTCTTACTTCATCTGTAAGTACTGGTAAATCTCTGCCAAATAATTTTTTATATTGTGTGTTTAATTCATATTTAATATTTTCATATACCTCTCCAAGGTATCTCACAAAGTCTCTAAAAATTCTACGCATTCTAGAATCGTTATTTGGTACTTTGCCTTCATGCAAATAAATTTCAAAATTTAATGCAAAAGCTTCATGGTATTGTTTTTTCTCTTCTATAGTAAATTTACTCCATGTTTCAATATCTTCAACACCCCAGAAATCTAATAAAACATTAAAGTCATTTACCATGTCAGCAGGTGCATCTGGTTGCATAACAATATCTTCCATAACTGACAACATATAATGTCCAGTTTCATGAAAAAATGTCGATATATCTGATTCTTGGTTTATTAAAGTTGTAAATGATTTTGGATCAAATCTACCCTTTGGCCCTTTGCTATCTCTACGTTGTTCTAAAAATTCTCCTACATTTACTCGAATAGATCCTCTAGGCTTTCCAACTGAGAGTCTGTAATCTCTTCGTCCGTTAGGGAATTCATCATCGAGACTAAGTCTAGAAGGTTCGACCCTGATGGTAACTGCTGTATCGCCATAGCCAGTATCTGTGATAGCTCTGGTGGTAACGTAGACATCAGGTT
>VTLG01012014.1_pt1 | contig 11123 bp, 15 predicted proteins | sample 4694571 | NCBI WGS metagenome assembly VTLG01 (sample SAMN12604809, study PRJNA352737) | marine metagenome | biome: ENVO:00000447; feature: ENVO:00000209|ENVO:00000569|ENVO:01000036; material: ENVO:00002151; isolation source: viral sequences binned using virsorter ... | reverse complement strand
ATTGAAGTGGCTCCCGTGGGGGAAGACTTGGCAGGTTAGGCAAAGATATCCTGACATATTCGGCAAAGTCCTCATGGTCTCTCGATACGCCTCTGGCTATGACTACCCGTGTTTGTTCTCTCGCACTCTCGGTAGCCTCATGCCTGGTCACCGCTGACAGTATGCTCTGGGCCACTCTTGCCCTTGCCAGAGCAGCCGAATCTTCATGCCCTTCCCTTAGAAACCTCAATAACTCGTTACTGCTTTCCTCTTTAAGTTCATTCCAACTGTCTGCCATAGTTACTCTCCTAAATTTATTTAGCGTTTACCTCAAATTACCGCACTAAACGACATCGTACCTTAACCCACAGTACTCGACAGTACTTTATGAATATTGCACCTAGCGTTTACTTCAAATAACACCACCCTACCATAGAAGATCCAACTGCACCCAACCCGACTGAATATTGCTCCGAGATGTTTACCTTATACAACCTAACGTAACCCCACCCGATATCACCCAACAATACGGAACACCACGTCACCGAACTGTACACCATCAAATTAATATTGCACTGAGATGTTTACTTCAGATTACTTGACCAAACCACACGGGACTGTACCTTATGAATATTGCACCTAGCGATTACTTCAGACAACACTACCCTACGCGAACTTACCGTACTCAATCGTATTGGAGCTAGGCTCCCAGTAACAGGCCAGTTGCCTGACCTGCTACGAGCAACCTAGTTCATCTGACTTTACTTTACAATACCCAACTTTACCGCAAGTCACCTCACCTAACACCGCTAAACTAGTTCTATTTTCTCTAAGGTAAACCGTCCAAAGTCAGGGCGGTGACTGCCAACCGCACAGTACATTCCGGCTGTTTCAATGGCAGTCCTGATATCATCGGGGGATATGGCATCGTCTACTACCGATACGATAGCAGTAGCTTCCCAATCCCTGTTAAATGCCGGACGCACCTGGATATCGGCCCCTGACTTGGTAGGGATGATCCTCTCATCGTTGTAGTCCACCGTATCAGTGCCAAGATCCGCGTCTTCTACGAACATAGCTCCCTTGAGATAGCTGCCAAGGCCACGCCGATTGGATTTAAGGTTAGCCATGCCAGCACCCTTCACTACCGCACTCTTGAGCATATATCCTGGTATGATAAAGTTCCCTTCCTCGTTCCGGTAAGCCTTTTCTTCCGCTTCCTCTCTCTTATCCACTATGGTCTGCTTGCCGCCCCTCTTCCCTGGCCCTTCAAGGGACTCCTTGGCCCTCTGGGTCCAGCCATTAAACAGTAACGGGGATACGCCCTTGATTTGAATCTGCAACCTGTACATAACTACTCTCCTTTAATTTTGTTTACTCAATAAAACCTTGATGTTTACTTCATTTCAGATGACTTTACCGAACTGTACTTCACGGAACTGTACTTCACGGAACAAAACCAATTTATTTCTTTTTTTAGAGGGGCTGACGGCCATCCTGCTTGGATTAGCAGTGACCGCCATTTAAAAGTCCTTGTATGCCCTTACTAGAAGCCTGATGTTGCAACCTCTAGGTGGGAGAACTTCACCCCAGGTATTAAATTACTGGCAGAATCGAGTCTACGAATTCATCGTAAAACTCCGTCTTGCCTTCCAGGATCTCAAGGACATCAGGATGGTCCGGCCCACCGTAGATTGGCAGGCTAAATGCTGTATCTTCATCCTCTGAATTGACCCTGTAGGTTACGATTTGCTTGAACGTCCTGGTACTGGTCACGGTGTACTGAGGCATGGCTACTCACTCTCCTAGATAAATTCTGGTTAACCAGTTGGATATTCTCACTCTGATTCGATCAGCCACTCGTATCAGGATATACGGGGGCATACGGCTATCTCTGAGCTTTCTCAGATACCCACATACGCAAAATACCGTAGCCGGATCGGTGTACCGTAGGATCTGATGGCACTTCCGGCACGTAATGGTGTATAACATTACTCCCACTTCTCCAAGTCAGGATAATAGCCATTGTCAAATGCGCGAATAAACAACTGGATTTCATGTGGTATAGGAATGGAAACCATAGCTTCATCTTCTACGTGCTGATCATCTTTATGCCCGTCAATAACCTTAAAATGGACTTCCCAATATCCCTCGCAGTTCTCGTTCAACGCCTTTGCGATGGGGCAACGGTTAAGTTGCTCCGGTTCCCCTTGTGGCAGTTCTAACAGCGGTGGAGATATGTCAAAGTTCCGGTTAACCCACTCAAGAGCCAGGTTTTCTAACCTTGCCAGTTTGTCAGGATCTATCATCGGTCATAACTCCTTGCATATTCATAGATGGTTTCGGCCAGAGCTTTAATGCGTTCCTGTTCGCTGGCGAGATGAGGTAGGTATTTATACTGGAATCCATCCATGAATCCGGTATCACGCCATAGTTCTGCGATATGGACGTTTAGATCATCTAGTCCGATCTCCAACACCTCTGAGGCGGTCATATCCCCTGTAAAGCTACTGTACAGGTCACCATCGGTCATTGAGCATACGCACCCACATTCCTGAGTGTTGCACTGCCACCTCTGGCAGTCATCGCAATAGTAAGATCCTTCATCGCTTAATGTTTCGCAGTAGTAACAAGTTTTCATTAGTTACTCTCCTCATAGGTTCCTAATATGGTTTCAGCCTCTAGTTTTGCTCGTTCTACGTCTTCTGGTGTTAGTGTTCCGGCATCAATCGCCCCTGCTATAATTTCCTGTACTACATCCAACGCCTGTTGGGAATGTGCCTCTGATGGAGCAATTATTGCGAGGGTTAGCCCCTCTACTATGGCATCGTATGGTGTTCTCATTGTCATAACTCCTTAATTTGGCTTATTGTCAATTTGACCAGCCCTGCTTGCCAGGCTCTTACCCGTACTTGCCTTGAAAGTTCGAAAATCTGACAGATTAGAGATAGGTTAGTCATCATTCGCTCCTAGTGGTCAATTAGTTAGTTTGGTCCAGTGGCAATTTTTAGAACAAGGGTAAATTTCCCCTCGCTCGATGAAATCACTTACTATTTCTTTCATCATCTCAACGCCACCGTTTTCTGTTCCCATTTCAACTATATGATGTATGCCTTTACCGAAAGCTGGCTGGCATGGGTCAATAGCGTACCCAGGGGGGCAAGTAATCTCAAACATCTGTTTTAAGACGTCGGCACCAGACGGTGAGTAATCATACTCATCATCAGTTCGCTCGATTCTCCAGCCCTTATATTCTATGCTGTCGTTGATTTCCATTTCGTAACTCTCTGTACCGTAGAGTTTGCCACTAGCCATCATTCGCTCCTAGTTTTAGATTACACCGTCCCGGTGTTTTGTTGTGTCTATCGGGTATCATATAACAGGATACTATAGGATGTCAAGCATCTAAAAAACTGGTTAATATTTTGGCCTGACATAGCTAGTTCATAAATAGCCAAGTAACACGTTATCCGCGTCATATACTGAGATGCAGTAGTAGCCATCTCCGGCGGTGTACGGTCGATAGTGCCACGCTATAGCGGTATCATCTGGCCCTAGTGCCTGGCCAGTAATCGCGAGGTCATTTCTCCGCAACATCTCACAATCGGCGGTTATTTTTTCCAGTGATCGAGATATTCTCACATTGCAGGGATCATTCTGTAGCGTCATTATAAAACCTCGTTATTAATTTTTGATTGCCTTATCCCAAGCCTTGGATGCGTTTGTATTGAGGCTATCGTCTTTATAATTTCGGTCAGGGTATCGCCATGTTTTTTGCGGAGCTGGTCTGCTATCGCTGGTGTATAGGCTACGTTCTGATAGTTGATATGTCTGTCTCCAGTTGCTGATCGAACTGAAAGACCGTATATAATCCACTGTCTAGCCAAGGCCGACTCAGTATTCCACTGTAGTCGAATAAAGATATAACTGCCTTTGGTTTACTCATGGTTAGCCCTCTCTCAAAATTTAAAATCTTAAAATCCAAGATTTAGTTATCCCTCTAGGCATACCCGAATTTAGGTATCGTATACATGCAGGGTTCGCAGTTCTCATCCTGTACCAGTTGAAATGTCTGGCCGTCATCTAGATGATATCCATCATCCGCTAGCAGTTCTTGCATGTGGGTTAGGCATCGCTTGATTGATCCGATAGATCGCAGGTATTCAAATTTAGAGTTAAGGGTTATTACTTCTTCCGGACTTGCATCTGGCAGGGTGTCTGCAATGGTCTTAATGTATGTAATCAGGTTATGTTGGGCTGTCTCGTATTCACTCGTTATATGCATTATATGTACCTCTCACTTACTGGCCAGGATACGCGCCAACGTATCAAACGTGCCGAATAGGGTTGACGCATCCATGCCGTGACGTTTGGCTACCATTGGGCATTTAAAGGTTGATAAGTTCATCATAGTGCCAACGTAGCCGTTCCCATCGTGAAAGTCCAATGCATACCATAGAATATGCCCGAAAGGACTGCTATCTATGCTTGGTGCGTTTTTATAGAGTGTTCCGCGTTTGGTTAGTATCTGGTCTATAGCTGTCTTGCACGTTTCCGCGTCTGGCAACGGTACAGCATCGCCCAACATCACGCGGTATTTTTCAATCAGGTCCAGGTTGAATTGTATTCGGGTTTGTCGAAAGTCTATTACGTTTGAACTAGTCATAACATCAACACCTATCCTTTATAAATTTAGAATCAGGCTAATATTTCAGAGCAAATTTCACACGCACACGTCGCAACGTAATCTTCACAGTTAGTGCCATCTATGCAACTATCCGCGTCAGCTCTGCACCGATGGTACGAATTGTCTATTGCTATATCTAACTCGCAATTGTCGCATATTGTGTGTGCATTTTCGGATTCGCGTAGTTTTTGAATTGTAGTAATATGATACGGATTGCCATCTGCTAGATATTCATCAACTGTTTGATAATTTTTCATCGATAACACCTTATCCTTTATATTTTGTTTATTGGATCAATTCTGATTATTAGCGGTACTAATACTCAGAGTGACGCAATAAAGCGCGTCTACGGCCTTTAATGAACCGCTATAGCTATCGGTATGTTTAATGCCGGATTACCGCATGCGTGAGTCTTAGCGGAGCAATCACCGCAACGGCCTGGACATACAAATACCTTTTTATGGCCTAACTTTTCCGCGGCATCCATTACAGCCTGTTGATATTTCAGCCAGTTGGAACTCTTGCGAATTTCTTTACTTGTGGTTCCTTTCGGCATATGTATATCAGTTTTTACAGCTATAAATTCACCGCGCACGATTGGCAATTGAGAGACTCTAGCCTTGATATTGGCATATAGTGGTGATTCGTATTTACTGCCGCCTGATAGGTTAAGAATGTAATTAGTCGGGAAGTCTTGGCCAGTTTTGGCGTAATCTAAGAATATTTCCCAAGACTTAGAATACCCGTATATGCGTAAATCTTGCCTAGCCTTGGCCAGGTTGAACCAATACTCTAATACGGTTAACGTTGAAATGTCTCCGTCAACGTATAAGCGTACAGTCTCATTATTAGGTATAGACATGAAAGCATTGGTTATTTCTTGTGTACCGGTAACAGATATCAATCTGAGTGTATTTACCAATTGACGCATAAATGCCCTAGGATATCTAAAAGCCTTGAAACTGTAACAATAGGCAATGCACGAATCGGCACCAGGACATGTGAGCATTGGTAACGCACTGAATGCGTGAAAAGGTAATTTTGTGTTACCGTCTGACGCAAAAATAGCTAGGCCTTTATAGTCAAAACCATAAAACCAATTAAAGAGGTTATTGTAAGATTCCGCCCATGTTCCGCGATATAAACCGTTTTGAGCCTTGATAATGGCATCATGCGCCCACATCGTGGGCATTACTGGCAATTGTACGTCTAGGCCATCTTGCCTAGCGGTATAAGCTTTAATGACATCCTGAGCAAACGACAATAGTTGTTTTCTATTGGCAACGGTTGCGGTTGTAATCTTGATCTTTTCGCTACCATTGGCCAGGTTAACGAGATTGGCATACGCTAATTGATAACGTGTTTTGTCTGTAGTTGATAAATCATTTTCTATTAAGTGGGCAAGATACCTTAGATTTAAATTAGTTGTTAACATCATATATCCTTTATAAATTAAATTTGTGATAGCTTGGTTTTCTAGTTGTAAACTTTGATATATTCGCGAGTGTCTATATTTTTGAAGTAATCAATATCGATGCTTGATTCAGGATGATATTGCTCCCGTATATGCTCACTATTCATATACATGAAATTGCCAGCATAATTGGTGTCATTCTCGTTATCTGTTAAATGGCCCTTAGCTATTGCGTGATCGAATGCATCCATGTGATCCTTGAAAAATATGTTATCTTTGCGTGCTTGATCCATCATGTAACCTATCCTCTATTAATATGTTATATACCATTATAAGGCTAAATTATTCAAAGTCAATAGGTTTTTTAACGAGTTTTCAAAACGTGCTAAAATTGGCCAATGCTAAACAAACGCCAGGAACAATTTGCACAAAACATAGTTATACATGGTATGACATTAACAGACGCATATATTGCGAGCTACCAATGCCGTGTAACAGATCCGGCTACAATCTCGCCTCGCGCCAGTAAGCTAGCCAAAACAGACCAGATACAGACAAGACTAGCTACTTTGAGAGAAGAAATAAATAAGCCAATAGTTCAGGATCTAGCGATCAGCAAGGAAATGATTGTGTCTGAGGTCCTAGAACTAGGGAGAAACGCGGATAGAAATTCCGATAGACTCAAAGCCTATGGTCTAGTGGCATCCATGTTAGGCTTCAATATAGTCAAATCGGAAGTTACCACGCAATCAACGAACATAAATCTGTCATTCAACGACTTAACCATGAACGAGTTACTCCGGTTAGCTGATTTGAATCAGCCTGCCATTGTTGACGGCTTAGTCATTGACTCTGAGAGTGACGGTTGATGGTATTGGTTCATGGTCTTTTGATCCTCTATTGATGGTAGGGGCCTGGTCCCTTGAAACCTTGAACCGGAGGGGGGGATATCCGACGGTACCATAAGGCCTGGGGGTACTAGGAGGGCGGAGGGGGTGCTAGCGACAGATTCACATTTTTCAAACTTCTCATACCCAGAAGTAACAAGGCCCTGTATACTTACGTCATGTTTATAAAAGTCCGTGATAATTATCCCAGGGTACTGGCCATAATAATGATTGGCCTTGGACTTTTGGTCTGGACAGTTTTCGGGATTCTGTTTTGCCTTCTCCAAATATTTTATTTTAGATTTTTAAAGTTCCTCGGAAAGTGTTACGGCAATATTAGATACGGATAACGGAATGTTACGGGGTGTTTCGAAGCGTTACGCAAAGTGTTACGGTGCTAGCGAAACATTTAAAAAACTGTTACGCTGGGTGTTACGGTCCATCGATTTATATCTAGACATTAAAAACACAGATACAAAACCATGTTCTATAACATCCTTACGAAGCGTAACAGAACACCTCCTCCCCTTATAGGGGAGGTGTTCTGGTAGCCTGTTTCGGAGTGTTACGGTGAAATAATATGACAATAAAACCTTACTACTCCCACGGTGGGATAGAGATTTATCATGGAGACTGTCAGGAGATTCTGCCGAGTCTTGGCATGGTTGATTTAGTAATGACTGACCCACCTTATGGCATTAACTTTCAGTCACGGTACAGATCGACTGGCGAGGGAATAAACTCTGGCCCGCGGGCTTCAAGTTATAGGTTCCCCAAGATTCAAGGAGACCGTAGTACTGATACAGGTATTATTGAGGAATTGATCTCTATGGCTGATATGGGAACTTATGTTTGCACTCGCTGGGATGTCTTTCCATATCTACCTCTTCCGAAGAGTCTCCTGGCATGGGTAAAGGATGATTGGTCTGCCGGGGACTTAGAGCATGAGCATGGCAAGCAGTGGGAAGCGATATGTTTTTATCCTGGCCCGGGACATAGATTTATCAAGCGTATTCCCGATGTTATTCATGTTCCAAGAACAATCAATCACTACCATCCTACTGAGAAACCTGTAGAGCTTTTCCGTCAATTGATGGTAGCCAATCACGGCAATCTCATATTAGATCCATTTATGGGCAGCGGAACAGTCCTGAGAGCTGCTAAAGATCTAGGCAAGCGGGCAATCGGCATAGAGATTGAGGAAAGGTACTGTGAGATAGCTGCAAAGCGGTTATTCCAAGAAGTGATGGTTTTAGCATGACATTAACTGATGAGACAATTCGGGAGGCCAGTAATCTTGCCAGGTTGGAATTGGCAAGAAGAAGTTTCGATCACTTCCTTCCCTATGTCCGGGTAATCGAACCGGGGACTGGGATGGTGGAGTTGGAGCAGTGGCCCCATCTGGAAGATGCGATCAGCACTCTTGGCAACAGCAAGATGGTTGTCTGGGCCAAGTCGAGGCAGATCGGTATCACGACCATTCTCTCGGCCTTTGTCTTACATCATGCATCCTTTACGCCGAATGCTCTTGCGTTGGTTTTCTCTAAAGGAGAAAGGGATGCGTGGGAGTTCCTGTCCAAGTCGAGAGCGACTTACGAATCCTTGCCGCCGGAACTCCAGCAGCCGTTAAGCCAGCCGGACAACAGGGAACAGATGACCTTCCAGGACGGTGCGAGGATTATTACTATGCCGTCCACTGAAGCTGCTGGTCGTGGACTGAACCCGACACTGGTGGTAATTGACGAGGCCGATTTCCATGAATATCTGGATGCCTGTTATAACTCGGTCAAGCCGGGTCTTGACGATAATAACGGCCAGTTGGTGGTGACCTCGACTGTTAATCCCTACCGGATGGGTTCCCTTTTCCAGCAGTTGTACCAGAACGCCCCCGTTAACGGTTTCAGCAAGTTATTCTTTGGCTGGCGGGTAAGGCCGCACCGGACCCAGGAATGGTATGACGAGCGGAAATCCCAGTATCCCGACCAGGCTTTATTCCAGAAAGAGCACCCCGAGAACGAAGAAGAGGCATTTGCTCCTGCAAGAGCTATCGCCGCCTTTGACATGGATATACTGGCCCAGATGAAACAGGATACGAAGGAGCCGGTAGAGAAACTGACTCTCGGGAATGGTGTTCAGGCCAACATCTACCAGCATTTCCAGGAAGGAAAGAGGTACGCCGCAGGTACGGATACATCTCACGGAGCGGGTCAGGACTTTGCCGTAACCGTTGTTTTGGACAGCGTAACAGGGTATATAGTAGCAGATATATGCAGCCAGGTTATAAATCCCACGGAACTCGCCGTGGCATCGGTTGACCTGCTGAACAGGTACGACTCCCCTATATGGGCAATTGAAGATAACGACTGGGGGATATTGACCATAGCTATGGCACAGGAGTTGAGATACCGGCGGCTGCATTACCGTGATAATGACCATCCGGGATGGCATACTTACGATACCGCTGGAATGTCAGGCGGTTCTCGTTATATACTCTGGGGAGATCTTATTGAAGCAATCCATAACAGGTCTATAACAATTCCCAATCCAGAAGGACTGTCCCAGTTCTTCACTGTCATACGAAATCCTGAGAAGCGGGGTAGGATCGAGGCTCAATACGGGACCCACGATGACTACCCTATGGCTGTAGGTATGGCCTGGCAGATGAAACAGTATGCCCGACCTGCCGGTTCCACCCGTGGCCGCCGTGATAATCCCCACCGCCGAAGACGGCGAGGCTGGGCGAGATGGAGTTAAGATATGCCATTTAGCGGTTTTGAAGACGAACCGGATGCCAATATAATTGACCAGTACCGATCTCACCTGAAAGAGGTCTGGACCAACGCCCACCGGAAGTGGGAACAGTACGATGCCTACTATTTCCGTACCTACTCGGTATGGGAAGGGGCCGAAGCCCACTCCCGGCCTGGCTGGTTAAAGCCAGCCCGTCCTACTTCTCTAGTAGATAACGCCGTTGACCACCAGCTTGCCTCCGAGCCGACTCCTCACAGGAATCCGGCAAGGCAGAGCGAGGAGTCACGGAACAATGCTGACCGCGTGGAAGAAGGTCTGAAGGCCATTCTTGATGAAGCGGCCTTGCTGGAACCCGCCCTGACATGGAAACAGCAGGGTAAGAACCTGGTCCACCTTGGGTATTCCATCCATGAACTCGGGCTTGACTCTAATGTCTTGCAGAGAAGATCGGAGGAACCGCCGAGAGGAGATGACTCTGAAGAAGATTACCGGGCCAATATGCGGCTATATGAACATTACCGCCGGACGGCTATGCCTTTCAGGACCCGTTCACCTCACCCGGCGAGGATTCTCCTCGATCCGTGGGAGAAGAAACCGAGGATCGCTATCCGTCACGCAAGAAGATTCTCCCAGGATCTCCATGAACTCACGGTTGCAAGAAAGAACCGGGGCCGACAGGCTGATGTCTGGGAAGTACGGAATAACCGGCCCTTTGAACTTATACTGACCGATGAATACTGGACCGAATGCTGGCACGCGATGATGGTCTCCGGCTACGTGGCAGGTACGGGCAGGGAATACAATAATATGAAACGTCTTCTCTTCGTTGAGAAGAATACCTGGGGATTCGTTCCCTACTCCCACGCCTATGCCGGATTCGGGCAGGAACCTACGAATTCCGACAGGATAGATCCCGCGAACCTGGCCGTTGGCATTCTTGATCCCGTGATCTCGGATATCAGGGCACAGGCACAGGCCGTTTCCGGCAGACATAATGCTCTGATGGACGCTTCCTTCAATCCCATAGGTACGAGAATGGGAGCGGATGAACTCCGTGACCAGCTCGACCAGGGAGATATCATAGAGATGTCCGACAGGAGCGATGTCTGGCGAATGGATATACCCCAGCTACCCCGCTGGATGTTCCAGACCGAGGAATGGCTGTCGAGGGATATAGAAGAAGGGACTTTCTCAAGAGCCCTTGCCGGTGTCAGGGAGCAGGGAGTCTCAACCGTAGGTCAGCAAGCCATACTTTCAACCGCCGCGGGACGCAAATTTGTAGCTGTTTCAAGGCAACTTGAGCATTTAGCCTCGGTTGCATCGTCCCAGATACTACAACTCATCGACCTGTTGGATCTTAACCTGACAATCAAGGGGAAAATCATACGGCCTTCCTATATCGAGT
>VTLG01001512.1_pt1 | contig 11124 bp, 18 predicted proteins | sample 4694571 | NCBI WGS metagenome assembly VTLG01 (sample SAMN12604809, study PRJNA352737) | marine metagenome | biome: ENVO:00000447; feature: ENVO:00000209|ENVO:00000569|ENVO:01000036; material: ENVO:00002151; isolation source: viral sequences binned using virsorter ... | reverse complement strand
CAGCAAGGATGATGAGAAAAGGGATGGGTTTAGGTGTTAATGGAATTAAAAAACCCATTGGAGATATTGTGCGTGTAGGTGCAGAGTCTGCCCTTTATGCAGGAGTTGCAGAAGCAGCAATCTTTGTCCCTAAAAAAGAACAGTTTCAGCAACCTTGGGGATGGCAACAAGCATTGACCGATGTGGCATTTGCAGCGGGTGCAGGATCATCTTTGGCAGCTTTTGGAAAGCTTGCTCCTACAGTCATTAATCTTCCAAAACATTTTAAAGTTGGTGCGTTGACAAAGGTTTCTAAAGACCTTGGAGATGGAGAATTAGGCTCTGTCATGCCTGATGATTACAACCCTAAAGGACCACAAGATCCTTTTACTCCAGCAGGTCCAAGACATCCAGAACATAACGTCAAACCAGAACACGTTGCTAATCAAACAGCACAGGAAAGTGATGGGATACTAGGTAACGCTCAGAAGCATTTTGAAGCAGCACGGGCTAATGAAACCTTTAACACGATAAGAGATAGTTTAGGAGAAACAGCAGACAATATTTTGACACCAGAGTTTCAGAAAAAAGTGGTGGATTTTACAGGATCAGTAGTCAACCGAACTGCAGATGAGTTCGAGAAGATCATTAATTTCGGGATCGATTGTATTAAGAAAAACAAATGACAGTCTGCGCCAGCACCTTATCCAAGCAGTTTAAGATCAGCTACGACGAAGCAGCAGATGTGATTGATTCGTTGAAGGATGTCAGTTTGGAAAAGCTCCAGGCATTGTCACCGGAAGGTGCTAAGAGACAGGCATTCCGTCTTAAATCCACTCAGGTTGCCAGAAACTATCTTTATTCCAGGATTCCATTCTTTAAGGATCTCATGACGGGATCGTCTAATGAGGTTTACAACAAATTATATGGATTCTTAGAAAACGTAGCACGGGATCAAGACGGGTTTAAAACCAACCGAATGGGCAGGATCTTTAATGCTCTCCCCTTTGATAGAAAACTATTCAGCAGAAAATCTTCTGACAAGGCATTTCAGGAAGCGACTGTAGAAGAAATGCTTCCATTTACAGGACAACAAAAAGGTCAGAATTCAGAAGCCTTTTCGTTTAGTGAGAATGTTTATAACGAAAAGAAAGCACAGGTTTTTGAAGCAAATAAATACGGAGCAGGAATGTTCTGGAAGGATGATCACGTCACACAGCAATGGCATGATCAGATCAGGATGGTATCGGCAGGAAAGGAAAAATGGGTTGACTACATTTATGACCGAATTGACATGGAAAAGTCATTTGATGTGAGAGGAAACCTACTTTCAGATTTGACAGAATCAGGACGAAAAAAATACCTTAGAGCAGTCTACGACAACATAACTAAGAACGTAGACGAGTTTGATTGGTCCCAGAACGTCATGAATAAATCTCTGGGAAAACGACTCCAGATGACCCGCCATCTCCAACTGAAAGATAAGACTGCATGGTTGGAATACAATAAGCAGTTTGGTCATGACAATCCTGTAGACGCAATTCTGGCAGGAATGGATGTCATGGATGACCGACTGGTTCTTATGAAAGCATTTGGAAGCAATCCTAAAGAAGCATATCGGTATCTCCGCAGAAGAATGGAAGGAGAAAAGGTTTTTATTGATAAGGCAGGAATTGTCCGAGAATGGAAACAATCCGATTTAATGGACCTAGAAGGCCAGTGGCGACCATTTCAGCATGATAAGAGTCCTGACAGCCTAGATAGCGCAAAAGTCGCAGCACTGGAGCCTGATGAACAATTAAACGTCATCTATGCCAAATCTGCATGGAACGAGATGATGGAGAATGCAGATGCTGCCAAAGCAAAGCCTGTCAAGTTATCAGCATGGCAAAAAGATCAACTGGATTCTGCATGGAAGCAGGTTTCTGGAGAAGCCTATGTAGTAGGTAGACCATCGGTTGCCAAGTTTATGAGGGGATTACAATCTCTTCTAATAACGACAACGATGGGAAAATCCATGATCTCATCCTTTGGTGATGTGGCTTCTGTAGCAGTCAATCTCCACAGTAATGGCAGAGGGTTTCTTGATTCTTATTCCGACATAATTAAAGGAATCCGTTCACGTTTAGACAAGATTAAGTCAAAAACGGAACGTGAATACGTCCTCAACCACATGAACGTGGCATTAGAAGGAATATTGCAGGAAACCCATAGCCGTTATGCCTTTGGAGAAAGGCTGAATCGTTCTGCACAAAAAATGTTCGATATTAGTGGATTGAATTGGTGGACCAATACCTGGAAGGAAGTCTGGGGAAGATCGATGTCCATGCACATGGCACAGAAGCTCAAATCCTCCTGGAAGGATCTTGATCCTCTTTTAAAGAAAACTTTGCAGGAACACCGATTTAAAGAACAAGACTGGATAGAACTTCAGTCTGTGGGATCGTTTTCCATCAAAGAACGTCTAAAAAACAATCCAAATTACAAAAATGTTGAGCTGGGAACCGAAAGATTTATTACATCAGACTGGATAAGACAAAAAATAGACGGGAAAAAAGGTGAAAGATTAGGGTTTATGCTGGACCGATTTTACCAGAATGAAGCCCGTGCAGCCGTTCCAACGCCTGATGCTATGGACCGAGCATTCATGATGAGAACCTTCCAGAGAGGAACAGTTCCCGCAGTAGTTGCACAAATGATCTTTACATTTAGATCCCATCCAGTAGTTATGGGACGCAAGGTGCTCCCTAGAATGTGGGAGATGGGTTTACCAAGCTTGCTTCACCTTACTCCAATGATCGGATTAGGGTATGCTTCGCTTGCAGTTAAAGACTTAATTAAAGGAAAGGAACCAAGAAGACCGGATAACCTCAACACAGTATTAGAATCCTTAGTCCAGAGTGGCTTTGCTGCAGGAGTAGGAGATTTTTTGTTAGAGGAAGTAGGAAGACATCATTCCAGTTTTGATGAAACTCTACTCGGTCCACACTACGAATTCTTCAAGGACATCGCTTCGCTAGGTAAGGGACTGGCGACTGGGCAGGACGGTGCTGCTGATGCGTGGAACTTGATTCGGGAACGTACCCCGTTCATGAATTTGTTCTATACGGAATTAGCATACAATTACCTCGTTCATTATCAGGTAATGGAAACACTGCAACCTGGATACACCCAGATGGTTGAGAACTGGAGCAAAGGTGTTGATCAACAACAATACTTTGATGCTCTACGACCAACCAATTTTGTCTCTTACGGAGGTCCTTTTAGATGATCAATAGCGATACCCCACGTACCTCATACACCCTTTCATCAGACGCAACGACTTCAGATACGTATGCGACTCCTGCACCAATTTACAGTGCAGATGATGTAAGTGTTTATGTCAATAATGTCTTAAAGACCATATCCAGCCCACAGCAGTATTCCGTAACTGTTGCAACGGATAACACGGCTACTGTTTCATTTACTTCAAGTCATCTTCCTGTTTCCGGTGACATTATTACGATTGTGCGTTCACTGGCATATCTACAACAAGCAAACTTTGTCAATAACGATGCTTTAGACATAGAAAATGTAGAAACAGGTTTAGACAAAATTACCATCATGTCTCAGCAATTGAATGATGGTAGACAGTATTCCTTCAAATTCGACACAAGTCTTTCAGGAACAACGGCTTTTAATTCAAATGCAGATACGGCATCAACCCTTAATGTCAATAAAGCCAATAGACTGAATAAAGCACTTAAATTTGATGCAAATGGGGATCTAGGTGTATCAACCAACGATCCAGATGCTCAAGTAGCAGATGCAACAACACAGGCAACAACAGCAACGACTAAAGCTACAGAAGCAACAAGGGCTGCAACAAATTCTAAAAACTATGCTCAAACTGCTGAAAATTCCCAGGCTTCGGTCTTTGCCGATGTTACTTCAGCATCAACAAGTAACGATGGTTATTCAGCCCTACATTACAGAGAAAAAGCTAAAGAATGGGCAGGAGATGGAACCTCATATCCTGAAGTTACCAATGATAGCGGATCAAATACTGGGGAATACTCTGCAAAGGCATGGGCTGCAAAACCTTCAGGAACAGTAGACGGATCAACTGCGTCTGCAAAAGTTAGTGCTGCAGCAGCAGCAGCGTCTGCAACTTCGGCAGCCGATACTTCACAAGCAAATGCAATCGTCTTTTCAATCGCTCTGGGGTGATCTATGGCAAAATTTGTAACTAGAAAACAAAATTTAACCAAAACAACATTTACAAATCATAATTTAACTGATCAAACAGCTACGAGTCGTATTGGTGCTGCTTTGAGTGCAGTAACAACCGACAAAGGCCATGTCATAATTGGACTTAATGTAGCCAATATACATACAGCAGCAATAACTGTTGACATTGCTTTAGTTGCAGCAGATCACAGCAAAATTTACTTATGTAAATCTACAACAATTCCTGTTGGAGGAAACCTGGATTTGGTGGATGGCAAAATTGTCATTACTGATACCACGGAAATCCATGGAATAGTTTCAGGAACAACACACGCAGATGTTGTACTTTCAGTATTGGAGAATGCATGAAAAGACAAGGAGAAGGTTCACTTACTCAAGGTGATTTTACATCTGTAAAAACAGATGACAATGGTATTACTGGACACGTTAGTTCAACGCTAAGTGGGGTTTTAAGGAATCCTAAATCCATTAAAAGTTCAGTTACAATTTCGGCTGATGAAAACGTAGTTATGGCAGGGCCAGTGGAAATTTCTAGCACTGGAAGTTTAGTTGTGGAAGGAACTCTGGTGATCGTATGAGTGCTATCTACGTTAATTCTATTAAAGACAAGACAAACACTAGGGAACTTGCTAGTGATTCTGGAAGTGCTTGGTCTTGGGGTGCAGGGGTTCCTGAAGGTACTGTTTTGCAAATAATACAATCCACGAAATCTGATACTTCCGAAAGATATAATGTCGCTTTTGATGATATACCTGGCACAGACCAATCAGGTTCAGGTTCTATTTGGTGCGTAAAAATAACACCATCTGCCACTTCGAGTAAAATACTTTTTATTTCCTCAATTTTGGTTGGGGCAGAAGCAGGTAATGCGTCAGCAAAAATTAAATTACTTAGAGATTCAACAGATATTGCAATAGGTGATGCAGTAAGTAGTAATGCAAGGACAACTTACGGAGATTATGGAGTTAATTCTTATGATATGCGTTCTATGTCAATGACTTATTTAGATTCACCATCATCAACTTCAGAATTAACTTATAAGCCACAATTTAGATCAGAATCATCAACTTATAGTACATGGGTTAACAGACCACATACTCACACAGGTACAAATGTAAATGGTTATACTGGATTTTCAACTTTAATAGTAATGGAGGTGGCAGGATGAGTATGTTTAGATCCAAAGCTATAAAAAAAGTACATCCAGAAGCTACCACTATAAATGCTGATAAAGAAGCAAGAGATGAAGATTGGAATTTAATCGAATTAAATTGGACTAAAATCAAAGAGGAAGAAGCAAAACTTCAAGCAGAATACGATTCCAAAAAATACCAACGTGATCGATTACAAGAATACCCATCTATTCAAGAATTAGTAGTTGCTCTTTATGATGCAGATGACAAAGCAGAAATTGATAAGAAAAGAGCAGAAATAAAGAAAAAATATCCTAAACCAGAATAAGGCATCATGAGTTCTGAAATAAAAGTATCATCTGTAAAAGCAAAAGACGGAACTGCTGGAATCTCGATTGCGGATTCTACTGGTAATGTTTCTTTAAGTGGATCTTTAAGTGCAGGGACTATTGGTTCTAATGTAACTATAGCAGATGGTGCAAACCCTCACGGATGGGAACATATTAAAACTATTGCGTTCACTGCTGATACTAGCACAGATTGGACAAGTAATAGCGGTGCAAACAAAATGGATAATGTTATTAGTAATAAGTATTCAGCTTATAAGTTAATTATTCAATGGGGGGGTGGCGATGGCACAATGTCTGATGTTTATTTTAGATTTATAGATGCGAGTGGTAATGTTGAAGATGGTTCAAACTATAATTATGGTTATCAGCATGTAACTGAGGCTGGAAATGAGGCAGCAGTTTTTAATGGTCAGGATAGTTCTTATGCTCAAATAGGAAATGACATAGTCTCAGGCGCAAAAGGTTGGAATGGAGAAATAACATTTTGGAATCTTTTTTCTGGACAAAGCAATTTCCCACAAGTAGATGGTCATCAACTTACATATAATTCAAGAGATTATACATATTATCCTCAAGCATGGTATAAATGTACTTCTTATGATTATAATGACTATTATCAAGGTGGTATTGGGAGTTTTAATTATAATAGTAATACTTATGTGCGTGGATTTGTAATATATTTTAATGCTTATAACGATGTTCAAAAAGATTCTTGGTGGAGTTGTTACGGATTAAAATTACCAACGGCAGATTAATATGGCTACTTTTAGAATAAAAACAGGAAATGGTGATGCTGTTGTTTATACTGATGAAACAAAACACAAGGAAATGAGACAACGTGCTAAACGTAATTCATTACTTGCACAATCAGATTCTATGATGGTTTCCGATAGAGGATTAACCGATGCAAAAAAAACAGAATGGATTAAATATAGAAAAGCACTTAGAGATATGGATTTTAGCGATTTAGATAATTTAAAATGGCCCACTAAACCAGAGTAAATTATGCCTAGCGATCTTCAGATTACGAACATAAAAGACCAAGCAAATGCTAATTCTGCAATCACAATAGCATCAGATGGTCAGGTTACGATAAGTCAGAACAATCCTACGCTGACGTTAGGTAGTAATGCGACTTTTCCTACTGGTCATGTACTTCAAGTTCTTCAATATTATAAAACCGATAGAGATACAATCAGCGGTAGTGCATCATCTTCAGATGGAACCAATGCAAATAATTTTGCATTTATACCCGGTCAAGGAAGTGATGCGGTATTTCAGCAATCAATAACCACAACTGGATCAAATAAGGTTTTAATTACCCATAATGGAAATTATGGATCTTCAGCAGCAACTTATTTACTTATGTTTCAGCTTTTTAGGGGGGCTGCGGTTGACACTGTAGTAGGATCTTGCACAAAATTAGGCGCAGGAGGTGATGTAGGTAATACCCAACAAACTGAATGTAATTCATCCCTTTATACAGCGTCAGCATCAGGTATGGTAACAACCTCTTTTTCATATTTAGACAGTCCTGGTGCGGGTACACATTACTATAAATTGGGTTGGTTAGGTCAATCTGGTGCAAATTATTATATTGGCAGAACAGGTAATGATACTAATGCGGCTTATATCGCTTCGACTGCATCAGCCTTAACAGTTATGGAGATAAAAGCATGAAAATTGACATAGTTGACGCAATAAAAGCTTTAGATCCAAATGCTTGGGTAGGTTGTTCAAATAACGATATTAATCAAATTCATTGGCACGATGGTAATCCTAAAAAATTAACTAAAAAACAAATTCAGGCTAAGTATGATGAGCTAGTTGAAGCAGATAAAAAATTGCAATACCAACGTGATCGAGCGGAAACATACGACCCAATTCCTGAACAGCTTGACCAGATTTACCATGATATAGATGGGTGGAAAGCTAAAATTAAAGCAGTAAAAGACAAGTATCCTAAGCCATGAGTGGACACCACCCACCAGCACCACAAAGTATAATGGAAGTAGAATCTGTTTTGATGCTTATTGAAAGAATTGGTCTTCCTGCGGTTATTATTGGAATTATGTGCTGGTATATCTTTAAAACACAACAAAGTCACAAAGAAGAAATCATTCGTTGGGAAGAAAAAGACACTAGAGGTGATGAAAGATTGATCGATGTGATTAAAGAACAGAACAAACAAAGTAGTGTTACTTCGGATGCAGTCAATGGATTGAGCGTAGCATTTAAGGATGTAGCTAAAACAAACGAACGTCTTTCCATGGAAATCAAAGGAATGGCTGAAGCTCTTATTGCAAATAAACGATAATGGAACTAATTATTATTGGAATAATGACACTAATCTGGGCATACATAGTAATTGACTAATGGCAAAAGAAATAACAACAACGACAGTAGAAAAACCTGATCCTCCAAAGCCTGTCAAAGCAACGACTACGGTTAATGAAAAGATCCAGGTGCTTCGATTTGCGGCTCGGTTTGCTATTGCTTTAACAGCATTGGGTATATTTGGCTATGTTGTTCACATAATGCTTGGAGCATCTGCGGAGTTACCTTCCTCAAGTAAAGATTTACTTAATATACTTATTGGCGCATTTATCCCGATTATCGCTGGAATAGCGAAGTTCTACTTTGAATCCGGTGGAGACTTAGCCCAGGAACCCGAAAAACACGAAATACCACCTCATACCGACAAGGAACCAATTGCAACTACTTAAATGGCTATATGATTTTATTAACCCCAACCCTAAAGCAAAGGAAGACATGCTTAATTTGGTCCTGCCATTCGTGGCTAACATGCTCAAAGACATAGTAGCCGACAAAGCTCAGTCTCTCGCAGCAGAACACCTAGAACCACATCTTGAAAAACTTCCAAAAGAAGTTAGAGAAGCACTGGATGGTGCTGTGGATGGTGACAACTCTCATGGTCACAAATCCGTCATGGATCTTATCAAGGGATAATTTCCTTGCGATGCGGATTTCTAAAAACTTTTCATTACACGAACTGGTCTACAGTCCCAGTGCAATTCATGCTGGGATTGACCAGGAGGAACATTTAGATAACAACGCTGTTGCTAGAATAACAGCATTGACCTTAAAGGTACTCCAACCTGTTAGAGATCAGTTTGGTCCCACCAAGATAAACAGTTGTTTCCGGTCAGAGCCGTTAAATACCCTGATTGGAGGCAGTCAAAAGTCACAACATTGCTGTTCTGGAACCTCGGCTGCAGCAGATATAGAAATTATAAGTGAGTCGGTTTCTAATATGGAACTGGCAGAATGGATTCGGGATAACCTCGAATACGATCAATTGATTCTGGAAAATTATAATCCCCAGAGAGTATCCAAAATCACCGGAGAAGCAGAAGGACCTAATTCAGGATGGGTTCACGTATCCTACAGTAGTGTGGGAGGAAATAGAAAGGAGGTGTTAAGGATGGTAAAGGTGAAGGGGAAAGCAAAGTATTACAAGGGACTCTGGCAGGAACGGGAATAATCATTCTTTGAATTGATGATGGCTTCCGATCTTCTCATCAGAAACCTTAACCCATTCAATTTTGCCATTAGGATATTTCAACATAACCTTCCCCTTTTTCCAGGAGAGATTGGGATGGCCTTTAGCATTGCTTTTCATACCTTTTAGACCTTTGTTCCAGGGAGGTTTTCCTTTGTGATGTTTTGACCATTTCTTGACAAATGACTGTTGATTTAACTTTTGTAAACATCCACAGGAACGGCAATTAGTGCTTTTAACATTAGCTTTGCGGAGAACCTTAGTATTACCACAACGACATTGGTATTCGTAATGCGCTCCTTGTTGATAAACAGTTTCTACGTATCTAATGGGAGTTAACCAAGTACCTGGAACTTCTTCTCCCAATTTAGGTTTTACGATAGGCATTGATTATTATTTTGAGGGTAACTGGGCCGTGATGAGATATGACGACCCAGAACTGGAAGCGGGTTTAACTGCAGTTGCTCATGTCCTTCCCTGCAGTGAACAGGCTGGTGACCTGGAACCCGCTACTCACTCCCGCCCTATCCGTACTACTAAGGGTTTGTGATTCTGTATTTTTTGTAAGATCCCGCTAACAACATCAGGGGGAGCTACAGATTGACCAAAGTCTGTGGAGTGCCTTAAGACCTGTTCAATAGCAAGCAACTCCCCGAGATTAAACCGGATGTTAGAGAAGACAGTCTTAGAAGATGTCGTCTGATCCATCCAGTTCCTGTATCTGACCTTTGAGTTCCTGATTCATATTCCGGTGAGGACTGAATTCATCGATCCAGATGTAATGGAACTTTTCTCCTTCTTCACCTATGCCTTGCATCAGCTTTCCTTGGATGGTTAGGGTGTCTCCCTTACCACACCATTCAGCCAGTTTCTCTGCATGATGACCATTAGCATTGCATGTGATCCAAATGCCTTTATTGGCATATTTCCCATGCTGTTTGATACAGAAAGAGAACCAACAGGATGAGAAGGTTTTCCCGTCTTTGTTGGTGGTCTGCTTTAGTTTTGGAGGGTTTTTACCGATATTTCCGGTAGCAACAATTGAATTGATCATGTATAGACCTTTTTATTGATTTTAATATGAGATTTAATTTCAGTCATGTTTGGAAAGGTCCGTATGTACTGCCATTCACCATCATCATCAGAAAGGTTGTATAAAGCCCACTGATTCTGCACCTTTGAGTAGGTTGGCTCTTTGGTCTTGGTTGTACTCCTAACAACTTTCCATTCGCCACAGGCCGATATAAAGACGTTGTGACGGAATGACCGCTTAAAGAAGTTCTGTTTAGTCATGTATCTCCGAGATTAAAATGGAACCTTTGACCTTCCAGAATTTAGTGCCTCTAACATCATAGATTTGCTTATCCTCTTCAAAGAACGCATCAAGGACTGCTTTGACAAGATTATCTAGGTCTGGACGGTGCTGATGAGGCTTCCCGTCCATTGCTAGTCTCTTTTTCTTGCTCCATGACTTGGGCATTGGTAGTTCTAACACTATCGACAATCTGGATGACTTCTGAAAAGGGGCTGAATAAGGCCTTAAAATGTCGCAGAAATTGTGGTATCTCTCCACGGCTGGCCTCTTGGGGAGTCTTCGATCCCTCTGTGTCATCCTGGGTTTTGATACAGGATCTACCGGTATCCAAACTTGCTTCATACGAAATAGATTCGTCGGGATTTTGTGCCATGATTGTAAAGAGCCATTAGTTGTTCCAGGTAATGCTTCCCAGAACTGGAAGTCTTTAAGTTTCCACCAACCTTCTCCAATTTGCTGATCATGACACTCTGTTGATAACGATCATGTTGCATCAGTGTGATAAGAGCACCGATGATCTTTTCGTTATATTCAGGAAGCAATTTCATGCAATCTCTGATGTGTTCTAACTTGGATTTCATGGTTTCAATATTT
>VTLG01012013.1_pt1 | contig 11125 bp, 25 predicted proteins | sample 4694571 | NCBI WGS metagenome assembly VTLG01 (sample SAMN12604809, study PRJNA352737) | marine metagenome | biome: ENVO:00000447; feature: ENVO:00000209|ENVO:00000569|ENVO:01000036; material: ENVO:00002151; isolation source: viral sequences binned using virsorter ... | reverse complement strand
CCCTATGCGTAATGATAGAGGTGGCACAGTAAGTGGTAGGTTTAGTTATAGTAATCCTAATTTACAACAAGTCCCTGCACGTGACCCAGAGATAGGTAATTTAATACGTTCTTTATTTATACCTGAAGAAGGTTGTGAGTGGGGTGCTTTTGATTATTCACAGCAAGAACCTAGGCTTACAGTTCATTATGCTAACGAAATGAACTTGGTGGGCTCTAAAGAAGCTGTACAAGGTTATACAGAGAAAAATGTAGATTTTCACCAAATGGTGGCAGATATGGCAAATATACCACGTAAACAAGCAAAGGTTATTAATTTAGGTCTTAGTTATGGAATGGGAAAAGAAAAATTAATTAGAGAACTAGGACTAGATGATATAGAAGCAGAAAAACTGTTTCAACAATATCATGCAAAAGTTCCTTTTATAAAAGCATTACAAGACCAATGCACTCGTATAGCTAATATGAAAGGATTTATAAAAACTATAGGTGGGCGTAGATGTCGTTTCGATTTATGGGAAAGTAAATTTGAAAGAACAACTCCGCTTAACAAAGATGACGCAATAAATAAATACGGCGATGAACTAAAACGTTCATTTACATATAAAGCACTTAATCGTTTGATACAGGGCTCTGCGGCAGATATGACTAAATTAGCCATGATAGAACTATGGAAGGAGGGTATAGTCCCACACTTGCAAATACATGACGAGGTAGATATTTCTATCGAAAATCATGCTCAGGCTAAAAAAGTTATAGAGATTATGGAGGGCTGTGTAGATATAGCAGTGCCTCTATTAGTCGACGCAGAGCTTGGTCAATCGTGGGGTGAAGTTAAGGAGATAACTCTATGAGAGGTATAACACCAAAGAAGAAATTAGAAAGTCAAGAAAAATACGAACGTATCTATGCTATGTGGCAAAAAGATGAATCTACTCTACAAGAAATAGGCTCATGTTTTGATTTAACAAAACAAAGAGTATGGCAAATTATTACTAGATGTAAACTAGGTGATGGTGATTACTATGATGGTATGCAACTAGCTAGACAAAAATGGTCAGAATTAAATGAACTCTACACTGATTTCGAAGACATAATACCGGAATATAATAAGTGGCTAAACGAACAAGGTGTAAAAACTGCTAAAAATAATCAAACTGTAGTGCCTCACAGTGGTTGGGACTGGAAATACTAAAATTTTAGTAAAATCGGAAAAATCGGTCTCGCCTAACGCCACCTAAGACGTTTTGTCGAGGTGGTTAAGGCTTTTGGGTTAGACGGTATTTTCAAGCCTTATATCGCTTTATAATACGTTATAGCTATAAAACAGCCTCATACTGCTTTACTTTGACGTTAATCTACTTTACCCTTAAATAATGGGTATACCTAAAGGACAAAAAGCATATATTGGAGAAGATGGATTACTTCACCCACTCACATGTGCTAGAAAAACTTGTAATAATCCTGTTACAGGTAATCAAGAAAAATTTTGTTCTAAAGAATGTTCTGTCACATACAACTACAAACGCATCAACAAACTTAACAAAGGCATACATAAAAACATAAGCAAAAAATTTTCACCTAGAAGAATCGTCAGTAAGAGTTCTATTAAACATGATGAAACACATGTCTCTATAAATAATTTTGCTGTAGATGATTACCACGTTGACCCAGATATTTTTGCTATAGCTGAAGCTAATCATGAAAAATATGTACTTGACAGAAACGAACATGAAGCTAGAGTTGTTATCGAAGGATATAAAATTTTTAAAGAGTCTTATAACCAACATCACGATATCAAATATGAAAAAACAGTTAGTGATAAAAGAAAACAAAATGAGACTGAAGACCAAAAGATACATAGAAAAAATGTTAATGCAGAATGGGCACGTAAAAATAGAAAGAAAATCAATACATCAGCTAGGGCTAGATATAAAGCTAACTCAGAAAAATATAAGAGGTATAACAATAAATATTACCATGAAAGAATTAAAAAACCAGAACTATTTAAACACGAACAATGGCTAAAGAAAAAAATCTCTGGCTCTTAGTTAGAGATAATTTAAAAGATTTTCATTTACAACGTATCGAAACCGGTATGACAGGTTCAGGTGTGCCTGATGTTAATGGTTGTTATGCAGGTGTAGAGTTTTGGTTAGAACTTAAAGATGTGCCTGCTGGTTCTAATAAGATAGGTCTTAGGGTGATGCAAGTATCTTGGATAGCCCGTAGAGTAGCCCACGGTGGCAAGGTGTTTGTTTTAGCTAGAAAACTCAATAAACTCTATCTGTACCATATACAAGTAAAAGACGATATTATTGAGCTTGTAGATAATGGTATAACTTGCCCACCAGATTTATTATTAGAGATACCATACGAGTGGAACGTTCTAGGTCGTGCTTTACTTTCGTAGTTATGGCTTATATTATTTATAACGTAAGCGTGTTGCTTACCAAAGTTTTGATTATCAGAAAGGAGAAATTATATGCCTGATGAATATAAAATACCAGCACTTTTGCTCGGTAGAGTATGGGAAGCTGTTTTTAGTAAAGCTCATGAAAATGAGTTAGCACAAGAACTAGCTGACCTCATGATTGCACAAGGTTGTGAAAAACTTGAAGGCGTTAGAGACCCTGCACTTATTTTTTGGTTTTGGAAAAAATATTTAGAAGATAACCAATATATTAAATTAGAGGATATACACTAATGAATGATTTTAAAATTGAAAAAAATATACCTATCCCTGAAGATATTAGGGGTAGCTCTAGTCAACGACCATGGCATAAAATGGAAGTTGGTGATTCGGTATTTATACCATTAAAACAAGACGATAATGCACAACGTGCAAAAAATAGATTACAACAATCTACTCGGACTTTTTGTAAAAAACATCAGCCCGATTGGAAGTTTGTATTGCGTTACAGACTTGAAGAAGAAACTAATGAGGCACATAACACAAGTGTTGAAGTTTCTGGAATAAGAGTCTGGCGTATCGCTTAATGATTTTGTTGCTTTACATTCGTAAAGTTGATAATTATTATTAACGTTGGCTCTGCTATAAAGCAGGAAATATTAACATTAGAAAGGAGAAAGATATGCGAATAGCAACTACAACTTCTAAATCTAAGAGTATGCCGCCAAAGGTTGTTGCAGACAAGCCTATAAGTAAAGCACAAGTTACAAAAGTGCCTAAGGCTGTTGCAAAAACTAGAGGTGCAGCGAGAAAAAACTACAAGTTCAATGGTACTATGCCAGATGCTGAAGGTTTTACACCGCAGATGTATGCTCTACTTAAAACACTTAATGAAGCTAAAAAGACTGAGTTAGACTCTAAAAAGTTTACTGCTCAAGATTTAGTAGCATTAGCTGTAAAGAAAGGTTTCTTGTCAACATGCCAAGACCCTTTAAGAATTTTCAGATTTTACAAAGATAGAATGGTAGGTGAAGACTTTATATCTGAAGTATAATTTGGAATCGTGATATAAGGTTAGCGGAAAACGTGGATAGCTATTAAAGTGTAAATCCAGTTTGGCACAGTAGTCCATACATAGTATCGGCTTAGATGTCATATGAACAACGCCTTATACATGGTAGTGATAGATTGGTTTTGTTATAGTTTCTGGTCTATCACTACACTTTATTTATGGGAGTAAAATATGCAAATAAAGATTATTAAAACAGAAGGTAATGAAATAGAAATGCCTTTAGAATTATTAGCTCGTAAACTCAACAATATTGTTGTCGATAAAATGGCTGACGGAGTTCTAGGAAAACGTGAGGTAAGGTGGGATGATACCGATTTTATAAATTGTATGATTGATACTGTTGATGTTATGTTTGCAGAAAAAGATTTCAAATAACCTTGCTTTACTTTGACGTTAATCTTAAGTAAAGTAGTTATATAACTAATAAAGAAAGGAGAAAGTTATGAAAGCAGTATATATAGACCCGTACGACGAGACTGTATCTGAGGTCGATTATAACGGTGATTATAAAGAAATTTATAATTTAATTGATTGTAGCACATTTGATTGTGTAAGATTAGACGATACTAACGATATGTACGTAGACGATGAAGGATTACTTAAAAATCCTAATCGATATTTTAAAATAGACGGACGTACCATCGCAGGAAAAGGTTTAATACTATCACACAACGATGAGGGTGAAAGTGTTGCAACTAATTTAACTAGTGAAGATGTATTCAAAAAAGTAGAGTTCTTACCAGAAGGACATACTGAAGAACCATCTATGCATTTCACAATTATATAGGAGGATATTATGCCAAATCATTGTAGTAATCGTGTAGAAATACATTGTAAAACAGTAGAACAAGCGAAAGAAATACAAAAATTTCTTGCGTCTGATGAAACTTATTTTGATTTTAACAATATTGTACCAGCACCTAATTGGCAAAAAACACCTTTAACAGGTAAAGAAAAGTCTTGGGTAGGGGTCAGTGAACCTCTTGGTAAAGTTGGCGAACTACCTGTTAAAGATGATGAGTTTCCGAAAGCTATTGGTACATTTTGGAAGTTTGCTAGCACTGGTAAACAAGATGATAGATGGTATCACTGGCAAATAAGGCACTGGGGGACTAAATGGAATAGTTATGACTGTGAAGACGACAGTGATGATTGTAATCTAGTATATACTTTTAGCACTGCGTGGTCGCCACCAGAACCAGTAATTGAAGCTTTGCGTAAAATTTATACTGAAGATATGGGTGTATCAATTACAGCATGGTTTGATGAGCCAGGATGTCAAATTGGTGGTTATTACTAGTGCTTTACTTTGGCGTTTATGGTAGGTAAACTATTAGTAAGTTTTAGCTATGATTTTTTCCTTTTATGGGTCATAGCTAGAGAGGGTGTGTGATGGGCTTTACGCATGCAAAACCAAGAAAGACCTTTTGGCACACACCCGATTTAAGAAAGGAGAATATATGAATTTAGATAAAATTAAATTAGAAACATTACGGCATATCAGTAGGTTAACATACTATTTAGATATGTCAGATGAAGATAGAATACGAGCATATAAGTTCGTATCTTCAGCTTTATGGGATTACCATAGAATATACGAACCTTATACTAAAATCAAAGTTGCTGACGTAAGTCACTTTTTTGAAGTATGGTTTGATGTTTATTATGGTAATGAAGAAAAATGTTTATGTGGATTACCTTTATCGTTAAATGGTAAAAACTGCTACGAACATATGACTAAGGGATATTAATATGTTAATTCAAAGTAAAGACGTAAATACTATAAAAAAGATAGTTAATTTTTATTGTGATATTAGTGATGACGAAAAAGCTAAAGATAAAGTCCAACATGCATGGACAAATATTTTACAAGCACTACACCACGCTCATACACAAAACTCTATTATGAAGTTAATGGGTGCAGATTTAGATAGGCGAAAAAATGAAGGTAGTAATTAATACATATAGAAGGCTATCACATCTTGAATTAGGTGTTAGAATTACTATAGATGATATTAAAAAGATTTTACCTGATTTAGCCGAGTGGCAAGCACAAGTAGTATTAGCAAGACTTGCAAGAGAACATGACGAAGGAGTGTTTTATGACGCAGCAATCGAACAAATTGAAAAGTGGGGGAAAGAAATGTACCCCAGTGAATCAAGTGCCAAAACATCTTAGACATTTGAGTCCTAAGGTAATAAGTGCATTAAGATATTTATTTGGAAAAGTAATATCATGAGCAAAAATAGATTAGAAGAAGTAACGAGAGTTGAGCAGTGGGGTAAAGAACGTGGGCTATTACCAAAAGAAAAACGTTTTTTACACGGTGTAGAGATAAATGATGGACCTGACTATAACAACGCTCAAACTTTAAAATTGATGGAAGAAGTAGGTGAACTAGCGAAAGCTGTAGCCTATCGTGATGGTGAGGGAATTATAGATAGTATAGGAGATTGTGCAGTTGTATTGATTATATTAGCAGCACAATATGGTGTGACGTTTGAAGAATGTTTAGACTATGCTTGGGATGAGATAAAAGACCGTACAGGTAAATTAGAGGACGGATTATTTAAGAAAGATTGAACATTATATACTACCTACAAAGCAGTGGGATAAGCTCCACAAATAAGGGTAGGCTAAGATACTAGTTAAAATACGATGCGTGGCGAGACTAGATGGTATATAAGATAGGTGGTTACTGTTGGGTAGACATGTCAAAGAGTATGCAAACTAGCGACCTTACTCCCGTGACCACCGACCGAGCGATAGATGTCTCCGTTTGTTATTAATTGCATTTATCGCTCACCTGTTTAGTAGGTGGTCTGGAATGGTAGTATACGACAAGCAGTCCCTGAGGAGCCAACTGCACGACCACCGACTAGGAGAGCGAGTCTCCGAGGGTTTTTATTATTTCCCTATTCATAACTCGCTCTCCGCCTTGCTTTACATTCGTTTTGCTGTTAACTAAACTATTTATAGTTAAAAATTAGAAAGGAGAAATTATGAAAGACGATGATTTTTATAACCGAGTCAAGAACACTTTACCATGTAATATGGAAGAGTGGACTGACGAACAACTTATTACGCAATGGAATAAGATGAAAGACTTCAGAAAAGTAAATACTGAAGAAGGCACAAAATTTTACGAATCAATGATGCTATCGTTAGCTGATGATAGAAATATAAAATTAACATAGGAGTAAATTATGAAGTACACAGAAATTGACGACGGTGTTTATCGAGGTAGTGACGGTCAGTTATACCACGACGAAAGAGTATTGAGGTATAAAGTTTTATACCAACACGCTAACACACCACATAGCGAGAACTGGATGTTACATACATCTCATAGTAAGTTAGAGTCTGCACAAGCCGAAGTCGACAGACAAAACAAAAAATCGAAAGGTTTGAGCGTATACCGATTACGTGATGAAGGCAAAGCTACTACTATTAAAAGATTATTATACTAAGGAGCAATTATGGGATTAGATTGTTATATGAAACATGGTAACGACCATGAAAAAGCGTTTACTAGTGAAGATGATGCACGTTTGAAAGATATTAAACTTTGCGGTAGTCTATTTACTAGTGGTAATGGCAGTGATGGGTCGTTTAGGGGAAAAGTTTATGAGCCTTTGATAGATGACCTTATGGAACATGAGGGGGGTATATGGCATAAATCAGAGGATGATGACCCGCCATATGTTACAAGCGATGAACTAAAAGAACAGGCTGATGCGTTAGCTGAATATATACAAGCTAAAGTTGATTTCGCTGACGAAGATGGTATAGTTATTGGTGATGATGATATTGTCTATAGTTCAGGGGATGGCTACAATGAGTACACCTATAAAGAACTTTGGGACTTATTAACATTATTACGTGTTGCTAGTGAACGTAAAGCCATAATGGACGTATGGTGGTAGTGCTTTACTTTGGCTATTTTCGTAAATATACTATATATAGGCTTAATTAAGAAAGGAGAAAGATTATGATATGTTCATTATGCCGAGATAAGATACCTACCGCACGAGCGAAACTAGGTTATTCGACTTGTACCAAGTGTGGCGAGGTAGCTGCACAGCGATTAGCTGAACAGCGTAAAAAACAGATAGCACCTGCTTATAATAAAGGTGCATACCAGTACATCACATTAGATGATACTAAAACTATAGGGAGGTAGTTATAGATGAAACTTACATTTAAACAAGCTAAAAGAAATACGCAAATAATATCTTTTAGAGTTGACCCTTCAACAAACCAAAATCTTACAGCTTTAAGAACAAAATACTCTGACGAAACAAAAAGAAGAGTAACTACAGGTGAGATAGTAAAACAACTTATTAATCGGCACTGGGCTGAAGTATTAGGAAATGATTATGAAGGATGATTTACAATCAAATATAAAATTATGTGATGATTTATACAATGAAAGACTTGGTAAAGGCAACTGGGCGTTGACTAATTACGGTTGGGGGACTAAAGTTGTTGTAAGAAATGAAGAAGGTTATCACTACGCATATTGTCAACTTGAACAAAGTATGGTAGACGATATCAATAAACATTTTAATAATGATGAAAAAACATTATTAAGACATAGCTTTGGAGGTAAAGATGGAAAGTGAATATAAATCGTATTTTGACTTATTAGACTCTATGCAAGAATCAGGACAGATGAATATGTATGGTGCACCGAAAGTTTTACGTGAAATAGATGATGAATTAAGTAGAAAACAAGCAACTGATATAGCTGTAGCTTGGATGAAAAATAAGGTGGTCAGTGATGAGTGAAGATTGTAAAGGTAGAAGAATTAGTATCGGACCATGCGATATTAGAAATAGTTATAAGATTACTAAAGACGGAGTATTACAAAACGTACTCGAATGTGAGATATGCGGTAGACGAGAAACTGAATTATTTACCGATAAATATCCAGATAGTCATAAATATTATAAAGTCAAAAGAAATGTTTAACGAAGTTTTAGCTACTGAAACAAGAACATACAAAGACTATGAAATGATACTTAATGCAGGAGTTCAAACAATAGAAGCAATAGTCTACAGCCATAAAGATAATTTAGAGTATACACAGAGATTCATGGTAGAAGGTGGATTTGATGAAGTATACGATATATTATGTAATCGTATTGATAATAATTTATTAAAGGAGTAAATAAAAGTGCCGGATAGAAACGAATTATTATTAGCTATCTTTTGTTGGTTTATAATCGGTTTATGGATATATATCTATTACTAAACTGCTGTTTTATTTTGGCAATAATGGTAGCTATAATATATATAGGTTAAAAAAGAATATTTAACCATTAACTAGAAAGGAGAAAGATATGAACACAGAAATATTTGAATTAAGGGTTTATCCCGAGCCGAGTGATGCTTATGCAGAAGACGGTAAATTCCATTTGATTTGGAAATACGTAACACTAGACCAAGCGAATAAGTTGATACAAGCATATAATAAAGTGTTTGATTTGATGTATGCACCTGAAGGTTTAGAAGATAAGGTAGGAAATATGTTAACAACTGATACTACGGACGACCCGATTATAGCTACTATGGTCAACGGAGAGATAGTCGCAGTCAGTCACACTGACGGTAAAAGATATTTTGCACCCAGAGACGGTTTTGATTGGATGAATGTTACAAAGACGGAGGAAGTATGACAGAAATAACTAAAAAAGATATTATAGATGAAAATGTATTCATGAAAAAGAACGACCCTGAGAAACTTAGGGTCGAGGGTATAATCCAAAGTCTTACGAGTCATTTGACTGACGACGATAAGATTGGTTATCACTTTAGCGAATGTTATGGACACGATGAGGAGCACTTCGAAGCACTCATGGAAGATTTACCGAATGATGCCCAGTGGTACACTATCTACGATAGTTGTATGTTTCCCGTCTTCGATGGTTATAGTGGCTATAGTATCATTCAAGTGGCTCATGTACCTAATAATGATTTCTATTACTTAACTTTGGCTATGGGTGGCTCGTTAGGTAGTAGTGCTCTTACTGAGTATTTCAAGATTCCTATCCATGGCAACAAGTGGGCTTTTTCGGTATAAGGTCGTAGGTTGCTTTATTTTCGGTTTGCTGGTAGTTATACTTATATAGTAAAAAAATAATTAAATCATAGAAAGGAGAATAATTATGGAAAATAAACTAGAAACTCTTGACGAGATTCACGAAAAAGCTAGACTAACCGAAAATAATGATTGGTTAGAGGACTTACATACAAACAAAGACTGTTGGGAAAAGACGGGCTGTCCGATGTTTACGGAAATATGTACATTCAACGATGATGATGGATACAACGAGTTACGTGGACACACTTTCGACCTGTCTGAGGTGAGTGAAGCTGTAGAAACAAAATGTTTAACGGTTAACAGAGTAGAGTATACTGAAGACGAGACGGATAACCCGTGGTATAAAACCACTTGGGACATCGACGTAGAAATGTTTGTTTATAGAGATTATATTTATACTATATCGAGAGAACACATTCACGACGCTCAAACATTTACTTGTTGCAGTATAACGAGAAGACCGTTAACGATAGATTATAGAAAGTAATACTGTCTAAGATTATGTGTCGTTTGGCGAGAACCATGTCTCCACATATAAATAAAATTGACTAAAACTACAGGCACTGGGAGTAGTAAGCATGGTCAGAGAAGACAATAAAACTCAACCCCCTAATAATCTTCACTACTCCCGCCGACCCATTATTAGATAAAGAAAGGAGAAAGTATGAGCGATAAATTATTTAAAGTATATTTATGTTATTATCACGAGAGAGAAAGAAACCCTAATCAATACAAAGAATTTTTATGTATTACTACAGCAGACCGTGTAGCAAAGATACATGAACATTACTCGGAGTTGTGGGGATTAATAATTGACCCATGTCATACTAATCAAAAAGGAGAATACTACCCAGTTAATGAACTAACGGAAAGTAAAGTACTACAAGAATGGGAAGGATTCGATTTTGATGCGTTATTAGAGTGTGTAGAAACAGGTGACGAATTTTGGTATGTGACTATACGCGAAAATGGTGTAGATAGATATGAGTTAAAGAAAATCTAATTATTAAACCTATCGTATTAGTGTTTTTAAAAATAAAAAAGTTTTTTGAAAAAAATCTTCAAAACTACTAATAGTTGTAATAATCTAATAGAATCAGTCTACAACTCTCTTTGTTACTCTATTCTTTGACTTTTCAAATCTAATAGATTTTCTATTAGTTATTAGAAACTATGGTAAGATTACTAGAGGGCACGAGAAAAGTAATTTGAAAATTATCTTTTTTAATATATTTGTAATATCATTTGCTACATCGAGGTATTACAATGAAAAAGCTAACTTATACACATTTAGTTCCAACAGAAGATGGTAAAGCATTCGTTGACCAACATGGTAAGACGTGGCAACCACTCAACTCAAAACAAAAAAGATTTTGTAAAGAGTATATCAAAGGACAAACAGCTACTGAATCGGCTATAAAAGCAGGCTATACTAAAGATAGGAAGGGTGCTAAGACACAAGGCAGTGTACTACTCAATCATAACCCAGTTGTACGAAACTATCTCATTGACTTGGAAATCCAAGCCTCAGAG
>VTLG01013778.1_pt1 | contig 11127 bp, 18 predicted proteins | sample 4694571 | NCBI WGS metagenome assembly VTLG01 (sample SAMN12604809, study PRJNA352737) | marine metagenome | biome: ENVO:00000447; feature: ENVO:00000209|ENVO:00000569|ENVO:01000036; material: ENVO:00002151; isolation source: viral sequences binned using virsorter ... | reverse complement strand
TTCAAATCTTTTAATCTCTTTGCCTTTTTCAAACATGATGATTGTTGGAACAGAAACTATTTTCCATTCACTTGCTATTACTGCACCATATTCTTTATTGTCTATACTGGCATTAAACCAAACACAGTTTTTCATATTGCCTAAATCAATAGATGATCCTGCATTCCAATCTGCATTTACTTGTATTACTACACATTGGTTTTGGCTTAAAAACTGAACTTCTTGTAAATTTTTAAGACTTGATTGCCCAAACAACCAAGACGAAGTAAATAAGAATAAAACAGATAATAAGCATCGCTTGTAATATTTTTTCGTCATAATGTTTCCTCATTTTGTCATCAACAATCGTTCAATGCTCTTTACATCTTCTCGCATTTCTTTTTGTTGTTCTTTTACTTCTGTTACATCTTTTTGTGTTTCGATGATAGTATTTCGTATCATCTGATCTTTTAAGTCATATTCGGTTCGACCCACTTCAGGCTTTGGTAGTTCTTTAGCTTCTTCAATATCTGATTGAAGTGTAAACCACATACCAATAACCATACCAAGAGTAGCTACTCCAGTTACTATACTCTCAAGACTTAATGTAAATTTGCTATCTTTACTGACTTCTGTTGCCACTTTGTCCCCCTATAAGTTTAATTTTCTTGCTCTTTCTATTGCTGGAATAATGCTATCTACTACATATTCATCTACAACAGGTGCATTAATGTTAATTGTTATATTTCCTTCATTTGTGTTTGGTGCAGGTAATGGTGTTACATCTACTCGTTCCATGCCACTTGCATTATCTCCTACTACTACCCCATTTCCAATAGGTAGGGTTGTTCTTTTGTTTGTTATAAACGACCCACCAGTTTGGAATGATAACAAGTCATCTGTTACTTTACCAATCAATGCACCTGCACCTGCTGCAACTGCAAGATTAATTGGAAATGGTAGTTTATCCATAATACTTGCAATTAAACTTGCTTGTGCTTCTGCTATTTCTGCCTTAATAACACTTTTTGCTGCTTCTTTTGCAGATTGTCCATTCAATATTGCAGTTTCTAAATTTTCTTGTATTTCTTTTCTATTATCTTCTTGTCTTATTTTAGCCCTTCTTGCTACTTCCTTGTTGTAAATTGCTGTCTTTTGAGTTTCTGTTAATGTTAATAACTCTAAACCTGCTTTAAAAGCATCAAGGGTCATTTCGCCGATTTGTTCCTCTTCTCGGATTATTCTTCTTTCTTCAGCTGCATCTGCAAGAATTTGAGTTCTTTGTGCTTCAGTTAAGATCATTAATTCTTTGGCTTTCTCTCCATCAGCTGCAGCATCGTCTTCTCCCTCTGATGCAATTTTTTTATTTAATCGTGTTAATTCTTCTTTTTTCTTTTGCACTTCAAGTATAGTTTTCAAATTTTCTTGATTTTGTTCATTTTCTTTTTTGGTTGTTTCAATAACTTTTTCTGCCTGTATTACTTGGTCTAATCCTGTATCAAGGACTTCCTGTTTCGCATCAGCTAATTTTTGTTCACTACCTGTTAAATAATTAATCCCAGCAGTAAGTATTGGGTTTATTGCATTCATTCCAACTTGTGTAGCAGCATATCTTGTATTAATTTTTGTCAGTTTTCTTTTTTGTTCTTCACTATCTATACCTGCTTTTAATAGTTTTTGTTCAGCATCTGCTTCATCTTTCATTGCTTCTTTTAACTTTTCTGCTCCATCTTTTAATTCTTTTTGAACTTTTTTCGCATCTTCTTGGCTGTCTGTCAAGCCCTGTTGGGTGAGTTTTGCTTCTAATTGGCTTATTTCTGTCTCTAAAAGTGTTTTTCTATAATCATCTGTATTGATATTTAATTCTTCCATATCATCAATGATTTGTTTTAGTCCAGCATTATCTTGAAAACTATCAAAAAATCTTCCTGTCGCTATTGCTGCTTTAGACATCCATTTTGCAGCTTTTATAATTGCTGGTGCTAATAATTCTCCTATATCTTCTGCTGCATCACCCATCGCATTTCTTGCTTTATCCATTTCACCAGCAAGTCCTTCTCCTGCTGCTTTTGCCAAACCACCAAATTGTGTTTCTAATTCTCCTAAAATTACACCTTGAGCTGATGCAACATCGCCGACAGCCATAAAATCTTTTAATTGTTTTTCTTGTTGTTCAGATAGTTGAACACCAACTCGTCTTAAAGCAGTAACACCTAAAATTGGATCATTAAGAGCTTTACCTACTTGAATTGTAGTCATTCTTAAATCTTGTCCCATAGCTTCTGACATATTTAATACAGTTTCAATCGCATCAGGCATTACATCTTTTCCAACCTTGGTAAAAGTAAGCATTAAAGATTGTGCTTGAATAATTGCCTCATCTCCAAATCTTGTTTGTTTTTGAAGTGCAGAAGCCAAATTTAACATTTCATTTGATGTTACTCCTGCTGCACCACCAGTAGATTTAATTACTGCTGCTAATTTTCTTTCTTGTAGTTCTTGCTCTTTAGCAGCATTAATTACTGATTTCATGCCATCATACAGCATTCTTGCACCCATAAATGCACCTACTGTTGCGATTGCAGAAGCAGCTACCTTTTTCAATCCTTTGTCAATTCGACCTAAACCTTTACCAACTTTTTGAGAACCTTTTAGTCTTGCTCTTAAGTTTATGTCTTTTGTATTACCTGCCATTTGTTTCTCCTAAATACTGCTGTATCGCAGTAATTTCTTTTTGTATAATATCAAAATTTGCTATTTTATAACTATCTGCATCATCTAATGTTTTAGCCATTGGGATATTATAATTTTTTATATAATTAAATTCTTTAATTAGTTCTATATATTCGTCTTCAATAAACCATTTTGGATTAGCAAATAATGGAATATGAAAATATAGATTTCTACCTATGGTAAATTTACTATCTTGAAAAGTATCCGATAAATTCATTATCTCATCTTCAACTTCTTCCGAATTGCAATAATCCCTATTTTTTTTAGTTATTGGGCTTTGTCTTTTATAAGGGAACTCTAATGTAGTGTGTGGAAATCCTAATGAGGAAAACCACACATACATAGATAAGCCCACTATTCTTTTTTTGAAAGACCTAAATAGTGTAAAAATATTTGTTGAAGAAGTGCATCAATTTGAGCCATACCCAAATCTTCCCCCTTGCTATCTTTATAGTCTTTGTGATTTAATCCAGCGATCTGTTCTACTCTTTCAAGTAAATCAAAATATTCTTCTTGATTAATATCATTTCCACTAAAAGCTAAAGAATTTAGTTTCCACAACTCTCTTTTTTCTTTATAGGTAGGGTTTTTTACTTCCCATTCTTTATCAAACATTTTAATTACCATTAATTACTCCTATTGTTTACCAATCACTTGCTTGTGTTGAATCTGCATACTCAAACTTAAATGCTGTTCCACTTGCTGCACCACTTGAAGTAGGTTGAACTACTTTAAATGGAACTGTGAAAACTGCACCATTTTCAGCACCTGCATCAAGATTTACTGCAGTTGAATATATTTCTGCTGTAATATTCATTTCACCTGCACTTGATACTGTTCCATCGCCTTGTTGCAATGTTAATGTTGCAGTTTCTCCACTTAAGAAGTCTTGCAATACATTATCTGCTGCATCAAATCCCATATCATCATTCATTAAGAAAGATATTTCTCCTGTAATGTTTACTGATGGGATACCAAATGAATATGCTTCTGCATCTCCATTAGAATCTCTACCAACTCTTGCTACATTGTTTTCAAAAGTAAAAGATACTGCTTGAACCATAATATCTTGATTATCGGTTGCTTCAATATCTAATGTCTTTGTATTAAAATATGCTTCTACAAAAGTAGGTGATGTTGATGTTAATGTTGCTGCCCCTGAATTTGCACTCAAAGTTTGTTCTACCAAGAACTTACTTGAACTTGACATACCTGAATAGAGTGTTCCACTTAACAAACATCTACCATCTGACATATCAAAATTCATAGTAAGACTTTGTAAAACTGCACTTGTTATCATAATATCTTGCCCAGTTTCAGGCATATATAAAGCAACATCAAATATGCTTGGTATCCCTGAACTTGATGATCCTGTGAAATCAGGTCTTGCTAATGCAGCACTTGAAGTTGCTTGGATTGTGTGAATATATGGTCCTGAACCACTTTCGCCATGATCTTGAAGAACATTAGCTAATAATCGAACAATGATTTCTCGTTCTGCTGGTAGTTCAAAGTCCATTGTTACAAACCCACCTTTTTGAGTTCTGAATTGATCTATGTCTAATTCAATCATTCCTGCATTATTGCTTCTAATCTCCCCACTTTCTATAAGATTAAGAACTGGGAGAGATACATTAGTTACAGGAAGTAATTCGTAAGCAGCATCGTTTGCTGCTGCTGTTTCAAATGCAGTTGCATTTTTGTTTTTTATGCCTACAGTAAAGTCGCCTTTACTATAAACTTTTCCACTTACTGCCATTTAATTTACTCCTTATCTTTTTTCTTTTTAGGCTTTGCTTTACTCGCTGGAATAACTTGAACACCTAACGATTCAAATTCTTCCAAGTTTTCTTTATCTAATTCAACTTCTTTCCCTTGTAATAACTCTTTAATCTTTTGATTAGGAGTTTTTAAATAAGAAGGTTTTTGAAGTTGTAGCCCTTTTTTATGAATATACTTCATGATATTACCTCGTTTACATTACACTCAAAAGTAAGTATTGCTCTTGCTATTTCAGGATTATCTTCATCTCGTTCATATTCTACAGATGATACATTTCCACCATACCATTGATTGATATTACTTACTTCGTAGTTGTTATTATCATACAAGAGTCTTTTTAAAATTTCTGCAATGCTTGTTAATCTATCTATATGAGATTGTTTATTAAAGTCTGTTCCTCGTTGGAGTTGATAACTAATAATTGTTGAATATTGTCTAATATGTGCATTGCTATTAAAATCAACAAAGGTATCAATACCTGGAACAATTAAAATGCTTTCTTGCCCCCTGTGTTCATCATATAACAAAGGGATTGCTGGAACACTTGTCTTAATAATCTTTTGTAGGTTATCTATCACCCTATCTTTATAAATGTTTTCAAATGTTATTGCCATTATCCTTGCCCTCTATGTCTTTTTTTATAATACTTCTTTGACAACTTATTTCCATATTTTGTATTATGGCTTTGTCCTTGTCTTGTTTTCTTTTTACCATTACTTCTATATACATTGATTACTTTTCTTGCCATTATTTTTTATAAACTTTTTCTGCACCTGCAATTCCAAATGATCCTAATGTTACCCAAACAAATGAATTATAAACATTGTCGTTTATAATAATTTCTTGTCCAAGTAATCCTGTTGCTAAATCAACGACTCCAAAAACAACCATAATAGCAAAGGAAATAAATCCAATAATAGATTTTTCGTTATACTCGTTTTTGTCTTTAAATATTGCCCACATTATCTTTTCCTTTTTTTCGCATTTTGTTTTTTTATTCTTCTACGAATTTTTGCTTTTTCTTTTCCCCACTTCTTTGTGTTTCTACCCATTATCTTCGTTGTAGTTGTATGGTGTTAATTCCCCCACCTGAAGTGTGTTCTAATCCACTTACTTCAACTTCCCACTCATCATCTACAGTATAAACACCAGTTGAGAAGCGAACATATACTCCATGTCCTATGTGTTGTAGTCCACCATCAATGATTTGTCCACTTTGAACCAGGCTTACTTTTAACCCAGCATCGCTACCAACATAAGAATCAAACTTTACTCCTGAACTTGATCCTGCTGCAAAAGTTCCTGCTGTGCTAATGATTACCTTTATTCTATCATAAGATACTTGTGGGTGTCCAAAAGTATCTACGATTGCACCAGTAGTAGAACCATTGATTGATACTTCTTTCACTATCCTATCTCTACCATCTTCGTCTTGGTCTAACGATATAACCCCTCTACGAATTAAGTCAAGCAGTCCAGTTTGATCTATTGGATTGTATGCTATGTCTTGTAATTCGCCACCTTTTGCTGCATCATAAGGCATAATTGCCATACTTGCTGCTAATAAAGCTGTGCTTCTTACGATTACTTCAGGAAAATCCCTACCTAAACTATCCCCTGTTCCTACCCCTTTGTTCTTGTATATCGGTTTGTTGATATAAGATCTTACAAAGTCGGAACTTCTTGATATAAACTCATCAAAGAGTGTTTTATTATCCCTACCGACTGCGATAGCCACATCATAATTTGGATTATTAGACCCTGTTGGTCTAAAATACACGACATCGGCATCTTCGTCAAAATAAAACTTATTATCTGCATTTACATCACTTACTGATGACACAGATGTTTGTTCAATATCATTTTCGTATAACATTGACAGTTTACCGACACTTCCTGCTTTCCAAATTTCAGATGAACTACTACCACTATGACTTACCCAGTTAGAGATAGTTCGTTTCCTGTCGTAGTCAAATACAAATGGTGCTACCAGTTGTATATCACTAATTGTGCAATATGTTTCTAAATATGTTGTCATCTTCTTGTCCTATTAATTGTGGAACTTCTAAATTCTCTATTAATCTATGTAATTCTTGGGTATAATGGATTACCTCTCTATCAGATATATTTTTATCTTGCAATTTTTTACTTGTTTCTTTTATTTTTTTTATTGTTTCTGCGAATCCCATTATTCCCTCGTATTATTTGATTGTTCCATGTTGTCATTCCATTATGAATATCTAAAACGATAAGATTGAACCACCCATCTTCAAAGAAATCTATAATTCCTACATTGTGTGTCCAATTTACCTTTCTTCCTTTCAAAAAATCTTTCTGCACCTTGCATAAGCAACCCATACTTTGTGCTATATGCACTCCTGATATATGTTGCATTACACTTCGTTGACAATCGTGTGTATGTCCATAGATTACATTACACCCTAAATTCTGAACAGTAATCCTACTATGGTTTACTGATGTATAATGCCCACCATGATAAGCATACAGCTTTGATCCTTCAACTTTAAATAACTCTCCATAGGGATACCATTTATAACCCCTATTTTCAATTCTAAACAATCTTTCAGGTAAATATTCTTCTAAATATGGGTTTTCTTCAACAAAGTGGTTATACCATGCTTCGTGATTGCCCATTGCCAAATACTTTCTTTTACACCCTACTTTATCTAATACTTTGTCAATTCTATCTAAATGATGATTGACTTCATCTGCCTCTTTGGCTATCAATGGTAATTGATATTCCAAAGGTGGTCTTTTTCTTCTGCTCCATCTCCAATGTGAAACAAATTCTCCTTCTGCAAAGTCGCCCAAATTAATAAACACATCAGGCTTTACTTTTTCAATAACCTTTAATGCACAACTAAATGCCTGTTCGTCATGCAATGGGAAGTGCATATCGCCAAAAACGACTGCACTACTCTTTATTTTCTTCATATACTAATTGCTCGTTTAAACCAACCATAGTAAAATCGTTTTTGATCAGGTTTCTGATTGACTAACTCTCCATAAAACAAACAACGAAATGCTTGTAATCGCCTTTTAGATACTTTATGTGAGTGTTCTATCGTTACCTTACCGATAAGACCATCTTCGGCTATTTTCGTGCTTCCTATGCTATTTATAGTTTCTTGTAGGACAATAACTGCTCGTTTTTGCCCCATATTGACACACATATCAAAATAAGTTCCCCTTATTTCTTCAGGAAGATGTTCTGCCTTACTTGGTTTCCAATAATCGTTATAATAGATATTAATAGCATCGTCCACATTGAGATTCTTAATATCAACTTCAGGATACCATCTTTTAGCAATTCCATAATTGGTTTCTCCTCCTGCATCATGAGGGTCATTGACATAACCCCCTTCATGTTCAATTACTTGATCTATAATTTCATTAAAGTTCATGCCGACCTTTTCACTTTCTCGTAGCTTCTCAATCCACCAAGTCCCAACATCCCCATTAAAACAGTCGTTAGAGTAGTCATGTCGAATCCTGGTAATTCCATAGGATTCCCAATAGCCGATAATACAAACATTAACAATGGTTGCAATACGAAGTGATAGCATAAAGCAAACCCACAAGTCCACCCTACGAATGGTCGCCAACCACTCACAAATAGGTTTGTAGAACCTGCTTCTACTTTGTTTACTTCTATTTGTGCTTTGTTGATTTCTTGTATTAATTGTGCTTTTTCCTCTTTGTCTAAAGTGAATTTATCTACATGACCTGCTACTTTGTCTATGATCCCTGCTACTACATTTAATTTAGGCATCTTTTCCTTCTTTCACTTCTTCTTTTTTATCAAAAGATTCTGTTAGCATTTTAGCAAAAGCACCTTCAGCAACACTTTCTTTGTCAATGTTAAATGCTAATTGTGCTTTATTTCTACGACAAGTTTCTATGTGTTCTACCAAGATTTTTTGTTCTTGTGATAGTTCATCATAGTTATAGTCTTTATCGTTTATGTTTACTTTTCTTTCGTTTTCTGACATATTTCCCTCATCTTGTTAAAAAATTCTTTATGTATGTGTTCCACCAATACATTCACTCATTTTAAATGGTGCTGCTTCTAATTGGTCATCATACAGGTTTGCCGAACCTGCTGTTGATACTATAGGATTATTACTTCCACCAAGCAAGTCAAAAGTTGATGCTTTCCCACCATCTCCTGCAAAAGTATGTCCTGTGCCATCACACAATCCTTTTAAAGATATGTTAGATGTTTCTTGCACACCAGTTGCTTCACCAATAGCACTACCTATTGCAAACATTCCAAAATGAGTATTACCTACTGCTGGTCTTGCCATAATTAACCCTTAATCTTTTTATATTCAGCAATGTCTGCTTTAAGTTCAGTTACCCTTGCTTCTGCATCTACTAATTGTGCTTCTGCATCTTCAATCGCAACATCTACTAATAAAACTTCAGTTCTATCAACGACTGAAACATCTTTACCTGATTCATCTTTCATTGAACGAATATGTTTAATTTCAACTTTTTTAACTGAAGCATCACTTGCTTTTTCTGCTATTTTTTTAGCCATTTTTATCTCCTATTGTATTTAACTTGGTCAAGATTTGCTTTTAACAACTCTATTTCTTCTTGTTGTTCTTTAATTGCTTCTACTAAATAAGGTATCATTTCCTCATATCGTAAAATCTTATATTCTTTATCATCATCTGCTTTTAATGGAAGTTTCTTCTCATCAACCAAATGTGGTAAAATCTTTTCTACTTCTTGTGCTTTAAATCCAGCACTTAATCTTTCTCCACCCTTTTTCCAATTAAATGTATGTCCTTCTAATTTGCTTACTACATCTAATCCATTGTCAATCTTTGTAAAATTCTTTTTTAATCTTATATCAGATGGAGTGCTTGAAAATGCAATTACATCTTGGTCAAAGTGTGCATCTTGTGTGCAATCAATCCTTAATGCTTCTACTGCACCTGTTCCACCATCTGCTGTAGTATAAAATCCTAATCTTCCAGGCATATCATTGCTTCCAGGAGTTCCATCTACCTCTGCTTCTATTTTCGCAGCATTACATATCATATCTGAACCATCTGATGCACTAAAAACTATTTGCCCTAAATTGTCTCCATCTTGAACAATAGTGTTTGATCCTATTGTTCCATTTCTTGATTTAGAAAAAGCCAATGTAGGTGGACTACTATTATTGCTAAATCTTCCTATGGTTATGGTAGAATCTCCACCACCAGTTCCTAATACTTGAAAATGTCCTGTTCCTGCAACATTTGCGATTGCTGCAGTCGCACCTACTACTAATCTACCATCTGTGTCCATTATTATTTCAGGACTTGATAAATCATCTGAACTATCATCAAAAGCAAAATAAGTTTGTCCAGCAGGTATCCCTATTCTCCAAGCAGAACTTCCTGCACTCTCAAATTTTTGATTAATTAAACCACTTGAAGCAGTAGTTAAATGTAATTTAGCATCAACAGAAGTTTCTCCTATACCGACTCTCCCATTAGGATTGATGTATAAATCTGTTTCAGCAGCATTGTAATTAGTTCCAAACCCAAATCTAATATCTGCATTACCAATAACACCAAAACCTGCACTACCACGATTAGTTGCTATAAGAGTTTCATAATCATTAATGGTTGCTATTATATTTGATTCTTCCGAACCAGTTGTATCAAATCTTAATGCATTGCCTACTCCTGATATTCTTGTATGTCCTGCTATTTCAAGTTTTGTTGAAGGGTCTGAAACTCCTATACCGACATTACCAGCAGATATATGATTAGCAGTTCCATCAGTATAAAAAGCAATCTTTTCTACTCCACCATCATACATATGGAATCTACCACCATCAGTAGATTTTTCTGCCATCTTAAATATAGCATTACTACCACCATTTTGAGTTATAGTAATACCACTATCACTTGAACTTGTGCTATTAGATTTTACATTTAATGGACTTGCAGGTGAAGTAAGTCCTATACCAAGTTTATTATTTATATGAACATTTCCACCTCGTAAAACTTCCATTCTTTGAGAACCTTCTGTATGAAACTCAATACCACCACTTGAAGCATTATCAGTTTTTAATTTCATTGAGCCATCAGAGCCATTGTAAAATTCTATTTCAGCAATTCTTGTTGTGCCACCACTTGATAAATCTACACCTATTTTATCTCCTGCATTTCCAAATTGTAATCTATATGAACTTGGTGATGAAGTTCCCACTCCAATATTTCCACCAATAGGATTTAAGTTTAAATTATATTCATTAGAATTAATTACAGAATGAGATTGTATCCAACCATCACCACTTGAAGATACTCCCATTTCAATACCATAACTTGCAGCACTATTAGTAACTAATAATGCACCAGTCGCAGAAGAATCTGCAGGATCATCATCTCCATCAGGACTTGCTACATGAAGTGGTAATCTTGGCGATGAAGTTCCTATACCGACTTTATCTGCACTACCATCTACAAATAATAAATTAGCATCAGTATCTCCCTCTACTCTAAAGTCCATACTATTACCATTTTCATTAATTACAATATTTCCAGAACTATTAATCCTTAATCTTTCTGTTCCATTGTCTAATAATTTAAAAGCAGTTCCTTTAGT
>VTLG01017192.1_pt1 | contig 11128 bp, 12 predicted proteins | sample 4694571 | NCBI WGS metagenome assembly VTLG01 (sample SAMN12604809, study PRJNA352737) | marine metagenome | biome: ENVO:00000447; feature: ENVO:00000209|ENVO:00000569|ENVO:01000036; material: ENVO:00002151; isolation source: viral sequences binned using virsorter ... | reverse complement strand
CATCAGGAGTAAATGTAGCTGTTTGTGTGTCTGTTAACGCTATAGAAACAGAACCAGCAGCACGATCAGTATAAGTTGTTGTAAAATCTGCATATTTTGTGGTGCGTGTTTCTTCCCAAACCTGTGCCTCTACTGTATATCCAGTTAAATTTATTGCAGCATCATTTCCATCTTTAAACAACAAGGGAATACTATGATCCGACCTACGTTGTAGCGTAAAATTATATGTACCAGGTTGAATCGCCATAATTAAATTTTAATTACATACATCATAGCCACGTTTCTTGGTCTACTTTCATTACCACCATCATTAGCAATAGTTGTAGTAGTTGCAACAGTAATTCCAGTTGTTGCATTTTGAATTATTGAACTATTTGTACCAGAGGCATCACTTCTAAATACAGTTGCACCAGAGCCTCCTCCAAAGCTACCGCCATAATTACCAATAGTATGATTGTGACCAGAATCAGTAACAGATGAAGTTGAAGTTGCTGTGTGATTATGTTGTTTGTTTTGATCTGACTGTGAACTACCAATAGACCTGCCACTGTCAGTGCCTTTACCATTATCAAAACCTCTTACAAATTCACCTCTTAAATCTGGCAGATTAAAGGTAGACGATCCATTACCCGTTCCATATTGAGTACCGATTACACCAAATAAAACTGAATATGTTGTTCGGCTAACTGCTGCACCATTACATTCTAAATAACCTGATGGAGCCGAAGCTACTGCCATACAAAATACAGCACCAGTTGGAACACTTTGCGGAGTGGCAAATGATAATGCTCCAGAGCCATCTGTTTTTAAAAATTCACCTGCACTTCCATCAGCACCAGGTAAAGTAAAAGTTATATTGCTACTAACAGAGGCAGGTGATTTTAAAGCGACAAAAGGAGCACCACTGGAATCTTGAAATCTTATAGGTAAGCCATTACTCATATCTAATCCAGCATCGCTAATTTCTACTCTTTCAACACCAGCAGTTGCAAATCCCATAGTATTCGCACCTACTCTAAAAATCCCTGTATTAGTGTCCCCATCAAAAGCTATAGCTGGTGCGGAAGCTCCTGCACTATCATCAGCTAAAAGCTGACCTGTCATCGTACCACCTGCTCTTGGTAGTAATCCTAAATTCGCAGAGTTAACAGATCCTACAGTTACAAATCCATCATTAGCTGCATTTCTTATTTTTAAATTATTACTATCTGCTGTATCCACATACGGCATAAAGGATGCTGTATTACTTGGATCAGAACCACCACTATTAAGAGTTTTTATCGCATCAAAAACAGCATTGAGGTCACTTCTTACAGAAGCACCTGACGCATTGGCTATATTGTAGTCCGATACCTGACTCATTTAGAGGATACTTTTCTCCATATTACACCCCTTTACCATATCCTACAGCAGAAAAAGTAAAAGACCTATCAACAAAAGTTGAATTATTATTTTGCATAACTTTTAAAGTAAATCCTGTTCCACTTACATTTGTAACTGTAAAGAAATCTCCAGCTTGAGCATCTTGAATAGTGATACCAATAGAGGGTAAAAACGCATTTGCTCCACCTAAACCACTAACTCCTGTAAAAAATGGAGTTCCAAAAGTTACTGTTTTACCAGAGGAAGATGTACCTGATTGCTGTGGTGCGGTAGAAGTGCTACCTCCTGTCTGATAATTCTGTTCTGTTCTTGATTGAAATTCTGCTGTATAACCTGCCTGTTGTACGTTCATGTTTTGAGCAGTATTTGTAGTTTCTAAAACCAACTTAAATTTAAATCTACGACCTTTAAATGTACCATTAGCAAAGTTATTGAACGATCCAAAACTTCCTGACCCTGCTTGAGATGTTGCTACCTGTATCTGACAATTTGCTTCATCTGCTGCTGGCCCGTCAAAGTTACCGTCAGTTGCATAATTATCCCATAATGATCCGCTTGGGATAATAGTTTCTATATCTGTACCTATATTAAAACCAATAGAACGTATAACTCTTTTTAAATCAAGAGAAAATACAGCACCTAAATCTAAAATATCTTTGAAAGCATATTCTCCTGTTGCATTTGTAGCTGGATTAGAAAGCTGTAATGCACTGGTTGTAGTATTAAATGTTGTATTAGTATCTACTCCTTGGAACGGAGGACTATCTAAATCTTCTCTGTCTTGCAATATAATTTGAGTATCAATAAGATCAGGTAAATCCTGTATTACACTGGCTTCTCCTGTACTAAAGTTTCCCTGGTCATCTTGGAACTTAAGAATATATTCTCCCTCTAAAGAAGGAACAACAACATCTGTAGTATTACCAGCTAATGCAGTTACAAGATCAACTGAGTTTTGGAACGTACCACTGCCATCAGTTAAGTTACTATGTCTTACATAAACTCTACCTCCATGTAGAACATCAGGGTCTACAGCTTTTGACCACCTAAGTCTTACCAGTTTATTAGTAATAGGCTCCATTGATAAGTTTTGAACATTGCCTGGAGGTGTTGTCTTACCTACAGCATTAAAAGTTAAATTAGTTGAGGTTGCAGATAATTTTAAGGCTGCATTGAATGAAAATACTCTAAATTCATAAGTTCCTGCTTCTGTACCGATAATTTCAAAGTCAGGTCTAAATACAACTTCATTAACCCAGTTAGTATTATTAAATCTATATTGAACAAGATATTGACTTACACCTGTAACAGATACCCAAGACAAAATTAATTTAGTTACCGCAAGAGCATTTATAACAACAATTCTTTCAGATGCCTGTAAATTAGACGGAGGATCTTTGGGTTCGTTTAGCAAAGATATACTTCTTGTAGGTAAACTAATTCCAGATTCAATATTGGCATACTTTCCATCAATATAAGTTAAGGCTGTAATTGCATAATTAATACCATCTTGTTCCTCAACGCTTATTACTCTAAATGTCTGTGCTTCTAAAGTAGAACTTTGAAGTAACCATATAGCATTTACATTCGGTGTTGCAGATAAAGCTGAGTCTAATGTAATTACACTGCCTACAATTCCAAGCACATTCTTAGTTTCTACCGTGCCATCAGGCAGTATCACACTACATTTTTTATTCGTTCCAGTAAATGTATTTAAATCTTGTGTATTATCTACGGTGATCTGCGTAGTAGTTGCTGCATTTATTCTTCCTGATCTTCTTTCTCCACCACGAACAGGATCATTGACAGAGATAACAGATCCAGGTCTTACTATTGCACCAGCATCTATTGATGTTGTAAAACTAATAACTTCTGATTCGTTTTGCTCACTAAATAATATTGCCTTACCTAATCTTTGAGCCTGACCACGGGAAGTACAGGCAAATGCTTTCACATCTTTTTTTACTATTCCAAGTTTTGCTTGTGCAGCAGTATCCTCTACAACTTCATAATCTATTTCTCTACTATCCATATTGAAATAACTGACAGAAATAACAGTATGTCTTTGTTTTAAACTGCTGCCAGAATATGAAAATCCACCTTCACCTACGTTTGCCAAACTAAATAAATAACTAGGATCTGTTGGTTTATCTTGTGTAATAGTTACAGAGCCTTCAGACCATATTGGAAAACATCTCATAACACCAGCTAATTCATTTATCAACTGATACGCTTCCATAGATCCCTGTAGATTTACATTGCAACTAAATCTAGCTTCCTGTCCTCCAAAACCATCTGATACCAGTTCGTTTGCGTATCTACTAGCTGCTACAAAACTAAATAAATCTAAATTACTATCTGTTATATGCGTTCCAAATCCGTACCTTTCAGTTGTGAGAAGGTCGAGTAGCACCATGCTTGGGCACGAGCACCACTGGGCTGCACCCATTGTTCCATTGAATATATAGTTAGGTGGGTATTGTATTCTTCCCGTTTGTGGATCAACGGTTGGAGTAAGACCTCCATTGGCTGCTGGAATACGAACTTTTACTCCACGAATACGAAAAGCTCGTTTTGGTATAGAACTAAACTGCTCAGAATCTATCCTTAAATTTGTATATGCACTGTTTAAATATCTTTGTTTGTCATCAATAATTTCACCTATGCTTGTCCAAGCAAAAGCATCAACAAGATTTGAAGATGTGCTGTCTGCTGTAACTCTTACAACTCTAATATCTACAGGAAATGCACCAGTTATATTTACACGGTATTCTTTTTGGTACGCATCAGCAGTACGACCTGTAATAGTATCTGATAAAACATCATTAAAGCCACCACCGTTATATTGAACCTGTATTTTTAGCTCAACAGTAGAACCAAGCAAATCACCTTGATCTGTGGCTTTTTGTAATTGTGGAAATGTTATTGTTACTTTTGCAGCATCTACATTAGTGTTTGTTATTTGACGAGTTACAGGAGAAGAAGTTGTTACTGTTACTCCTACACTTGTTGTAGATTGACTACTTTCAATACCTGGAATATGTTGTTGATTCCCTGTGCCTTCCTTAAAATCAAAACCTACATTTTGAAAATTAAAATCCGATGTTCCAGGGCTTGTATTACTAGCACTTGAATTAAGAATAGGAGTATCGTTTAAAAATATATCTTTTAATGCTGCATTTTTATATTCAGCGGATGTTTTATTCGTTATTTGTGCTTTTGATGGGGTAGCAAAACCTTCTATCTCTCCTTCAGATAACAAATCCTGGATCGTGGCAAACTGCCTACTATTTAAAGTGTCAGGTGCTCTTGTTGGAGATGGTGGAGTTGGAGGAGGACCACCAGAACCTCTAATAATTTTATCTGTCATGCTGTCACCTGATTAGTGTCAATACCAGCAGAGATAACAACTGATCCTGTTACTATTTCACCATAAACTATTGGATGAGAAGTACCAGCCCTGCTAGTATTTTGCACACCAGAAAAACTAAATGATATTCTTGGATCTTCTTCGTTTGCAAAATCGGGTATATCAGGTACAGGAAATAACATATCTGATACTCCACTTAAAACTAAGGCAGAACCTACTCCAAATGCAGCTTTAGTAAAACCACTCGCTGCTGCAAGAGATTTTCCAAAACCTCCTGTAAAAGTTAAACCACCAAACGCAAAAGCACCCCCAATTAATGCAGCACCTAATAATATTTTTCCAAAATTTCCACCAGCACCGCTAATTACAGGAACGATACTTATATCCGATTGACCAATAGGATTATGTAACTCAGTCTCATCAATGTCATAGTCATTAACAAGAACCTTATAATGCCTATTTGCCATGTGTGCTTCTAATTTTGGAAAGTTGCTAACAAGAAAACGTATAGCATCAGCAGTAGAATTTATTACAGCTTCTAATTCTTTATGACCTACAAAGTCAGCTAATTCTCCATAAAGTTTAACTTTTCTGAGCATAGCGATACCTCTTACCAGTACATTTTAACAACCACTCAGAATATGGCTCTCTACAAGATAGTCTATCTGCTAAATGATGTAAAACCATATCTCCAAGAAAAATAGCTACATGATTTAAAGTTGGGTGCAATATCGACATCAGCAACACATCTCCCTCTTCTAACTTTTCATCTGATCTAAGTTCTCTAAAACCTGTTCGCCAAGCATAATCTTCAAATAAAGGATCTTCTAAAAACTCCTGTGGTGTCATAGTTCTTGCATAATCTTTTAACTCAATACCTTTTTCTTGTTTATACCAATCGACAACTAAACTCCAACAGTCAGTTACACCCCAAACCCAAGGTCTGCCTAATAAATCTGGAACGTAACCTTCTGGTTTACATTCACCCCATTCACCTGTTTTGGGATTAACGATATGCCATGGTAATTTACTATGTTCGCAACTAATACGATCAGCTTGACTTGGTATTGGTGGTGTTGATGGGTGACTATGAACAACAGCAACAATATCTCCTAAATTATCAGCTTTTACATAATCTTCTGGATTTAAAATAAACTCTTGATGACTTGTTATAGCTAGATTTTGACAAGGATAGTATTTTTGTTTACCTCTGATATTTAATAAAAGTCCTACAGCTTCTTTAGGATCTTGGTCTTTCGCATGAACCAATGCGTCATCTTTCCAACTCATTGTGTAAACGTACCAATGCTAGGAAATAAAGCACGGGTGCATTGACGTTTTGGTGCTCTAACTCCAGCCATATCAATAGCTCCTGCTAATTCAAATTCAACTACTTCTCTATTTTCTGCTGACTTACGATCCACTGTATATATTTGACGCTTAAATTCTGCTGTAGGATCTGGTGTGCCTAATGGATTACTACCACCACTAAAATTCGCAGCATCAATAAATCTTGCCATTGTTCTTATTCTAGTAAACGTAGCACCTGTTAAATCATTACCCGTAGTTGTTTGATTAACAAGCAATAAAATTGCAGATATAGTTCCCAGCGCATTACTTACAATGAGTTTTGGTCTTGGTATCTGACCACGTTGATATGCAAAACCCGTAGCTTCTATGGGAAATCTAAGGTAAGAATTACCAGCCCACACTATTTGACCGTTTGCGTTTAAATTACTTCCAGAGTGAAACCTATAAACAGTAGTCGCACCATGTAAAGAATTATCTAACTGTAATGTAAAAAGTTCAATAATTGCAGAAGGATTTATCTTTTGAACTTCACTAAATACAGGATCAGTACTCATGGTTCAAATACCTCTCTAAATGTTACTTGTATTGTTGCTCTATTTAAATAGGGAATTGATTTGCTCCATGTCTCGCAAACAAACTTAGAAGAACTGGCTTCGCCTGGTGGAGTGAAATCGAAACTCGCACTATCATTTGCTCTAGCATCTAAAAATGTTTCTATAGTATCCGCGTCTGCCTCAGATACTTCAAACGTAAAATTAAAAACTTTTGGATTTTGATGCTCTGCGAGTCCAAACAATATTCTGTGCTCATAACCATCAGCAAAACGAACAGTACGAGTTAATGGTGCAGATCTTTTTTGCTGCCCATATCTAGGAGTAATCGAAGGAAAAGTAGCCATTATGCAAGTAAACCTCCAGGTCTTTTCTGTTGTATTATTTCAGATTGTACCGCTACAGATATAAGACGACCAAGTTCTCTACCTCTATCCTCATCTCCTTCTACAGTCGATCCAGAGGCATCTACATTAACTACTACATTTGTAGAACCACCTAACTGATTATTTGGAATTATAGTTCCTGCTCTATCAGGTACAAATAATTCTGGTCCTCTTTCTCCTACGACTGAAGGTCTGCCAACAGGAGGTCTACCACCATCTGCAAATCCAGGGATACCAATAGCTCCTAGCAAAGAATTAACACCAAACTGTAAAAGTGATCGTTGGATTTGTGCAAACACGCTACTTGCTACTTCACCTAAAGTTTTAGTTCCGTTTATTGCACCTTCAATAGCGTCTACTAATCCAGTTTCTATAGTTGACGCAATACTCTTGTATAAATTTGCCACTTTTTCTAATTCAGGTTGTAAACGTAGAGCGTTTTCATATTCTTTTCTTTCGTTATCTAAAATTTTTACACCTGCTTTTTCAGCTTGTCTATCTAGTTCTCTTAATTTTTCCCTTATTTCTGCTTCCTCACTTCCAAATTGTATTGTTTCTTGTAGAAGTAAATTTCTATCAGTAACACTTTTTGTCATCTCTTTTAGTTTCATTGCCCTAGTTTTTTCTATATCTAGATTCTTTTTATTTGTCTCTAATCCGAGCATGAGTGCGATTATCTCTTCATCTATTTCTTTCTTTCTGTTTCTTGATGCAGTACCTCTTTCAGTAACTAAAGCCATTACATCTGGATCAGTGCTTGTTTTTGCATCTCCTAAAAGTTGCCTTCTTCTTAATCCTGTGACTCTACCACTACCTCCAGTGAATAACTTTGCAACTTGAGCACCTATTTGAGTTAAGAATCTATTTATAGAACTTTGCAATTCTCTAGTACCTTCAGAGAATTTACGTAATGCTTCCACACCATCTTGACCTACTAGCTCCTCCATTCTTCTCATGGATTCGTTGAAAGCAGCTTGCTTTCCTTGAGTCTGCTCTAATACTTTTAAATACTCTTCTGTAGGTGTGCCAGATGCTCCTAATGCTTTACTGACAGTGGCTACGTTAAATCCAAACATATCCATAGACTTGCCTAGTTCGGTCAAATTTTGACTTATCTGTTGAATTTGTGTCAACAAACCAGTTGCTATAAGACCTCCAGCAAATCCACCCGTTTGACCGCCTAGCTTACCTCCAATTAGACCACCTCCAAAACCAGCAGCAGCACCTAATGGTCCTTGTCCGAATAGCAAAGGAAACGCACCACTTATTAGTGCCCCTGATAAAACACCATCTCCTTTTACTTTAGCCCTGCCTGGCATCAATCTCCCTTGACTGTCAAAGTTCAACGGTGAACTTGGCCCTAGAGGTATTTTTGAAGTTGGTCTAACTCCTGCTTTTCTAACTACTTTTGCTGTATTATTTTCTAATTTATTTTGTTTTGCCTTCTCTTTAGTTATTGCTTGTTCTTTTCTGTGTGTCCTAGTTGCTAGGGCTAGTTTGTCTCGTTCTGTTTTTAAGGCTGCTTTTCCTACACCCTTTTGACCCATTGCAATATCATTTAACTTTTTTATTCTTCGCTCAAGATTATTTAACTGCTGGTTAATACGTTTAACATTCAGTTGTATATTTACTTCGTAATTAGAGCCAGCCACTAATTTAGATAAAACATTGTTCTTAGTTTAGCGTACCTTACGATATTGAGCTTTCTTTTGGGCATCTTCGTATGCTTTCTTTTCCCTTTCATATTTAATACTAAAGTATGCGTTCCATCCGTAGACTTCTTCCAAGGTCATATTTTTACGCAAATATTCGACTGTCATTCCTAATGTTTCAGCAATCATAAACTGAAAATATAGGTAATGGTCTTTATTCAGTTGTGCTTTTTACGGCATCAGGGGTAGCCTCCTCGCCCAACTCTTGCATCTTAGTCATAAGCTCTAGCAATACTCCTAATGGTATTTCTCTTCTTAGGCTTGCTCTATCTGCATCAACAAATAGCTTTTGACCATTTTCATCTTCAGCTTTATTTATGATTACTTGAAGAGCAAAATCTAAACTGCTTTCGTTCTGTGCTCTATTGGAAGCTATTAGAGTATCATTTATTGCATCTCGATCAGCAATGGTTAGTGGTGTCCAGTACACTTGCAAGATTAGTTCGCCATCTTTGTATATAGGATAGCTACTTCTTTTGCCTATGCTAAACGCTTGCTTTAGCTTGTCGATTGCTCTTTCTGATGCCATAAAGTTGAATAGTGTATTCTTATACTATACTACTACTTTATTATTTAAAACCAACTTTTTTAAATGCTTTGTCTATATCTTTGTTGATAAGCCCACCTAACGTATAGACGTTGTACCAATTTACAGATTTAGCAGTTATCTTATGCTCTTTTGCGTGTTCTGCGTATGTAACCTGTTTGTTTTTAAGATTTGGAAGAGTTTGACCTGGAGCGTTTATTGCAAAACCAGCATACTTAGCTCTGTTTCCTACATATAGGTCTTGACCCATTTTTGCTGTGGGTACTCTTGCATTTTTAAACTCTCTGCCTGTTCTAGCAGGAATTACAAAATAAGGATATTCTGGCCTTCTTTTTCGTGTAGGCTTTACAGGAGTCTTAGATACTACCCAGTTTTCACCGAATGTTCCTGTCCACCACGGACCATCTTCAGTTAAGGAGTGTACTATATCTTTTGCTAATTGTTTTCTGCCTTTTAAAATTACCTTCCTTAAGTCGGTGGTAAGTTTTGAAATTGGTTTTCTACTAGGCATTGGCAGTAAAGTCGCAGCTAACGACTGTTAAAAAGTGAGTGTCTCCTTCTACAGTAACAGCAGTTGGTCCTTCTATTTCGGAAACTCTAGGACTTACTGCAAATTTATCTACATAAGTAGGACTATTTATGGAGATTAAGCCTGTTATTACGGATTGAGCGACAGCAGATGCGACAGCACTTCCACGATTAGGTGGGGTCATTATTCCACATCTAATTGACCCCGCATAATATGTTTGTGCTGCTCCCTGTGGTTGAGTAGTGGCTTGACTGAAATTAAGGTTTACCATTACATATTTTTTATCTCGACCTGGTGTGGAGAAAGGCATATTATCGAAAATTACGTTTACCGTTGGGTCAGTATCGTTTACTGATGTAAGGATTGCATTTTCAAATGCTGCTCTTGCTTTTATTAGACTCATTAGAAAATAACGTCAATACGGAACAGGTACTCCTGTCCTCCCTTTAGTGTGCGAATATCTGTTATCTTTGCTCCTCTAGTCGATCCAGAAAATGTAAGTGTTATCTCGTCTTGGAGTAGAGGTTGGCTGTCACCGATTAAATCAGGTGTTATGTAGAGTCTTGCTATGTTTTCCTGAAAACCTGATTCTTCACTAGATTGTATAAATTCTATGGGAACTTTAATGTTGTAAGTTGTGTCTACTGTAAAAAACTCACCTGAGTCTGCGTCATAGCTAGATACACCCTTTCGTGTGTAAATAATTGATGAGTCTAATGAGTTCCCAAGTTGAGACACCACCTGTTTGGCTATCTTTTTTAGTGCTGTATCTAATTGTCCTGCCATTATCCTCTAACCACTCGCATTTGAAAAGCTCCTGCTCCACCTAGCATATATGCTCCAAGGTAGCTTTGCAGCCAAGGGTATTTATCCATAATATTGTTTACAGTTCCAGTGCCTTGGCTAGTTGTGTTGTATTTAACTTGAATATCTCCTAGTTTTACTTCTTCAATATTTCCGTCTGTACCAGTATTACCTGTCATAGCATCTGTTTCGTTTGCTAACGCTCTGGCTAATTCGTATTGTGCATACTTGATATTGTTTGGAATTAAAGTACAAGCTAGTTCTACATCATCAACTTTATAATTATTCCTGGGAAACTTAAGTGCTTGACCGTTATCACAACGATCACCATAGAATATGAAGCTGTCGATCCAACGGGTAGCTGCTATTAATGCTCTGTTCTTTTGGTCATCTGTTTTATTTGTCCAAGTGCTTGAATCTGGTACGGTTTCAAAATATGTATTAGCTTCTGCCAATGTGACATAGCTATTTGCAGTAGCACTTGATAATGTTGCTGTTATAGTAGCTGCCACGGGTATAAAGTAATTTAGTTTTA
>VTLG01008523.1_pt1 | contig 11128 bp, 16 predicted proteins | sample 4694571 | NCBI WGS metagenome assembly VTLG01 (sample SAMN12604809, study PRJNA352737) | marine metagenome | biome: ENVO:00000447; feature: ENVO:00000209|ENVO:00000569|ENVO:01000036; material: ENVO:00002151; isolation source: viral sequences binned using virsorter ... | reverse complement strand
TAGAACACAGTAACAATAACCTCTGCATACTGTATGCCCACTAGCTGGTAATCCCATTGATTCCCATTGCTCAAATGTTAATGCTTCTACACCACTTAAACTCTGGCAATCTGGACATATTTTATGCCCAGTAACAGTTACCCATCTAAATAAACTTTTTTCATCATATTCCTTAAAATACTCCTCATATTGTGCCATTCTACCAGATTGATTAGTAGCTTCAATTATATTTGCTTTTAAATCGTTCTGGAGTTTACCAAATATAGCACCACCAGTCCTCATATCATTATTTAAAGTTTGTTTAATTACATCTTCAGCCATGCCATTAGATAGCATTGTTTGTACAGTTTTTTGCAATTCAGTAGAAAATAATCTAGTATCATAAACCATCCTATCTACAATTCCTAGTAACATGGTTTCAGCTTCTGGTGAGAATTTTTCTAATGCTCGTAAAACATCATCAAAATCATCACCAAATATTTCAGTATAGTTTAGTGCCATTATTTTCTAAAAGTCGTTAAAATACGTAATCTAGCTTCATTTAAGAACTTTTTATACTCACTACCACCCTCTTTCATACTTTTAGGCAGTCCAAACCACTCCCTTTGAGGTACATGATGACCTTCCTCACTAGTAAATCCACCTTCCATATTATGCTTTGCACCATACTCAGCAGGTTTACCAGTTACTTTAATCTCAAACATCATATTTCCTCTATTAGCTGGTTTTTTACGTACTGAACCCTTTAGATCTCCACTATCAAATAATGGCTTATCTGATCCCTTTTTGTCGATAGTAGATGGTGCATTTTCAGCAAATGGATCACCATTTATATCTGTACTAGAATCTAAACCATCTTGTATAGCTTTATTTGTTCTATTACCTAATGGATTTATAAAGTGATCTAGTATTATTTTATCTAATTTAGCAGCTAACCTAGTTGCATTTTTTCTATATTTAGCCATTACCTCATGTTCCTTTTAGCTAATTTAGTTCCTAATTTTGATGCCTTTCTATATTTGGGTAAATGCTTCATAAAAGTAGCTTCAACAAAATCTAAAGCAAATTGTTCTGGATCTTCCATCACCTCATCTATAGATACATTATCTGGTATATCTACATTAACTTGGCTGTTGATTTTCTGCAAGTCTTTGACGTACTCTACCAAATACTGACTGTTCTTGTTCTGGCTGTTCTGGTTCTTCTGGTTCTTCTGTTTTATTGCCATTTATCTCCTCATAGCTTTCTATTAATTCTTGAGCCTTTTCTATAGTAAGATCATCATTATATTTTTTAAGTATTTCAGCTTTTGTAGTAAGATTATTATCTAACATAAACTGATTCATAGCTATTTCATCTGCTACAGTCTGAGGATACTGTGGCTCTCTAAAATCAACACCAAAGGTATCTGGTAATACAATGCCATCATTAGCAGCTATTATTTGCTCTAATTGATATATTTCATTTTCATAGTAGGACCATTTTTCTTTATCCTTCATAAACTGCTCATGATTTTCTATTTCTTTTATTTTTAAAGCAATACCAGACTGTGGTCTATCCCTTGAGGTTTCAGCAAATGATACTGACATGTGGTTATTACTAGCAACTAATTCCACCATAGATCTAGCAACTTTTAGTGCAGAATCTATATTAGGCATAGGTTGCATTAATTTAACATTTACACCCTCTGGAACAGTTACAACTTGATCAGATCCCCATCTTTCAAATTTTTCTTCCTCATAGACACCTTCAGCAACATATTGACCAAACAGCTGGAATCTTAATCCTAGATTTACCTCTGTAAACAATATATTTATCATTTCATTACAACTAACTATGTCATATGCACCAGCTGAAAATACAGAATCTATTTTAGGCTGTCTATTCAAAAATACAAATGGCATTACACCATATGGATTTTTTTCCTCATGTAGTACACGATCATCTTCATCAACAATCATATAAACATCATTATCAAAATATGCATATGTAAGTATTTCATTACCACTTGTTGCATCATCAACACCCATAAATACTGGATATTTAATAGATTCAATTTTTAATGGATCTAATTCAGATGTTGTTACATCATAATATAGAATAGGTGTATACTTAAAACATTTTTTACCATATTGTTCTTTATATGATATTTGCAATGCTACAGATCCTAATAAATTTAACATTCTTTCCACGTGGCACATTTCATAATCTTTATATTGTATCAAATCATTGTAAATATCCATATTAGATGGTATAGTTCTATTAGGTTTAAATTGATATGCTCTAGACATCTTATCAATTAGTCTTTTTGTAAGATTAAAAGACAATGGTGGCACTTCCCTAAAATTATTAATATTAAACTTATCAGTTATGTATTGTGTAGTATTATCACCATCATAATAATCTAACATCATCTGGACCATCGTTCTTCTATTAGCAGAATACTGTGCTTTTAAACTTTTTATACTTTCTGCTAACATATTTACACTATATTGATTATTAAATATCATATTAATTCCTTCTTAATTTTCTAATGTTAATAGGTTCTAAATTTACTAGTAAGTACCTTAATGCATCCATCGAATGATCATGATACCCATCTTTTAATGGTAATTCTTTAAGTGATTTCCCTTCATCATCTGGGTATCTGTAAGATTCCAGATCCTCTATTAATCCTACACATTTATTGCTAATGTGTAATCTTCTAGATCCATCAGCTGATAATATAAAGCTACGAACATGATTAATCCCACTTGCAATAGATCTACTGGTCTTATCTCTCATAGTTCTGACTGACATTCCAGTCATTTTCCTAAACAGATGTGCAGATCCCATACCAACTGAACTTTGTACTTGATAACCAGCAGGATCTCCAAAGGTATATCCATATCTGTATTTTTTTTCACGAATCAAATTAAAAAAATCTTCATCATTTATATTAGTTAAATGTACTAATTCATCTATAATATAAATATGTAAAATATTATCAATATATTTAGTTTGTGCAAATAATGCTGCTGGTTGCCTAAAACCAAAATCAATACCTATATGTACTGGTAAATAGTGATCATATTTATAATCACCAGTATTAAATTCTCTATCAAAATCACCATAAACAGCACCAGATAAAGATGTAAATTTTGCTTCATACTCTTGTCTATAAACCTCTTTAGTCAATGTATTTCTTGCTTCAACAAGATCTGGATCATCTTTGCCTAGAGGAAAAGCAAAATTATTATCATATGATGGACTGTTTAAACTGTACCAATTTTTATTTTTTTGCTGTCCTAGTTGAAATAACTCATAAAAATGATTGCTGAAACCATCTGGTGTAGATATAAATATAGCTTTACCCTTTTTATCTGATAATGTTGGTCGTATGTACATTTCCCAGATACGTTTAAAATTAGGTATTTTACTTGCTTCATCTACTACTACAAGATCACACCCTTCACCAATCAATCCAGTAGGATGTTCAGCTGATTTACCTCTAAATTCTGACACACCTTCTGCCCATTCAAATTTAAGAACTTGATCCCTAGCAGAATACATTGATGGTTTAAATTTCTTTTTTATAACCATATCCTCATATACTAATCTAAATATTTTTTCACTAGTATTATAATTAGGTGCAACATTCCAGACAATTTTATTAGGCTGTGTTAATATTACTTCTATTTCTTTAGCACATGAATGAGATTTACCCCAACGTCTACCCATACATGCAACTATAAATCTAGCACCATCTGGATTTTCTATAGGATCATATGGACCATTAGGTGGATAATGCAATAATTTTTGACCTTTATGTGGATCATAATCTATAAAGTTGAACCAAGTTTTTTTATAATCTATTACATTTTCCATAAATATTGTTTTAAAATTTGAATTTAATTTATAGATTTTACTTGTAAATTTAAACAAATTTTACTAAAGAAATAAAAAAGGAGTTCAGATGAACCAAGAAAATGATAGCCAGATGGCAGAATCAGAGAATGAAAGTCAAGCATCAGCAGGTGCAACAGAGGATAAACTGGATTACAAAGCACTTTATCTAAAGGAAATAGAAAATTCTAAAAAACAAAGATCTGGAAAACAATCAGCTGCTAATGAAAATGAATCATTGAAGGCTCAAATAGCTAAATATGAGGAAGATAAGTTAATTGCTGAAGGTAAACAGGCAGAGGTAATAGAAAAGCTAAAAATGGACAATAAAGATCTTTTGGGATATAAAGAAAAATATAATTCATATTTAGCAGATGAAAAACAAAGTATTTTAGATCAATTTCCAGAAGAAGATAGAGAGGAATTGGCTGGTAAAGATTTAGATACTCTAAAGTATATTCAAAAAAAAACCTTGAATAAAAAGCCACAAGGTAATCACATACCTAGCATACCAAGTATGGTAAAAACTTCTAAAGAAGCATCTAAAGATTGGACTGCTATGACAGAACAAGAACGAAGGGATAACTGGGGTGATATAGTGAATAATGCTAAAAATAGAGGATCGTAACAAAAATTCTCATAAGGAGAAATTAAATGAATAATTTATTAAATAATATTCAAGGATGGATACATAATGGTCCTATGGGTAATGATAAATGTGGAATTACTGGTGGAATGCTAGGTGCTGCTCATACAACAACTTCAGCAGATGACTTTGTACCAGAATTGTGGAGTGATGGAATTTATCGTTACTTTGAAAGATCTACAATCTTTAAAGGATTGGTAGATGACTATTCATCTCTTGTTCAAGGTGCTGGGGATACTGTCAATATTCCTCAAATTGATCTAAAGACATCAGAAGATAAATCTATTGATACTTTAGTAACTTATGATGCAACAGCTACAACTAACACACAGCTATTAATTGATAAGCATAAATATAATGCTATGCTATTTGAGGATATTCTAATGATCCAATCAAATGCAGATCTAATGGCAAAATATACTGCAATGATGGGTGAAGCATTAGCTAGAGCATTGGATGAAGATATTTGGACAGCACTACAAGGTATGTCTAATGATTTCCAATTAGGTGGTGATGATGCTATATCAGATGCTAATTTTCAAGCTATATTAGCATCTTTAGGTGTAAATGGTGTACCCTATATGGATGGAAATACATCTATGGTGGTTAATCCAACATTAATGGCTGATATTTTAGATCCAGCTGCTGGAATTTCTAGAAATTTCTGGAGAGCAGATGCAGGTGGTAATACATCTGTATTAAATGAAGGTGGTAGTCCAAATGGTTTTATGGGCAAATTGTTTGGCATTAATGTTTATATGTCGCAAACCATCTCAGCTGGTGGAACATCAACAACAAAATCTGGTGCAATTTTCCACAAAACAGCAGCAGTATGTGCAGTACAGCAAGGTGTCAGAGTGCAATCTGAATATAGTATTGATGCACTTGGTACAAAGGTCGTAGCAGACATGATATATGGAGCAAAATGTATTGATAGTGCTTCAAATGTCAAAGGTTTGTACTTCAAAAATGTAGATTAATCTGCATTTTGCATAATCATTATATGGGGGTGGAAACATCCCCATATAATTAACTTGGAGATAATTATGGGTAAATATTGGTATAAAGCAGAAAAAAGAGTAAAAAGAATTTCAGAAGATGCAACTACTGAACAAATAAAAAAATTAAAAGATCTAGGATATGTACAAGTATCTGATAGAAGGAATCCAGAAGGATCTATTATAAACGAAATACCTAAACCAAAACCTAAAGTACAGCCAAAGCCAAAAGCAAAAGTAAAACCTAAAAAGAAAATTAAAAAGAAGGTTAAAAAGAAATGAGCAAAGTGATCCCTATAAAAAACTTAGGAAATACTCAAGGAAAAGGCAGTTTCCCAAGAATCAATTACCAAACTGATCCAGAATATAAAAAGAATTTTGATAAAATATTTAAAAAAACAAAAAAGAAATAATGGATACAACTTTACATTTTATAAAACATTTATTAGGTTTATGTGGAGAGCCACACCCTAGTTTACTTATGGGTGGCATGGGTTTTGTAGGATATTGTGCTTATTTTCTAAAAACAAAACTAAAAACAAAAAAGAAATAATGGAAAAAATATTAGAAATAATTAAAGAACATGAAGGTTTTAAATCTAAACCATATTCTCTGGAATACAAAACAGCTGACGGAGAAAATGTAGTAGAAAAATTTAAAACAATAGGATATGGATTTAGACTAGATTATTTAGAATTAGATGAGGAAATTTCTACATTAATATTAATTAAAAAAATACATAAAATAGAAAAGGATCTAGATGCACATTTTAAATTTTATGATCAATTACCAGAAGGTGTAAGACATGGGATTATTTCTATGGTTTATCAGCTAGGATTAAGTACATTTTTAAAATTTAAAAAAACTATAGCATTTATAGAGAATGGAGAATATAAATTAGCTGCAAAAGAAGCATTAGATAGTAGGTGGGCAGTCCAGACACCTAATAGAGCAATAGCTGTAACAGAAATGATAAAAAATGCAAATGATTGATAAAAAAATATCTTTAGGCAGTATAATAACATTAATAGCATTAGTTAGTACAATAATATTTACACAAGGTGCTACACAAAATAAAATTATAAATTTAGAATCAAATGTTGATGATAATCGTAAAAAAATTATGAGCAACAAAGAAAAACATCAAAATATAGAAATACATGTAGTTAAATTAGAAACTATGATGACAGAAAGATTTAACAGGCTAGAGCAACTAATTATAGAAAAATAGATGAATGACAGAAGAACAAATTGCAAAATTAGGCACAAATTTTATAGGAAACTACGGATGGCTGTTTGTAGTTGGATTTTTGGCAGTTCTTTTCAGATCCACGATAGAAGGATTAACTGAATCATTTAAAGTATTTTATGGCAATGCAATAAATGTGGGTGATGTTGTATATATCTGGATAGAGGGAAAGAAATATGCTGGTCGAATAGTAAGGCTAGGTTTATTTAAAACATCACTTATAGTATATAATGTAGGGCATACAGCAGATGGAGATCCATACATTACAGGTGGTGAAGATCTAGAAATACAAAATGATAAGCTAAAAGATTTTATTATGACCAGACCAATGGAAAATATAGACATAAGTAACTTTAAAAAAAATGGTTACGAAAAAGATTAAAAAGGAGATAATATGTTAGAAAATATATTAGGAACAGTAACAGGAAATTCAACATTATTAGTGGGTGGTGGAGCATCTGCAATTATTTTATGGGCATTAAAAAAGATTCCAAATGAGCAAATAGTAAATATTTGCAAAACATTCTGGTTCGGTGTAGGCAGAACTTTAACATTAGGATTAGGTAAATGGCAGTTTACAAAAAAATATTGGAGTGCTACAGTAGAACCATATTTTATAGATCTAGTAGATAATGTAGTAGTAGGATCATTAAAAGGATTTATATCTGGTTTAAGATCGGACAATAAGTAATGAATCTAATTGCTGTTGCTAAATTATTGAAAAAAGCAAAGGAAATACATGATTATGTAAAAAAACCTAATAATCTAGATCAACAAAATGAAATGATGTTACTACGATTAGATAAATTAGAAAAAAATATTACAAGCCTTGAAAGCAAGATGAATAACTTAAATGCAGCAATAAAAAAAGATATAGAAAAAATAAAGAATGTTAAAAAGAGATAGGATAGTAAGTTTAGAAAAAAGAATTGCAGAATTAGAATCATGCATTTTACATACTGAGAAAAAACCTAATAATGATCCAGTACCTATTAGATTAGAAGGTGATGTAACCAACTTGCAACTAAGTAAAGATAAAGCATTTTACAGACTTTATCCGACAGATCCAGATGAAATAGCAAACAAATCATATGTAGATGCAGTTGGTAAAAACGGATCTACTGGTGATTTTATTGTAGATGGAGATCTAACTGTACAAGGTAATAAAATTACATTTGGAAATGGTGAAATAGTAAATAATGATTCAGATGATGTAATTAACATAGCTACTCTAGCTTTACAAATTCAAAATGATGATGGTTTGGCTTCAACGATATTAGTAGCTGGTACAGATTCAGATTCTAGAATAAACTTTATGGAAGGTGCGAATGCAAAGTGGACTATTGGAAGTGATGCAGATGATTCTGACAAACTTAAAATAGATGCAACTAATATACTAGTGGGTGGAAATACAAAAGTTACATTAGATACTAGTGGAAACTTAACAACTGCTGGAAATATAACAGATGGATCTGGCAATACATTAGGTAGTGGTGGTGCATCAGCATTAAATGATTTATCTGACGTTACATATTCTAGTGGTGATTTAACAATAAGCAGCTTAGATAAAATTGTAGCAGATGACTTTGTTGTAGATTCTGGTGCTAGTATTGAATTAGATTCACATAATGGTAATTTTGTAGCTAAAAAAGCAGGTACAGAATTTAGTGCAGCTAATAGTGCTTATGCTGGTATGATACTTGGTTATACTAGATTAACTGCAACAGCAGGTACAGCAACTTTTGAAATACAAAACTCAATGACCGTTGAAGATGATACTCATAAAATAACTTTTAAAACACCACCAAGTGAACGTGTAGAGATAGAAATGTCAGCTTTAATAAATGTTACAACTACAAGCACTCATATAGAAACAAGTTTAAGTACACAAAATGCTACAGATGGTTATAGTGCATTATCGCAAGAATACGAATACGATGGCATTGGAGTTTTTCATTCTGACGGAGAAGCAGATGATGAGGTTATAAATATTAAATGGGTTTTAGATTCAGATGATTTAGCAGATGTTGGTAGTGATAATACATTTTGGGCAGCATTTAGCACAAATGGTGAAACAAAAACAGCATACTTACAATATGGTGGAAGGGCATCAGTAGGTCAAGGTAATCATCCATTTATAATGAAAGCAACAGCATTACCAGCAACTATATACGATGGTTCATAAGGAGAATAGATGGCATTAACAGGCAAAGGATTGGATGAGGTATATAAAGATCTATTAGAGTTAGATAATAGTAATAGTGGAGTACCTGCAACGTCTACAGCTACCATAAAAGATGGTTTTGGCACAAGTACATCATTAGGCATATCAGAAGATAAAACTGCTATAAAACCTAATAATAATGATACTACAAATCTTTTTACAGTAGAAGATAAAGCAGGTAATGATATTTTAGTAGTAGATTCATCTAATAATTTAGTAAAAGTAAACACATCGCAAAATTATGCAAATACACAATATAAAATATTTACTGCCTTGCAACTAAATGGAGTTGCTAATACATGGTATTCACTACCATTTGGAAACGGTGATGCAGACACAACTGCAACATTAGGTACAGCATCAACACCATCAGATACACATACAGCAACATATAAAGATGTATTATTGTATTGGTATCTACACGATAATATTACTTTAGATGCAATAAAAGTATTTCATATGGGTGATGATTCAGCATCTACAGATAGTTTATCATATGCAATAAAATCATATGCATTAGATACATCTGGAGCAGGAGCAGGTGATTTATCTTCTGGATCTTTACATGCAGTTTCTACTAGTCAAACTATAGACAATGCAGATTTGGACCAGCATACATTATCTATAGCTACAGCAGACATAAATGCAGGTAGAGTAGTTTTGGCATGTGTAAGGGCAGGATCAACTATTAACAATGATATATCTACACAGATGAGCATAAAATATCACATTAGGTAAAAGGAGCAATAATGGCAACATTAAAGAGTAGCACAAACATTACCACATCTTTAGGACATTCTTACGATTTTGGACTAAATAGTGGCTATACAGAGGTATTTGAGGTAACACAGCAAATAGATAACAATGATGATTACATAAAAGTAGCAACATTTACACCTAATTCAAAAGCTGCTGCATCATTAGAGGGTGCAGAATTAGTAGTTATTAGCAATCCATCAGATCAAGTTATAGAGGTTAGATTGACATATAATAACTGGGAAGGCACATCAAGTGCTACATCTGATACTAATGATTCATCACCAGCAAGTACATTATTATGTCATTTAATTAGACCTAATGAATATATAGTCCTACCAAATATACATGGAGTAGGCTATGACACAGCAAAATCAGCATCTAATGGTACAGTTATAGATAATCAAGAACCAGCATCAGCATTATATGTAGATAGCACACAAAATCTAACAGCTAAATTAGAAGATGATGCAACGGTTTTAGCTGTAGATGATGGTGATTTTTTCAGAGTAGGAGATCTAGTGCAGGTTGGTATTACTACTGGCACAACAGCTACAAATATTGAAATTATGAAAGTAACTGCAATATCTGGAAATAATTTGACAGTTACTAGAGGAGTTCATGGATCAATAGTTGCAGATGGGGATGCCCAGACCAATGCAACTAATGGTGCTGTAAGTGGTGCAAATGTACATTTTCCAATATTTAATGCATTGTATGATTACAGATATAAAATATTAGGATCTACAACACAAAGAGTAGCAACAGATGGTAATGGGAATGCATTGTTTACAAATTTCTTTGGATATGGTAGATCTGGAACGGAAACATCTGGACTAACTAAAGGGAGTGTAGCATTAAAGTTTTATGATAAAGGTCATACAGATTTCACATTTAAAAAGCCAATAACACCACTAACAGATTCTGGATTAACAGCAGGGCATGTACATTCTTTAAAATTCACATTAGATGATGCATCAGAGTTAGATCTACAAGTAACATTAGATTCAACAGTAACAGCTATGGGTGGTAGAAATGGTGTAGTGCAAAAGATTCAAGATGCAATTAATACTGCATCAGAAACATCTGGAAATAATATTTTTGGTTATGGAATGACAGTAGCAATAGTTGATGGTAAATTAAGATTTCAAAGCAGGAGCAATTTTGCAACTATTTCTAAGGTATCATTTAGCACAACAAGTAGTGCAGGTGCTGCAAATGGATACTTTTTAGGCAATGGAATATTTCCATCAGCATCAGATGATCCTGTATTGCCATCATTGCCACCAGATACAGTACAAAATACAGATGGCATATCTGTACCTAATACACAAAGAATGCTGCTAGATAATGGATATGGACAGCTTGTT
>VTLG01006738.1_pt1 | contig 11128 bp, 9 predicted proteins | sample 4694571 | NCBI WGS metagenome assembly VTLG01 (sample SAMN12604809, study PRJNA352737) | marine metagenome | biome: ENVO:00000447; feature: ENVO:00000209|ENVO:00000569|ENVO:01000036; material: ENVO:00002151; isolation source: viral sequences binned using virsorter ... | reverse complement strand
TTTATGGTGTTCGTTCTCTTGCAGAACAAAAGAGATTGTATGAAGCAAAAAGATCACAGACTATGAAATCTAAACACCTTGTACAAGAAGATGGATACTCACATGCTGTTGATTTAATGGCTTATGATGGTAGTGACCCAAGTTGGGACATCGTAATGTACGATGACATAGCAGACGCAATGAAGCAAGCAGCGATAGAAACTGGAGCTAAAATTTGTTGGGGAGCTTCATGGCATATAGATGACATAACTAAATGGGACGGTACAATGCAAGAAGCTATGAATGCTTATATAGACCTAAGACGATCACAATCACGTACCCCATTTATTGATGGTCCTCACTTCCAATTGACAACATGACATCAAAAGTACGCAAAACCAGAAGAGACTCTATGAAAGGTATCACTATCAAGAGTGGTCTTAAACGTCCTACTGACAAAGGAGCAGGATTATCTGAAAAAGCAGTAAAAATAATTAACAGAAGAACTGGGGGTAATTTAAAGACAGCCGTTACAGAGAGCAAACCTAGAACTAAAGCTAGGGCTGCAAGAAGAAAGTCTTATTGTGCAAGAAGTGCAGGACAAATGAAGAAGTTTCCTAAAGCTGCTAAAGATCCAAACAGCAGATTACGACAAGCTAGAAGAAGGTGGAAGTGTTAACATGGACAAGAATATAAAAAAATATGGCTACTCTTCTGTAGATAATTTAACAGGAAAGAAATTTAATACAGCGTCTTTATTTAATTTTAATCCAGATAAAACTAAATCAGAGTTTAAAAGGTTTGAAGGGGGCTTTAAAGATCCTCGTGTAAATATTGCAGGGGGACAACTAAGACCTGACATAAGAAAAAATTATATTGGAGTAAAGTTTACAAAAGAGTTTAAGAAAAAATGACACGGCAACTTACAGAAAAACAACAAAAGCTTATAAGTGTATTATTCTCTGAAGCAGGTGGGGATATATCTAAAGCCATTAAGCTTGCAGGATATGCAGAACATACAACACCATCACAAATTGTAAAAGCATTAAAAGAAGAAATACTTGAAGCAACTCAAGAGTTTATGGCAAGCAATGCACCAAAGGCTGCAATGGCTATAGCAAGTGGTATTGACGATCCTGTTCAGCTAGGACTAAGAGATAAAATGTCTGCAGCCAAAGAGATGTTAGATAGAACAGGATTAGTTAAAACAGAGAAGATGCAAGTAGAAGCTACAGGTGGTGTAATGTTAATGCCACCTAAGAATGCAGAAGAGGGCTAATGCGTAACAGAGCATTGGGTAAGTGGAAGCTACCACAGCCTACTGACTTGAAGAGTGATAACGAGTGGATGCCCATACCACGTATTGCACGAACAATACCATTTGGGTATCAGGTAGATCCTGAAGACAATAACATGCTCCTACCAGTTTCTGTAGAGTTAGATCTGTTAGAAAAAGCTAGAGATTATACAAAACAGTTCTCGTATAGAGAAGTAGCAAACTGGTTAAGTAAAAATAGTGGACGTACAATATCTCACGTAGGGTTAGTAAAAAGATTAAAGAATGAGAGACAACGAAAGAACAAGGCTACAAGCCTACGCAGATGGGCAGACTATGCCCAAAAGGCGATCCAAAAAGCAGAGGACTACGAAGAAAAAAGAACAGGTGCAAAAGAAAGCACAGCCAAAGACACCTCTGATTGAAGAAGAACTACTACCATTAGAAGAAACTCGCAACATAATCTTTCAGCCAAATGAAGGACCACAAACAGAGTTTCTGGCTGCAAGTGAAAGAGAAGTTTTATATGGTGGATCGGCAGGAGGTGGCAAGTCTTACGCAATGTTGGCTGATCCTTTACGTTATATGGGACATCCTTCTTTCAGTGGTTTACTCTTGCGTCACACCACTGAGGAACTACGAGAGCTTATATTTAAAAGCCAAGAACTGTACCCTAAAATCTGGAACGGTATCAAGTGGTCAGAACGAAAGATGCAGTGGGTTGCTCCGTCAGGGGCAAGACTGTGGATGTCTTACCTCGACAGAGATGATGATGTTCTACGATATCAAGGACTAGCATTTAGTTGGATAGGTTTTGACGAACTTACACAGTGGGCTTCACCGTTTGCTTGGAACTACATGAGATCACGACTAAGATCTACATCACCAGATCTGCCAGTGTACATGAGAGCAACAACCAATCCCGGAGGTAGGGGACATCACTGGGTTAAGAAAATGTTTATTGACCCTGCACCATACAACAAGGCATTTAATGCAACAGACATTGACAGTGGAGAAGAACTTAAATATCCTGCAGGACACAGCAAAGCAGGACAGCCACTATTCAAACGTAGGTTTATACCTGCTCGACTTACAGATAACCCTTATCTCTCATCTCAGGGCGATTATGAAGCAATGCTTCTATCCCTTCCTGAACAGCAAAGAAGACAACTATTGGAAGGCGATTGGGATATTAAAGAAGGAGCAGCTTTCACCGAGTTTGATCGCAACATACATGTGGTTGAGCCTTTCCGTATACCTAGCAATTGGGTTAAGTTTAGGGCATGTGACTATGGGTATGGAAGTTATTCTGCCGTTGTCTGGTTTGCTGTTAGTCCATCTGAACAGCTAGTAGTATACAGAGAACTATATGTATCTAAAGTATTAGCCACAGACTTAGCTGATATGATATTAGATGAAGAAGTAGAAGACGGTAATATAAAGTATGGAGTGCTAGATAGTTCACTCTGGCACAAAAGAGGAGACACAGGACCTAGCCTAGCAGAGCAAATGATTATGAAAGGTTGTAGGTTCAGACCCTCTGACAGAAGTCGAGGAAGTAGAGTATCAGGTAAAAATGAAATACACAGAAGATTACAAGTTGATGAGTTTACAGAAGAGCCACGTTTGGTTTTTTTTAGCACATGTACTAACATCATCTCGCAACTACCTGCTATACCACTGGATAAAAAGAATCCAGAAGATATAGATACAAACTCAGAAGATCACTTGTATGATGCTTTGAGATATGGTATAATGTCAAGACCAAGGTTTAGTATATTTGACTATGATCCTGCAAGTGGGCATACAAACTCAATGCCTGTAGCAGACGCAACATTTGGATATTAAAATGGCAGAAGAAGAAATAATGATGGATGACACATCTATAGCTATTGACGATGTAGCTGAAGAGGGTGGGCAGGACGAAACAAAAAGCTATAATATCATACCATTTATTATGGACAGATACAAAAAAGCCGATGACTACAGAGAACAAGATGAACAGAGATGGTTAAGAGCCTATAGAAACTACAGAGGTCTATATGGTTCTGATGTGCAGTTTACAGAAGCAGAGAAGTCACGAGTATTTATTAAAGTTACAAAAACAAAAACACTTGCAGCTTATGGTCAGATAATAGATGTATTGTTTGCTAACAATAAGTTCCCACTCACAGTAGAACCCACAACTCTACCAGAGGGTGTAGTATCAGACGTAAGCTTTGATCCCAAAGAACCTGAAAACATTAGAAGTAGATTAGATGAAATGGAAAGTCCTTATGGCTTTTCAGGAGATGGTCAAGATTTACCTGCAGGTGCTACACAAAAAACTCTAATGGAAAAGCTAGGACCATTGCAGGGTAAGTTTGATGATGTAGATAATTTAAGAGAAGGTGTGGGCAAGACACCTACAGCAGTAACATTTAGTCCTGCTATGATTGCTGCAAAGAATATGCAGAAGAAGATACACGATCAGCTAGAAGAGTCCAATGCTAACAAACATTTAAGAAGCACAGCTTTTGAGATGGCTTTGTTTGGCACAGGTGTAATGAAAGGACCTTTTGCTGTAGATAAAGAATATCCAAACTGGGATGATGAAGGAGAGTATTCTCCTGTATTTAAAACAGTGCCACAAGTTTCACATGTATCAGTATGGAACTTCTTTCCTGATCCTGATGCAAACAATATGGATGAAGCACAGTATGTAATAGAACGACACAAGCTATCACGTACACAACTACGTGCATTAAAGAAAAGACCACACTTTAGATCTCAGGTTATAGAAGATGCTATAGCTATGGGAGAGAACTATAATAAAGAATACTGGGAAGATGATCTATCTGACTACTCACCAGAACATGCTATAGCACGATTTGAGGTACTAGAGTATTGGGGTACAGCAGACGTGAGTATGCTACGAGAACAGCAGATAGAAATACCAGAGGACTTAGATGACTTTGATGAAGTACAGATAAATGCATGGATATGTAATAACAAAGTTATAAGAATGGTACTTAATCCATTCAAACCTGCAAAGATACCCTACATGGCAGCACCCTACGAACTTAATCCATATAGCTTCTTTGGTGTAGGTATAGCAGAGAACATGGACGATACACAAACATTGATGAATGGTTTCATGCGTATGGCTGTAGACAATGCTGTGATGTCAGGTAATCTGTTAATAGAGATAGATGAAACCAACCTAGTTCCCGGACAAGACCTAAGTGTATATCCCGGAAAAATATTCAGAAGACAAGGAGGGGCACCCGGACAGGCTATCTTTGGTACAAAGTTTCCAAATGTAGCTAATGAGAACATGCAACTGTTTGACAAAGCCAGAGTGCTTGCAGATGAAAGCACAGGACTGCCTAGCTTCTCTCATGGACAAACTGGTGTATCTGGTATAGGACGAACTGCATCAGGTATATCTATGTTGATGAACGCAGCAAGTGGTGGTGTAAAGAATGTTATAAAGAATGTAGATGACTATCTGCTTAGACCTCTAGGAGAGGGACTGTTTAGATTTAATATGCAGTTTAACTACGATAAGAATACAAAAGGTGATCTAGAAGTAAAAGCTCGTGGCACAGAAAGCCTTATGGCTAATGAGGTACGTAGCCAGAGACTTATGCAATTCTTGCAGGTAGCAAGTAACCAAGCACTTGCACCGTTTGCAAAGTTTCAGTATGTAATAAGAGAGATAGCTAAGTCACTAGATCTAGACCCAGACAAGGTAACAAACAACATGGACGAAGCTGCATTGCAAGCAGAGATCATGAAAAAATTTCAGCAACCCCCTGAAGCACCTACACCTCCTGCAGGAGCAGACGCACAAGACCCAACAGGAGCAGGTGGTGCAACTATAGGTACAGGACAAGTGCCTTTACCACAAGAACAAGGATTCTCAGGAAATGAACAACAACAGCCAAGCCAACAACCTACAGGACAAGCTACTCAGCAAGCTCAAGCCCCTAGTCAACAACAAGGACCAGTGGGACAGCTTCAATGATTATGTAAATTATCTTATAGCACAAAACCATGCTGTTATGGAGCAGACAAACGATTTAGTTATACTGCATAGATCACAAGGTGCTATCATGATGTTAAGAAGATTACGTTTATTAAGGGATGCCGTAAACAATGGGACTTCTAAGTAAGTTATTAAAAAAGACAGGAGAAGCTGTAGTTGATCCTAAACCTGTTGAGAAACCTTTTCAACAGAAAAAGATAACTAATCCTTTAGTTAGAAAAAAAGTACCAAACTTACAAACGTCTGACTATCAAAAACAGATAGATGATTCAATTTCAAAAGGCACTATTAGTACACCAACTGCTACACCAAATGTAATTGGTCAACTATATAGTCCAGTTAGATCAACTGTAGAACAAATTCAATATGGTAAAAAAGGAGTAAAGGGGGAAAATTTAGCAAAGCGAGTAAAAGAGTTTGCACCTAATGTTTCAGGATCTGAAAAAAACTTTGCTAATATTAAATTAGATCCAAAGAAAAGATATACACAAACAGAGTTATTAGATTTATTAGAAGGTAAAGCAGATAACTATGAAGTAAGAGTTAGAAAATCTGAAGTTGCAAAGAACAGATACAAAGATCCAAAAAAAAGAAAAAGTAATGCATTGTATGAAGGGATGCAACGACAAAGAATAGAGGACAAGGAGTTAGACTATTTTGAACTTACTGTGCATACACCTAGAATAAATCCAGAAGTAGAAAAAATAACTGAACAACATTTTGAAGGAGGAGTTACTGCTCATGCTAGAGTGTCTTTAAGGGAAGACAGTCAGGGTAAAAGATATATATTATTAGAAGAAAGTCAGAGTGACGCTGCTAGAATGGCAGATACAAAAGTAGACCGTGAAGTATTTGATGAAACTTTTGATATGGATCAGTTTGATAGACAAGAAGAACTTAATAGAAGATTAGATGACATACCACAGATAGCAAGAGCATTAGATGAAAGCACATTTAGTTTAGATGATGGGTCAATTTATAAAAATAGATTCTCCGATTTTACATACATAAGACGAATTATAGAAGAAGATCCTATTTTAAGTAATGCCATAAAAAAAGATGGAGGTAAAACTTTTACATCTAGTGAATTGCGTTTAGCTCTTGAAGAGATAGAAAATGGATATAAAGGTCAAAATAATAATATTGCTAAAGATGTATCTAAATACTTTAAAGATTTAGACGAGTTAATAGATAAAGATTTAGCTGCTCGTAAAGCAGGAGAAAAACCTATAGATTCTAGCAAATTACATTCTAAAGGATTCATGGATAAATATGGAAATAGTCTTGATTATTTTAAACAGAATTTAAAAGATTCAGATCAAGATTTTGATGTATATGGAGGACTCTATGATTTTGACGAGTCTAAAGCTAAAAAAAATGCAGAAGATTTAATTAAAGAATTAAAAAATAAATATAAGCATTTAAAAGATGATAAGCTTTTTAACTACGACTTTTTAGTTAGTCAAGATGCAACCACTCTTTTTAAATTTAATGATGTAGACCAGTATACATATGGACTTAGAACAGATAAAGTTAAAGAAGATATGTTTCCTTACCTGAACGAAGATATGCCGGGCATGATTGAATCTGGAATGCGAGATGCCTACGAAGAGAGATTTTTAGATCCTATTAATAGAATATTTTCATACGCTTATAAACAAGATTTTAAAAACTACGCAGAAAGTAAATATACCGAATTAATGGAGGGATCTTTTGATCCTGATAATCCTTTTGCTATACGAGAAGAAGCTATTGATCCTTTAAATCGTTTGATTGACAAGGCAGTTAAAATGGAAGTTATATCTACTGATATGTATGAATTAACAGATAATGTTCTTCATAAAAAAATAGATAGAAAAGCTGCGGATAAAGAATATGACAAACTATTTGGAGAATTGGAAGAAGCTTATGAACAGGAAAGAGATGCCATAGGAGATGGCTTGGGAATTACAGATACACAAAGAGGTAGATCACTAAGAGAAAAAATACTTTATAAAAAAAGTGATGTCCCTGTAAATACTAGAATGGAAGTTATGTTAGCTAGTTTAAAAAGTGCAATTATTTTAGCAAAGAAAGAAGGTGTAGATGAAATTGTTGTACCCTCTGCACGAGAGATTGCAAAACTTAGAGGTTCTAGATACGATGATGCATTTGAAAAGCTATACACTGATGGGCTTAAAAAGGCACTAAATCAACTACAGCAAGATACTAAAGGTAACATAAAAGTTGGTACTAGAGTTTTAAGACACGATCCTGAGGGATCATTTGAGCCTGACTTTATGTTAGATGATAAGCCAATGTACGATAAAGATAAGTACAGAGAAAGTTTTGCTACATCTATAAACATACGTGATCTATTATTTGATCCAGATACAGAAGCACTACGATTTAACATGGGAGGTTCTGTACCTCCTAGAGCTTTAATATCAGATGATGCAAAGCGTGAAGCTTTATTAGCAGGTATAAATATAAATAGGATGATGCCATGATAGAAGAAAAAATAAATCTTTTTAATGAAGGTGGATTACGTGATGATGGTGGTGAGACAGAACCAACGTCAGGCAACAAAGTGCCATCAGGTTCACTAAAAGAAGAAGTAGCTGATGATATACCTGTAATGATGAGTGAGGGTGAGTTTGTATTTCCTGCTGATGTAGTACGATACATTGGTCTTGAAACACTCATGAAGATGCGACAAGATGCAAAGCAAGGTCTAAAGATGATGGAAGAGATGGGACAGATGGGTAACTCAGAAGAAGCTACCATACCTGATGATGTGCCATTTGAGATGGCAGACCTTATTGTAGTATCTGGTAGTAAACCAAAGAAAATGCAAAGTGGTGGATTATTAGATGACCCACGTTTTCAAAGACCTGAAGGTGGTGGTGGTACACCAACCATAACAGATGAAGATAGAAAAGAAATGGAAGACGCATTACTAAGAACTGGCTATGGTAATGTTGTTATGAAGAGATATGTAAATGCTGATGGAGATGTAAAGTATATACCATTTATTAATGGTGAACCTCAGATGGAGATACCAGAGGGGTACGAGCTAGATGAATCTGCACCTAAAACAGAAAGTAATATAGGTGGTAGTGGAGACTCTGGTGGTGGTGGTGACAGTGGTGGACCTGCAGATTCACTAGCACCTGTTATTGGTTCTGGTGCTATGCAAACATTTGAAAAGCCCAAGATAATGGTAGATGGTAAAGAGTATACAAGCATTGATGCAGGATCTATGGATACGGATACATTAATAAAATATTATAAACAGTTTGACAGTCCTATCTACAGATATGCTGCAACAGGGGCTGCATTATTCTTTAGTCCACTTGCAGGTCTAGCAATTATGGCAGGACAAACTTTAAGTAATAAAAACTCACCAACTGGACTAAACGCTGTGCAAGCTGAATTACAAAGAAGAAAGCTTTCTGCTGAACAAAGAAAGAGTGTGTTGACAATTGCTGAAAGTCTACGAAAGAATGGAGCAGGTGGTATAGGTAGTATAGGCAAAAAGATACTACAGGGTATAGGCTTACTAAGTAATACAGAACAAGGTCAGGAACTAACGGATTTTGAAAAAGCAATAAAAAGTGGTAATACATCTGCTGCAACAAAAGCTGCAAGTGGTGCAGTAGGAGCAAATTCAAACAGCCAAAAATTGTTTGCTGATGCTAGTAGAGAGGGGTTTCAAAAATATATCACAGAAGGTGGTATGGGAATGGACATAGATAAAAGAGAAACACCACAACAAACTGGAGTTGATTTACAAAGGGGATTTCAAAATATAATTTTACCAGAGCAAGGTCCACCAATAGAACCTGTTGTAGCAGGAGATCCTGCGTTAGGACTACCTACAATAGACCCAACAGCATCAGGAACTGTGGATTCAGGAGATCCTTCTACTATATTTGATGAGGAAGCTTTTGTAAATACACCTGTTGTAGAATCTCAAAAAGTAGAAGCTACAAAACGATTAGGGGATCAAGACATTGATGAACAAAAGTTGATTGCTGATCAGGTAGATAGAAGTGAAGAGTCTGCACCCTTTAGACTTCCAAGATCACAGTTTCAACCTGACTATGGATTTAGTAGAGTAGATCAGATAATAGATCAACAAAAAAGAACTAAGGACAGAAGAACTCTTGGTGATAAAATATTTGCACCTTCTGAGAAAAAATTTGGAATTGAAACAGATCCTAAAATAACGCAAACTCCTGCTTACAGATCTGGTGATGATGATAGAGATGACGGTGGTCCATCTTCAGGTATAGATGATTTCTTTGGTAGTGACTTTGGTCAGCCATCTCAACCAACATTTACACCAACTACAACACCAGTGTACACATCTCAAACAGCAGGTGGTCAACAAAGACCACAAACATTTGGAGTGCCATCTACACCATCTATAGGAACTGGTGGTGGTGGAGGAGGACAAAGGTTTGGTCCTACTGGTGGATTTTATGTAGGTGGTGTACCTACCAAACCTATGAAGCCACAGAGACTAAAGAAAGGTGGTTTAGCTAAATCTAAAGTTAAACCCAAACGAATGAAGAAAGGTGGACTAGCTTCACGAAAAAAATAGTTCACAATATGTTGGCTACCTAACTCCCCATCTAACATGGCATACAGTTAGCCCTAACGAAAGGTAAGTAATATGGCAGAAGCACAAGCAAATGTAATGGTAAAAGATGCAACACCTAAAAAGGTAATGGCATTAGCATCTCGTAAGTATTCAAGAGATGAGAAGATTAAAAAGGACGAAGAGGAATTAGAACAACTCATTGCAGAAAATAAAGGTGAGGTAAAGGCAGAAGCTGAAGAGCAAGAACCTGAACCAACCTCTGCAGAGGAGAAAACTTTTAAGAAACGCTATGGTGATCTTAGAAGACATGCACAGCAGAAAGAAGCCGATCTGCAGGAGCAGATAAATCAATTAAGAGATCAGCTTGATACTGCTACTAAAAAACAAATAGAGCTACCAAAGTCTGATGAAGACATTGAAGCATGGACAAAAAAGTATCCTGATGTAGCAGCTATAGTAGAAACCATAGCTATAAAAAAATCTAAGGAGCAAGCACAAGAGCTTGAATCTAGGATTCAAAAAATAAATGAGATGCAGGAATCAGCTACGAAGGAGAAAGCTGAAGTAGAACTATTAAAACTACATCCTGATTTTGTGGACATTCGTGAGGATGATGACTTTCATAACTGGGCTGAAGAGCAACCACAGTGGGTGCAAAAAGCTTTATACGAAAATGATAATGATGCACTGTCTGCAGCTAGAGCTATTGATCTTTACAAAGCTGATAAAAATATTGGCAAGAAAAAGACAAGCTCAAAAGATGCAGCATTAGCTACAAACCCAAAGTCAACACGTACAAAACCTCAGACTAACGAGGAGTCTACATATCTAAGAGAATCTCAAGTACAAAAAATGTCATCACAAGAGTATGAGAGAAGAGCCGATGAAGTCATGGAAGCTATCCGAACTGGTAAGTTTATCTATGATGTATCTGGTTCTGCTAGATAAAAAAGTTTGACATTTAAAAAATTATACATATAACTATGTATAGTATATAAAATATACATTTAGCCCCTATATGGATTACCTATATGTATATTACATCACAAACGACAATATGGTGAGACTTACCTAATTTAACAAGCCCAGTATGTACAACTGCACCTTGATCTAAGTTAGCCCCTAATCAGTAATTGTAATTTGTATCTGTGACCTTGAAAAGTAAGGAGGATTTACTATGGCTTTTCAATCTGCAGTAGGACATGGAAGTTTACCAAACGGTAATTTTAGTCCTATTATCTATTCCAAACAGGTA
>VTLG01003853.1_pt1 | contig 11128 bp, 17 predicted proteins | sample 4694571 | NCBI WGS metagenome assembly VTLG01 (sample SAMN12604809, study PRJNA352737) | marine metagenome | biome: ENVO:00000447; feature: ENVO:00000209|ENVO:00000569|ENVO:01000036; material: ENVO:00002151; isolation source: viral sequences binned using virsorter ... | reverse complement strand
AAATTGTTCTAGTTCGGCAATCAAATCTACTTTGGTGTGCCTTTTGTCTAACTCAATACCTATGGAACGGCCATAAATTTCAAGTTCAGATTTTGTCATGGTTTTTAAATTAGCAGTAAGAATACCCTTTTCAGGAGCAGTTTCATCAATAGCTAATTCTCCAGGAACTAAGGTTGCAGGAGCAGGACAAGCAGCAGGAGCTTCAGCACCATTACCCATCTTTTCAGATAGCGTGGGTTCTACAAGTTCCCATTTGTAAGTTCCGTCAGGCTGAAGTACCTTATCTAAGGATTTAGCCATAATAATATGTATATTTATTTACTATTGTAGCAGACTATTCAGATTTGACCTCACTTGCTGTTGGTAAAACTTCACCTTGAACTAAAATATCTCTAAATTCTTCCCTATCAATTACTTGTTGATCGAATAGTGATGTTAGTGCTGTAATATCTTGTCCAATTAACCTTTCAATATCAAAATCTCTACTGATTTTTACTTCTGGTGGCTCGATTCCTACATATTCAGCAGAAAAATTAAAACATTTTTGTAATTTTTGTTCTAACTCCATAGATACCATAGCCAACATAGAGTTTGTATCAACACGATCTAGCCTACGAGCATCTGCTGATTCTGCAACAAACTTCTGTTGTGATAATGTACTAATCCCAAGAGTAGCCATCTGCATCTGTAATTCCTTAATCTCAGCAGATTGGGCATCAAAAGCACTACTCGCTGGCTCTACATAATAAATTTTATTGCCTGGTTGAGTTGCCATTGCATAATTTACAGATATAGCAAGGTCTTTGGTCTGATCGTCATATCCTTCCATTACAAGCATTGGTTGAGATGCAACGTGCAAACTATGAATAAGATCAGCTTGTCTTTGAAAATGTGCAAGATTTAAATATGCAATATCAAGTAAAGGTGGTTTGCTAACTAAATTTTCTGTTTTTCCAGAATAAATAGTAACTAAAGGTATTTCACCAAGAGAAAAACTACCCGATTCAGCTAATTTATAATCTTCTCCAGTTGTTCCTGTACTAAATTCACCCATATATGAATTATCATCAACATCATACATTGCATCAATTTCATCTTTTTTACGAAATACTCTATAACTGCCAGGCTCTATAACTCTTACTTGATCGTAAACCTTTTCTCCAAAATCTCCATTAGGCAATACAGCTTTCTCCGCTATCCTAGCCTGTATAAGATTTCCATAATTAGACTCCCTATCTAATCTCCAACCTAAAAGATTGGTAGGGTCTACTTCGATCCAATATGGTCTGCGATTTTGTGAACGCTCTTCAGCTAGACTTACTGCTCCTCCAGGGGCGGGGTAATCTACAAGAATATGACTTTGACCATAAGTAAGAGAACACATTAATATTCTTCTTGCATATTCGTCTAAATCTGAACCACAGCCGTCTACATCTGCTTTAAAATTTTCTGTCCAGTATGGATCGCCTGTTAATGTTATTGGCTTTCTTAATATAAGACCTGTGGCTGCTCTTATTAATCTTTGTGTAAATGGAGAAAATACAGCACGATTTACTCTTGACATATAGGCTGTGTAATCTTCTCTTGGTTCTAATGGTAAAAATGCTTCACTATTTTCTCTAAGATATTCTGTACCTTCAGTAACAGCTTTCATTATTTCCCATCCTTTCATCATGTCGAGGACAGCCCTCGTGCGAGTAAAAGGGCTATCTATATCTCCAATAGTTGTTGAAGTTTGTACCTTTGTTCTATAGTCTCCAGGAATTGAATAAGTCATTGGTTAACACCTCCATCGTTTTAATGCTAACGCTTTTCTGGTTGGTCGGCCTTTACTATCTTTCATTGGACCTTTAACTCCTTTCATACGAGCACAAAATGATTTTCTTCTTGCTGCTCTTTTACCAGTTGGATTCTTTTCAGTGACAGGTGCTTGTAAATTACTGCCAGTAGCACGGTTATATTTTGCACGACCTTTTGCAGTTAGTCCTCCCCTTTTAGACTTTTCGCCTCTTCCTATAGATAAACTGACTCCTCTACGTTTAGCCATTATTTTCCTTTTTTCCTCATAGCTATTTTATGTGCTTCCGTAAATGTTTTACCCTTTAACATTTCTTCCTTCATTATTGCCATGTGCTTTCTAGTATGAGTACCCTTCTTCTTGTGCCTTGCTAAAGCGTCTTGCTGTCTTTGAGTTAGGGTTTTCATTTCTTTTTCCTCTTTTTCTTAGACCTTAATTTTTTAAAATCCGCACCAGTAATCTTATCCCGTGGTGGGGCAACAGCAGCGAGCTTACGTTGCTTTGCCGAATAAGATCGTTTAGGCATTAGACAGCAGAAGTAATAGCACCAGTTGTTACAAAACTAACTGATATTGTAGAAATTTCGCCAACAGTAGAACTAAATGAAGTTCCTGTAATAATTCCGTTAAAACTTAGTTTTTTGCTTCCTGATGTATCTAAGAAAAGGTTAAATGCAGCATCGCCAGCATCTTCTGTAGTTAATATATCGCTAATAATTTCAGCAGTGTTATCTCCAGATGTAGCTGTATAAAGAAGATCAACAGTGCCAGAACCAGAAATTAAGCTACCAACAAAACTTCTTGATGTATCTCCATGAGAAGTGGTCTCTAATGTATCTTTTGTAGTATCTAATGTCCACGCTGTTGTTGAAGCTATAGCTCCTACTGATCCAGTTCCGTTATCAAATGATACAGAGCCTTCTTCACCACGAAAAAATGCCATGATTCTGAGAAAATTTTACTTATAACAATATATTACCTTGAAACTGCGTTTTTCACAGTTATTTTTTCTTCTTTTTTCGTCTATGTTGATAACTTATCTTCTTACTGCCTGTTTTTTCTCTCTTGAACCTTGCTTTTTCGGCTGGTGACATCTCTTTTGTTGTCTTAGGTGTCTTACTTGAGACACGTTTACTTGGTCTGCAAGCTGGATAGCCCCTTTTTTCGCCTTTTTTACGGCCACAAGGCTTCCCTGTCTTTACATCAACCCAATTTTCTTTGAACCAACGGGTTAAACCGCCACTACTTCTTGCCACGTTTTTTAGTTCCCGTGCGATAAGTACCGCCACGCTTTTTGTACTCTCGTACAAGCCATGCGTTAGCGTAAGCCGAGGGGTAAACAGCAAATTTGCGTTTAGCTTCTGCTTTTACCCTAGAGTATAACGCTTTATTTACAGGAACATTCGCCACGCTTCTTACCTCCCTTCTTTTTCTTCTTCTTTTTCTTTGTAGTGGAATGGTACATAGTGGAAAAAGGAAACTCTTAATATATTCTAAACGAAGTTTGGCCTAATGTCTCTGGTTTGGCAAGGTTGAATTGTTGCAAACATAAATACCCAAATGCGTCAAAAGCATGGTCAACTCCCAGGTTTTTATTGGGTAGCCCTGTATTTGGTGCATAAGTTAAAGTTCGCAGTGCTTTTATCAATTCTTTACAACGTGGGTGGATAAATGTTCTTCGATCTCCATTTGCATCATACAAAGCTGTATTGATCGAAGTTATCTTATCTCTTATCTTCCACGGACTTTTTGGACTCATAACTGTAAATCCAGACCTTCTGAGAATATTATGGTCCGTAACTCCAACCCCACTTGTTTTTCTCGCACTTCCCGTAGGGTCGGGGCAAGCAATAATTCTTCTGTCCACCCCGTATCGTCTGATAACTTCCTCCGCAAAATCCCAAGTGGTAGCACCCCCTGTCAACATGATCTCATCGAAGACATATAAGTTATCGTTATGTTTTACTGCACAGATTCCTGCCATAGGGTCTACGTTGAAATCCAATCCCAAAATTAATGGCAACATGTGTAGATCCTCTACTTCGCTGCTAATGTTGTCATCGCTGAAACTGACAGCCACCAATCCCGTAAGATTTTCAAAACTTGCCTCAAATTCTTGCTTAAATGTTCTGTGGTCTAATTGAGCCTTCGCAGCCTCGACTTCCTCTGCTGGTACATTTCCCCCGTCTATTGTAGTAAAACTCCACCTTTTCCAATCCCCCGTGGGGTCTTCTGGAACGTAACACCATAAATCGTAAAACCAGCTTGCCGTGCCATCGGGTGTTGAAATAAATAGTGCCCAGCCCTGTTTGTCTGCTAATGCTGGTCGGATAACTTGGAACCAAACGTCAGAATCCATAAATGCTGCCTCATCGAGTACAACCCCCGCTAAACTTCGACCTCTAAGTGTGGTTGCGTTTTCTGTTCCCTTCAGTTCGATTAGCGATCCATTGATTAGTTCTATTTTTAGATCGGTTTCGTTTTTTGATTGTATCCATTCTCTTGGTACGAGTTTTTTCAATTCCTTCCAGGCAATGTCTTTTGCCATGCGATAGGTTGGGGCACAGTAGAAATATGTTTCGCCTGGGCGTTTGATCGCAGCATTTACAAGTTCAATACAGGATAAATATGATTTTCCGAATCTTCTGCCAGCTACCAGTACCCTAAATCTGTTTTTTGCATTGAATACCTCCCCCTGGGCCCAACGTAATGTTAAGTTTTCCCGTGTTTTTACACTCATGTAGTACAAAATAACCCTAATTTTAATTTATTTTGTAGTTTTTATCGACTAATTTGCTATTTTAAGGTTATTATTCAATTAATAACATAAGTTTCGGTCCGTGACAGAAGCAATCCTACAGAATTTTGACAATAGCGTTCCAAGAAAAAGAAATCCAGGCAGATCGCCTGATATGGTTGTAGAACAACGGAGGCAAAGATTATACAAAAGACAGTTAGAAGGGCTAACCACTAGGCATTTGGTCTTGGAACATTCTGCCAAAGAGGGGGTTTGCGTCAAGACCGCATGGAACGATTGGAAAGAAGTTAGTAAATGGAATGATGAAGATTGGCAAAAGGATAGAGAAAATATGATCGCTAGGCTTCAAGCTATGCGTGTAAGACTTTTTGATAAGGCTGTGAAGAAAGGTCAGTTCCAAACTGCTGCTCAAATATTAGATTCATTGGGTAAAGTAGTAGGGGAGAGTGTGGAAACTGTAAACATAAATGCTCCAGAACTAGCTATACGAATAGAAAATCAAAAAGATAGTTGACACTATTGTAGTATTGTACTATAATAAATAGTGTAGAGGTAAATAATTTGTAGATTTATCAGAAGGTTCAGGGCTCTCTGCTGTTGCCTGTCGCACTTTGCAACATCACCCCACCTCATACGATAGGGTAGAAGATCGGGACAGCCTGGGAAGATCGGGAAGAAAAACCCACTAGCACATATTTTTTTTTATTTATAATTTTTTCTTACATCACATTGTATTTTTTCGTCCTGGCTAGTTTTTCCAATATCACTTGCAGTAATTACAATTAGAAAAACATCTTTTACAATAACAACAGCAAGAAAAGAAACTACCCAAAGATTAATAATTTATTTTTGATAATAATTTTTTGCATAAAAAAAATCCTATCTTTTACAATAGGATTAATTTATTTTTTAATTTTGTTTTTTAGATTCCTACAAAACTAACTATTCCTAGTGTTGTAAAATCTTTGTCTTGGGTTTCTAATTCGTATTCATCCAAATTAGTTTGGTATTCATTCAAAAACTCTTCTGCAATATCCCATTCTAATAATCCATCATCTGTTGTAAAATCTAATAAACCCATTACATAGTCATTAGATTCATAATAGAATTTGAAAATAGATTCTGTTAGATCGTAACCAATAGTAGAAAAATCTATTTTAGAAATAGAAATAGTTGGGAAAAAATAATTAATAAGAAAAGAAATAAACTTAGTCATAATTAATTATTTTGTAAGTAAACAGAATATGAAGATAGAACAGAATCTAGTTTATCTGTTCTTTCGTGTAGACTTTCTTTGATGTTGCTAGCGATATGCTGACCAACACTTGCAAAGAAAACCAAAGACAATAAGTAAACAGTAAGTACTTTCATTTTTTTTGGTAGGAAGTTGTAAAAAAATTTTCTTCCTTACTTTTTATTATAGTCACTAAAAAACTACTATTGTAGTACATTAACAATAGTTGTAACAATTATTTACAATTAATATTATTAACTATTTTCTATTTCTTCAATAATATTTTTGTATTCTTCACTTGGTACATATTCATTCCAATAATCATTAGTTAATGTATTAGATTTATAAAGTATTTCTTCTCCTTTTATGTAAACTAACATATTAATTAATTTACAAGGATTAGAAATATCTGTTGTGACTTCTCCAAAATTAAACTTCTCATATTCTCTAACTTCTTTTATAGCTTCAAATATATCATAAGATTCTAAGTAATTTTTAGCATCTTTTTCTGAATTACAGAAATAAGAAGTATTAAAAATTTCATTATGTAGGTCACAACCGTAAGTTTCAATATTTTGATTATCTTTTAAATAATCAATAGCTTGTTCTTTTACTTCATTTAATAAGTTCATTTTATTTAGTAAGAAGTTGAATAAAAAAAAATCTTCTTATGCTCTATTGTAGTACATAAGAAGAAATAAAACAAGTATTTAATAAAAAAGTTTTTAACGCTTATTCAAAACAGGCATAATAAGATACTTTAATTCTGGTTTAAATCCCTCTAAAGATTCAAACGGGTTTTTAATATCCCATTTTGCAGTAATTATAAAAGGTTTATCACAATCATTACCATTAAAAGTTATAGCCTTATTTGATGATAATTTTTTTACCTGGTTACAAAATTGGCCTATATAATCACAATTAAAACTAAATTCTTTCTCAAAATTATTTGTGAATGAATCAGGTATTAACTGTTCAATGCCTGGATAAGTTCCCTCAATTTGTTGATAATGAACACTTGAAAGAAAAATTTCCTCATTCATGAATGTTACTAAATTATCAGTAATTAAAACTTTAGTTGCCTGTTTAATCTGACTTTTAAAAACCGAACCAGGGATAGTAATATTTTTATTTAATTTGAATCCTAGTTCATTATTAGGAAACTTAAAATAAAATAATCTGTGGCCGTCAGTAGATGCAACAGTAATTTCATCTTTTTCTACTTTTAAATGGATACCCATTAAAAGTTGTTTTGCATAATCCTTAGATACAAATTGACTAGCTACTCTTAAAACTTCATAAGGTATGCAAGCAATTTTAGTTTCATTCTCATAAATAGCGTATGGACTTGAAACTTGTTTTGTTGTAATTGTGTTTGACATTTTTTTATTGATGAGAGGGAATAAGGTAAACTCTCATAATCTATTGTTACACATTAATAAGCAACTTGCAACTAATTTTATCAATTATTTTGTAAATTCTATAATTATATTTAAAATTACTTTTATCAAGTCTTATTAATTTTAATAAACAAGTTACAATAAAAAATAACTGCTCAGTGCTTAATTTAATAGTAATTTCCTTACTACTACTGACTTTTAAGAAATTTTGCATATTTTTCAAAAATGAATGTAATTTAAACGTACCAGGAATTTGTATAAAAGGCCAATTTTTATTTTATGAGAATGAGAATTTTTTTATTGCAAAAATGAAAATACTACTGTAATATAGTAAGGCACTTAGTTTTTTAGACTAACCAAAATGAAAATTTCTGAGAATTCTCAATTCATTCCTAAACTTGGAAGAAGAAGATGAATAGAAGTGAAGCAATTAATCTAGCCTTAACTTTGTTTCGTCAAGACTTAGATAGAAATGATGTAGTTACTACATTAATGAAATCTAACGTTCCAGAATCTACTGCTTATAGATACACCAAAAAAGCCTATGAGCAGTATGAATGGGAAGAAGATAAACAAGAAAGTCCAATTAAGTCATTAGAACTTAAAGCCCTGGACACTATTTATAAGGCTATGAAATGGGCTGAAACAAACAACGAACCAGAATTGGCTGTTAAATATGCCAATCTATATATCACTAACAAAAAGAGGTTAAAAAAGTAATGGACTCATTTATGCACAATCATCAATCAGCACTTGATAGTTTTATGGAAGATAAAGCTATCCAAGATTTAGAAGATGCGGGTATTTATCCCGTACCAGATAATGATGCTATTTTAGAAGATCTTTATGAAGAAGAATTGGAATGGTTTATGAACAATAGACCTAAAAATTCTACCTTAGAACAAGTAAAAAATTCTGCTAGATACTATGCAAGAAAAAGATTTGAAGATCTACCCGAACCATTAGACAACAGCTAATTCTTTTATCTGTTCCTGGAACTTCATACAGCGTTCCATAAAACATATCTCACTAGACCTCAACGCTAAACTATCCATTAGTTTAAGTTGGGGTTTTCCACTTCTTCTAGCAATACATATTAATGCCTGGCTACATTCAATACCTGTAAGTTTTCTTAGGGCATAATTATACGCTCCAAGTTGATGACAATAGTTCAATAATAATTCGTCTGACCTGACTTCTTTAGAAGTCTTCCAATCACATAAAGTTAACTTTCCATCAATATCTATTAAAGCGTCAGCCGTACCAGCAAATCCATAATCCTTATCATAAATACTAAATTCTACGCTATGAATGGCCGTTACTCGTTCCAATATGAATGATCGTAAACCTCTGGCGTAGCCTGACGCACTCCAACTAACACGCGGTGCGGTTTCGGCTGCTTTTGATAACGCCCATTGCGTGACTTTGGTTGGACAACGTTCCAGTTCATCTTTTCCTTCTCTCCAAATACCTCGCTTGTTTGCATTATGCCTGGCAAGTTTCGCTCCAGTTTTAAGTAGGTATTCTGCATGAGCATGAGCAAGTCGCCCCCTCTCGCAAGCCATATCTCTTTCATCTGCTGATCCTTTCCTCTCAATCCAACGTTCCAAAGCATCTTTTTGTTCCTGGGGTGCGGTTTCTTTTAAAATATGGGTAACTGAATGGTATATATTATCCTTTCCATCTTTATATATTCTATGTGGATATATAGTGCCTGAGTCATCACGTTCCAAAGTCCAACGTCTTAGTCCTGCTAACGCTCCATGTTTTTGTAATGACCCCATTAGTGGCTCGTAGATATACGTTCCCATTTTTATAATACCTTAAATAGATTAACTGTCTAGCATTAATTTTATTTTTATCAGTTCTTCTTCCAAACCTTTTACTTTAATATCTAAATCATTAATGCTATATACTCCAACATCTATATTTTTTAATTCTTCTAATACTTCTAATCCGTTTTCTTGTATAAAATTATATAAAGTAAATTTAAAACTAGATAAACTTTCTTTTGCCTGATGATAAGAACTTGCAATACTTTTACATTTCATTGAGTAATCAATACTGCCATCATATTTTTCAAGTTCATTAAATGATATTTGTGGTTTATTAATTACAGGTTCTTCTACAGTATTTATTGGTTCTTCTTTTAAACTTTTAGATACAGTTTGTTCATATTCTCTTTTTACTGCGTTGTAAGCTCTTTGTTTTGCTTGAACTTTTGGCCCATGAACAATAAATGCGTTTTTAACATCATCATTAGAAGGGTGTTCTTTATTACCTTTACAGGCTAAAGCACCTTTCCAAACTTCTTCAGCTTTATCTAAATCATTTAATATTAAATGCGTCATTGGTGTTATTTGGTGCATTATTACAGGCGGACAAAAATTTTTGTGTAGTAACATTCTGTTACATAACAAATAAAAAGCTTGATAGTTTCTTGCCGATTCAAGACTAAGACTTTTATGTCTTTTAAAAAATATCTTTGAATCTTCTTTTAAAAAATCTTCAAATTCTCTGTTTTCTATTTCTTCATAAATGCCAGTTTCCTTATTAAATTTTATTTTGTACAATTCTTCATTTATTATTTCTCTTAAAATCCTCCCTCTTTGTAAATAGATGTCTTTTTCAGTTTTTATACTTGAAAACCATTCTTCTCCAAGTAATTGAAGTGCTTGTATTTTTTCTTCAATAGTTAAATATGAAGTGACAACTTCATTGTTGTCATTTACAATTTCTGTTTTTGCTATTTCTGTGGTCATAGTTTTAAGAAGATATGCCCCTACATAAGTAGAGGCTTTTATTTAATTTGAAGCTGTTAGTAATCTACAAGCCTCTTGTTGTTCTCCTGTAAGAGAACTAATTTGATAGTTTAAAGATTTAGCATTTTCTACTTGCTCTGCTACTTTAAGTAGTTGAGGAAGTGCTCTAGCAAAATACTTATCAATGTTTTCTTTAGTCTGAATACCATTTGAAACTTGTATTTTTAAATCCTTTCTATTTGGTATAAGACATATTCCAAAAGCCTTTTGAACATATTTAACTGCTTTACTTAAATTTGATAAAACAGAACCAACAGTAACAGGCTTTTTTCCTTTACTTTGAAGAGTATCATTTACATTATTTAAAACATCAGTAATACTTATTTCAGGAAACTCTCCTATATCATCTTTTTGAGTTAAACCTAATTGTTCGGCAGCTATTAAAGTTAAAATAGGTGCTGTTACTTCAATACCTTTCCTGGTAAAAAATATCCAATTAGGATCTTCACATAAAGCGTGAGAAAGTGCGTGTGGATTACGCTCCATAGCAGCATTAAGTTCTATAGGATCAAAACTTAATCGTGGTCCAACTTGAGGAGATGATTCCGTGAATGTTGGTAGCTCTAAAACAGCCATTGTGCTTATTAAATAAATTACGTTTTTAGCCTAACAACATAAATAAGGGTTGTCAATTAAATAATAAAAAAGAGGGTCATAAGACCCCCTATGAATGGCGATTATTCGCCTGGTGCAAATGGATTACCACCTATCATTAGCTGTTTAATGTCGAAACCTTTTTCTTTTTGCTCTGCAAAAGTGGCTTCAATTAAAGGGCTAGTTCCTTTTTTGCGTGGTACTACTCTTAAACTGTACTCAGTTTTAAGACCAGTTCCTTCTCTTGAAAGTACAAAATCCCAAGCAAGTAGATCAGAATAATCTTCCATCTGACTTATCTTGTCAAACTCTTTGATAATTCCTTTTTGTGTAGCTTGAAGAATCTTTACTTCTTGTGAATCATGTTCAAATACTGGAACTGCTATACCAAATTTAGCTGGCTCTACTCCAGTACCATCTCTGTTCATTCTACGGGTAAATTCATTACCCATTTCAATCTCAGCATCTTCCTGGCTTGGAGTATCTGCGAATCTGAATGGCCTTAACTTGCCTTCTCCTGATT
>VTLG01002068.1_pt1 | contig 11128 bp, 6 predicted proteins | sample 4694571 | NCBI WGS metagenome assembly VTLG01 (sample SAMN12604809, study PRJNA352737) | marine metagenome | biome: ENVO:00000447; feature: ENVO:00000209|ENVO:00000569|ENVO:01000036; material: ENVO:00002151; isolation source: viral sequences binned using virsorter ... | reverse complement strand
CTGTGTAATAAAGGTTTGTTCCTTCTGCTAAGTCACTTGTTGTTTTACTTGCTAATGATAAGTTACCTGCAGTAACACCAAGTAATTCTGCATCAACGTATGCTTTAATACTTTGTTGAGTAGCGGCATGAGTCGCACTATCTGACGCCATGTTATCTTCATCTTTGAAGTCTATTGCAATATCATTTGCATTAACTGTCATACCTGTGCCAGCAACTACATCTAAAGTAACGTCTCCTGATGTACCACCACCTGTTAGACCAGCACCTGCAACAACACCAGTTACATCACCTGTTAAGTCATTGTCAATAACAAATGTGCCTGCGCCATCGTCATATGTTACAGTTATGTTTGCACCACCAGACACCAATACATTAATTTGGTCATCTACTGCTTCTGCAAAGTCACTAACTTGTGATGCTGTAATATTAATGGAAGTGTTTGCCGCACCAGTAATTTGTCCTTGTGCATTAACTGTTAATGCAGGGACTTTGTTTGCATCGCCATAAACACCTGCTGTTACACCTGTGTTAGTGATTGCAATATCATTTGCATTAGCAGTAATACCTGTTCCGCCAATTACATCTAAAGTAACGTCTCCTGAAGTTCCTCCTCCAGTTAAACCTGTTCCGGCAGTAACACCTGTAACGTCACCAATGTTATCTGCATCAATTGTAAGTGTGCCAGCCGCATCGTTATAAGTTGCGGTTATGTTTGCGCCTCCTACTATTAATGCACCTACTCTATCATCTACACGTTCGTCTGTGTAGAATAAATTTGTTCCTTCTGTAATGTGATCCGATGTACTCGGAACACTAATTACACCTGTACCGCTGTTGTATCCTTGGCTTCCTGCACTTACACTAAACAGACCTCTAATGTCTGCGTTACTTGTTTCTATTACTGCAACATTGGCTGTTGCATTAGCAACTCTGCTAACTGTTATTCCATAATTTCCTTTTATTCCTGCTGGGAAGAAAACGTTAGCCGCTTGTGTCATTAAGTTGGCGTCTGTGCCAACATCTGCACTACCTAAATCAATTGTGTTTACTGTTGCGTCAACTAATGTTTTAACAATACCTGCTTCAACACCTTTAAATTGATTTGTAGCAACATCATAAAAAATTGTTCCATTTGCGTGATATGTATCACTTGCTTTATTACCTATTGTGATAGCACCATCAACTGTTAATCTTTCAATTAAGGCGTCACCTGCCGAAGTCGATGAACTTGTTACAGTATAAACATCTGCACCTGCATTAGCAGTAATAGTTTGTGCATTAATATATGTTGCAATATCGCTACCTACATATAATACTGAATCTTCAAATGTTACCCTAGCCGCTCTAGGTTCTGCAATTTTAATTGTGTTTGCACTTACTAATGCATTAACTGTTCCATTAAAACTGTCTGCATTTCTGTTTGAAACATCACTGCTGTGAGCAAACATAAACAAGTTTGCACTTGCAATACCAAAACCTGAACCTGTACCACCAAAGAATGTTGGTGTTTCTGCATCGCCTTTGTGGAATACAGTTGTTACATTTGAACTGAATAATTGTCCACCACCTACGTTTGCATCTGTTAGTAAAGAAACATTACTAAAGAATGTTACATCACCTGAACCTAATCTTGAACCTTGTTGATTTGTGTGTACACTATCAGTGGCTTCATTTGCTCTTCTACCTTGCATAAATCTGGTATCACCTGTAAATGTGATGTTACCATCTCTTTTCTGGAAGTCTGCTGTTGGGTTATCATCAACAAAGTTGTTCAATGAAGCATTTGCAGTTGTTGTGGTACCATTAAATGAACTAGGTACTGTAAAAGTATTATTGTCTACTTTTGTTACTGTAAATGTTCCATGTGCATTTGAATCACCCATATTGCTTATGGTGACTGTGTCCCCATTAATCAATTTGTGACCAGTTGCTGTGACTGTTGATGTACTACCATTACCAACCATGTTGCCAGTAATTTTGCCACTGACTTGTTGTTGTCCTTGGAGTAATACCGCAAATCCATCATCATCATAAGTTTGAGTTTGCAAATAAATGTTTGCAAGTCCTTGATGTTGGAAAGATATAACTTGTGAATTTGAACTAGCATTACCACCTAATGATGTTGCGTTACTATCTACAATAGTACCGTTTGCTAATTTAACACGTGGTAAAATACTACCATCTGTTTCTATTATGAATGTTTTATCTACTTTGTTGTTATCTGTATAACTTTTTAAGTTTGTATTAGCAGTTACAATATTGCTTTCTGCCGCGGCAACTGATGCCACTAAAGTATTTGCAACTGTTGTATTATTGTTTAATGAATCTGTTATTTCTCTTAAAGTATCTAACTGCGATGGAGCACCACCAATTAAATCTGTTAATTCTGTTTGCACATAAGCCGTTGTTGCAATCTTTGTACTATTATCATTTGCAGATTGTGTTTTTGCGACAGCATCTATTCCTGTCATATCAACATTACCTGAGAACACATAATCTGCTGTTAATGTATCATTTCTATCTGTTGTAACAACATCGGCTGTTACATCTATAACACCATTTGCTTCTGTAACGTATGTGCCACTTGTAATATATGTGCTTATGTTTGCATTAAAGTCTGAAATTTGGTCAGATGTAATTACAATTTGAACTGTGTTAGCATCTGTTAATTGACCTTGTTGATTTACAACAAATGAACTTACCTTACTTGCATTACCACCGTAAGCACCTGCTGTAACGGCTGTATCATCTATATCGATTGTTCCGCTTGTTTCTGTTAATCCTGTTCCGCCTGTTATATAAGAACTAATGGCGGCATTAAAGTCTGTAACTTGCGAGTGGGGTATAGCAATCATTACAGAGTTTGCATCTATTAATCTACCTTTTGAATCCACATTGTATGTTGCAACTGCTGTGGCATTTCCTTGAGCACCGGCACTAACAGTAGTATCTACTAAATCTATTGTAATGTCTGAACCGTCATCTGTTCCTTGACTTGCAACAATAATGTTACTGTTGCTTAAACCTTGTGCTGATTTAACGTATGCACCTTGTGTATGATAATCTAAAATTACTGCATTTGCATTTATGTTTGCCGCAAAACTGTCAGTAAAAGGACCTTCAAAACTTACACTACCTGTAAGGTCTCCGTCTAATGTTAAGTTTACATTGCCTGTGAATTTTTGTGCTGAAGTGGCTATACCTACAAAGTAAGGACCAGTAACATTACCTGTTGTTGTTAATGTTCCTTCAACATTCGAATTTGCGTCTAGTACAATCTTGTTTGTAACACCTGTTGTTCCAATAGTTAAGTTTGCACTATTATATGTTAATCTTATATTGCTTGTTTGTGAGTTTAATTGTAGATAAGAACTGTCAACATCACTGTCACTGTTAATCACATAGCCGTCGGCATCATTAACTGTGACTGTGTCGTTTAAAAATGTAGTGGTGCCATATCCTAAAATATTACCACGGACCGTTAAATTACCTTGTATGTCAAGGTTTCCGTCTGGTCTGAAATTCGATTTGTTGTTTGTTGCCATCTATTATCTCACATTAGCATTGTATTAGTTGTATTTATCTTTTTGATGCAAAAGTCAAAAAAAAGCACCTCCCGAAGGAAGTGCTTTTTAAAGTTATTTGCGTTCGCAAATAAGAATTAATTTAATTCTTACTGGAATGCTACGTTTGACAATGTTATTGCGTCAACGTAGTCAGCCGCGTTACCCAATGAACTTGCAGTATTTGTAAGTTCGATGTAACCGTATCTTGTCATAAATGACACGACAGGTTCAAATGTAGCAGGGTCCATAACTGGGCCTGTGCTCATTAATGGGATATACGGACAGTAGAACGCAGGTGCGTCAGTTTCGCTTGAACCTTTGTATCCAACTAAAACTTTTGTTCCATCAGCCGCATAACTGTCAACAAATACTTTGATAGATCCGTTAAGGACACCAGCAAGTTTTGTGTTAGTAGGTGCTTCGAAAGAACCTTCTGTTGTTCTAGCGAATGTTGAAGTTGATGCACTTTGTAATATAGTCAATGCTTCCGGAGAAACAACGATGTAGTTACCTGCACCTCTTCTTGTTCTAGCCGCGATTCTGTTCGCCGCTCTGTTAATTTCAATAGCCAATACCGCGTGTCTGTCACCAACGTATGTTTGTGTACCAGTCACAGAGTTAAAGTCTAAAGTTGTTCCAGAACCTGCAAGACTTCTTAGTGAACCGATAATTTCTTGGTCGATTTCAACTACGATTTCTTGTGCAAGTGCCTGCATAATTTCTGCTTCAACATCAAGTCCATGCATAGATTCGGCATCTTGAGCTGACTCAAATGTCCATCTAGCACTTAAACGTCTTGTTTTTGCTTCAACAGTTTGCTTTAAGATTTGGATGCTTAGTTTCTTACCAGCAGTTCCTTCTGAAGCCGCTGTTGCATCTGGTGAACCAGAATAAGCATTTGCAATCTTAAATGGTGAAAGTGCTTCATCACCAGGATTAACACCTGTTGCACTCTCGGCATACCTTGTTCTCAAAGTATGTATTTGTCCTACTGGACCAGTCATTGGCTGAACACCAACTAATTCGTTAGCAATAACTGAAGGCATAACCCTTCTAATTAAAGGTAACATTACTTTGTTTAATGTAGCAACGTTGCCAGCCTGAGTAGCACCACTAGATGCTGATTCTTGAAGATGTTTTTTAGTATTTTCAAGAACAACGTCTAATGAACTTTTTCTTGAACCGTTAAGTCCTTCTAAAAGTGCGTCCTTGGTTGCTGACCAATTGCTTTCAAATAATTCTGCCATTTCTTATCTCCTAATTTGAAAGTCCGGCTAATTTACGGATAGCATCAATTTCGACGATATCCTGTCCATCTTCAGTTGAAGGCTGAACATCTTTGTCACCAGTGTGTTCTGATGTCACTGATTCCGTTAATGGTTTACGATCCTCTTTAGGTGCTTCGCCGTCTAAAACACTTGGTAAGTATTTGTTAAATTGCTTTTCAAGGTTTTCTGTTTTAACACTTTCAAGAAGGTCAACCATAATTTCTTTTTTTGCTTTTGCTAAAGGTTTTAGCAATTCGTCAAGTTGTTCTTTACGAGCATACTTGTCTTCTGCTATTCTCAACTTGCTTTCTGTAAGTTTAGTTGCTTCTGCTTTCGCTTCTACTTCTGCTCTACTTTCTGCAAGTTCTTTTTTAACATCAGCGATTGTTTTTTCTAGTTCTTTAACATCTGAACTTTCGTTTAAGTAACTTGAACGATATTCATTTGCAAAAGATTCGAATATTCTTCGACCAAAGTCATTCTCTCTGGCGGCTGTGATGTCATCTTTAAACTGTTGTACGTTGTCAGACACAACTTTATTAACAACAGTCTCGACTTTGTCAGCGGCACGTTTAATGAAGTCTGCTTTAGATTCAGCAAGTTGTTTCTTACCTTCTCTAACCATTTTCACTTTTTGCTCAACTAGTGCTTGTTTGTCCTCGTGGAATTCTTTAATTTCTCCAGCAAGTGACTCAACAACAAAGTTATCAAGTTTATCTACGTGTGCTTGAACGTTTTCACGTTCTGCTCTTAACTCTTTAACTTCTTTAGCAAGTTGTCCAGCAATGAAACCTTCCAGTTTCTTTGCATGTTCACTAACAGCCTTTTTGTAAGCAACTCTTTCTTCAGCGACTTTTTGTTTATCTTCAGCAAGTTCTTGCATTTCTGCTTCGATTCTTTCTTTGATAAAACCGTCAACTGCTTCAACAATAAGACCTTTGTCATGCTCATATCTTTGAGCAAACTCTTCTCTTAATTCTGCTGTAAGTTCCTCACGGGCTTCGGATAGACGACTTTCCCAGGCCTCGACGATTTGACCTTGTGTTTCTTCGGTCAATTCGGTAGACTTGATTAGGTCTTCAAATTTTTCTGCCATAGTAGTCTCCTACCTCAATTTTAATTCATTGATAAAATCAATGATACTTTTATCTAGATGCTTTTTTGCACCTATGGTTTTATCGTGTGTATAGTCTTTGGCAATATCATGTATCATGCTACCGCCTTTCATGTTAAACAAAGACTCATATATAGTCTTTGGATAGGCATCTGGGGCCGAAGGTTGTGCAACAATATCTACAGTAACAATATCAAAATCAGACACACGACCTGATTCATTTACATTACCACTTCCTCTACTGCTGACACCTAATTTTGCACCTGCTTTTAATAAAGCCCTTGCAATATTCCCCATAGGTGTATCTATAACTTTGAGTTTACCCATTCCGTTTGCATCATTACACATCATTTCTGTTATGATATGACTTACACGGTCTAAGTTTATTTGTAACTCTTCTGGATGGTCTAATTCGCCCATCACAGTTTCACCTTTATTCAGTCTTTCTGTAACGTTTTCAACGGCCTTCTTGATTTCATCCTTCGGATATACTCGTCCATTCTGGTTCTTTACATCACCTTGAATGAACAATCCTTGCATGTATAAGTCTTTACCATCGTTAGATTCCATTAATTGGATCTGACTTTGTTCAGGACTCATGTATTCATATAACTTCCGCACCCTTTACTCCGTTAAAAAAAAATTAAACTTTTTTAGGTTCAACGTTAAGATTGCTTGATCCACCACTGTCTTTTGGTGAGTTATTGCCACTGTCGCCGTCTCCGCCGTCATTAACTTTAACTGGTTCACCTTGTCCATGTGGGCTAACAATTTTGCTAGGACCTTTTTTAGCATTACCTGAATCGTTGTTGTCTGCTTCACCACCTTTAGGTTCTGCAACGTTGTCAGATAATTTAGTTGCTTCTTCAACAACTTCATCATCTTCATCAACTTCTTCATCTAGGTCATACTCAACGGATTCTTCTTCCATTTCTGCGTCCATGTCCATGTCGTCTCCGTCCATGTCCATCATGTCTGCATCCATTTCTGCTTCTTCACCGTCTTCGCCTTCTTCGCCATCATCTTCTTTATCAAGAAGTTTTTCGAATTCAGCTCTTAGGTCTTCGAGTTCAGATTCAAGTTCATCAACTTTATCTTCAATCTCGCCGTCTTCCATTTCCTCGCCAATCTCATCTGCTTCGATATCTTCATCCGCTTCTTCAACGTCTGAGACAAAGTCTGCTTCTGGATCTGCTTGGTCAATTTCTTCTTCAACAGCCTCTTCTTCAGATTCTTCAGCCTCTTCAACTGCTTCTTCTTCGGATTCTTCTGCTTCTGCTACTTCTTCTTCGCTGTCTACTGCTTCTGCAACAGTTTCTTCTGTTGAGACTTCAGCATCATCTAAGATACGTTCGTATTCCTTACGAGCAGTTTCAACAACGTATTCGTGAAGCAACTCTTCGGCACGTTCGTTATCTTCAGCAAGTAAGAACTCTAGTACTTGTTCTAGTTTACTTTTGCTTTCTGACATATTGTGCTCCTATAAATTTATATAATTCATAATATTAACCACTCTCCGCGATTGTGGATTGTAGTTATGTCGTATTTGTACTTATTAATAATGTGTTTTTATAGACAAAAAGGGCCTATTTTGATGTCTTTTTTGTCAAAATAGTGTAAGATGCGTGTTTTTGGTATCTGTTTGTACCATTGTATGCAAATATTTATCAGACGTAGAATAAAATTTATAACACTACTTAAAGTGCAGGTGCTTCGTCTCCACCTGCTTTAGAATACATTAAACTTGCTAATTTTTTACGTTCCATGTCTTCTGACTTTTTAAGTTCTTTATATTTTCTTAACTTGTTGAGAGCCTCTAATGTAAGTTTAGCCTTACGAGTATCGTCCAATTTACGAGTGGCTTGTCTATCTTTTTGTGGATTGTAAAATTCGTCCAGTCTCATTATATTTGCTCTCCTGTATCAGTACCTGGTCCTATAGGCGTAACATCTGGTGCTTGAACATCATCAGTTGGTTCTATAGGTATATCATCTATTGGTGCATCTAAATCTAAGTCTGCACTTGGTCCTGGTCTGATTCCTACATTTCTTAAACCAATGTCTCCGGTGTTTCCAGAAACACTATCTTCGTTGTATTTATTCTCTTCTTTCCAATATTCTTCGTTCTCTTTCATTTCTTCTTGTGTTAAACCTAAATACTTTTGCATTTTAAATTGTTGCGACAAGTAAGGTACTGCTTCTAACGAAGTGAACAATGTTGCTCTTTGAGTGTTTAAATCTAAATCTCTGTAACTGCTGAAGTTTTGTGGTGGAGCAAATTCTACTCTAAATGTACTGTTATCAATTTCAACACCTTTGTAGTTCAAATACATTTTAAACTCTCTGTCCAAGTTTCTAATGATTTGTCTTTGCAGTCTTTCACAATATTTTGCAAATTGGAATTCTTGTATAAAAGCAACTCCCACTTTACCATCATTGTATTGTGCTGTTCCATCATCTGGTCCTGTTGGCAAATAAGAACTAGGAACTCTTAAACCTCTTAACAGTTTGTTGTTAAAATATTTAAGGTCATCTATTTGTCCTAAGTTTTCGCCACCTGGTAGTGTGTCAACTTTTGAACCTCTACCATCAGCCGTTTGAGCAAAGAAGTAATCTTCTAACATACTCATTGGATTGTAAGCCGCATCGGCTACATTGCCACCATCTTTATTTTTATTTGGTACACGTTTTTGTTGCACTTCATATTTTACTCTTTCCAAGTATTGTTGTGCTTTGTGTGGTGGCATATTACCAACATCAATAAAGAACACACGTCTTTCAGGTGCTCTGTGAACTCTATAAATGATTATAGAATCTTCTAATAATTCTTTTTGTTTGAAAACTTTGAATATAGGTTCTAATATACTAATACCAAAGGGCCAGTTATGATCCATGCCTTCAGTTAAACTTAAATGTACAACGTGTTGTGCATCTACAGGAGTACCATAATTAGTTCCTTGGTCTCCTAAATTTTGTGTACTATAATTACTAACACTTGTTCCAACATTTCTACCTGTCATCATACCAGCACCAGCACCATAGGGTCTACTATGTAATGCTGAGGCACTAGTTGCCGCAAGTTGTTCAAAGTTTGCTTCTAAGTTTTTGATAAAGTAAGTTTCAATTTTCTTACCTTCACTTTCATTTACAACAACCTTTTCAACATTAGCAGGATCAGTCCAATACAGTTTGTAAGTTTCTGGGTCTCTAATAAAAAATTGGTCTCCATACTTTAATGTGCTTCTTATCATTTTAAACACACGTCTGTTTAAGTCATTTAATGCACACCACTGTTCCAAAGACTTGTTAAGTATTTTCATCTCTGTTGGACTAGGATCGGAATTAAATTTGAATACGAACGGTTGTTCGGAAGAATCATCTTCTTGTGAACAAAATTCTGCTAAAATATCTAATGCGGCATTAATTTCCAAATCGTTGTCCATTTGGTCATATTGTATATAACGCATTAACCTATTTGGTGAACCAGCATAAACTTCTGGTAACCAACTACTAAATCTAGCATTTGCAAAGTTTCCAGTAGACTGGTCCCCAGTAACATTACTAGGTAACCCTGCGTTGCTGTTATTAAAGTATTTTCTCCAAGTTGCCATAAAATCTCTCTTTATATGCGTATATTTATCACAAATTGAATATTATGTCAAGAAATTATTGGACGATTAAAAATCTATGTCTTCAGTTGCTGAAATTTGTCTCTTGGAAAGTTTGTTATTTTCTGCTTGTAATCTTACTAATTCTGCTAACAGAGCCGCCGTATCATTTTCTGGAGTGTCTGGTCTGTCTGGAGCAGTACCGTCAGCAGTTGGAGGAGTACCTACTAGGTCATCTATCTCATCATCACCCATGCCATAACCTGCCGCTGTAACAGGAATATTTGCTTGGTTAATTTGCGTTGGAGCAGTTGGCATGCCTGCCTGATTACCTGCTTTTACTGTGTTTATGCCTTCACTAACTTTTCCTCCTGTTAGGAAGTCTCCAACTTGTGTTGCAACATCTTTAATTTTGTCAAAGAATGTTGTTTCTTTTGGAACACCTGCTTCTAATCTTGCCAATGCGGCAGTTAATGAATCTATACTAACTGCAAATTTCATTACACCTGCTGAATAATCGTCCATGTTATCAAACATGTCAATTACATTTTTAGATTCTGCAAGTCCTTTGAATCCTTCTCCTAGTAAAAATATACTTGTAACATCAACACCTTGAAGTCCTTTAGCAAAGTCTATAACTTTTTCCATTGGCGATTTAGCACCAAACAGTTTACCAATACCTTCCATTAATCCTGCAATCAATGAACCACCGGTCATAACTGCCAAGCCGGCTCCAATAGCCGCCAACCCTGCACCAACCATAATTAAGTTTTTGCCATCTACCATACTCATCATAACAATGTTTGGTACAAACATATCAAATGCCTTCGCGGCTAACATAGCCGCCACTGCAAACGGAATAAGTGCGGCACCCAATACACCAATTGCTAATGCACCTGCCATCACAAATCCTACAATAGGCGGCATACCAATAACACCAGCCGCAACTGCCAGGGCGGCAATCGCCGTTGCCAACACACCTATTGTTTTAAATCCTACATCTTTCATTAGGTTAAGTCCAAATGCTAATGGGACCATTGCAGTACTAAGTGCTAATACTCCAACTGCACCCTTAACCATACTGGTTGATGATTTTTCTAATAGTTTGGATAGTCCTATCATACCACCCATTGCAAGTAAGCCTTTACCCATTGAAGCAAAGTCTACTTCATTAAATTGTTTTAATCCTACTGCCAACAATGCAACTGCGGCACCCATCATTACCATACTTGCCGCACCTTTAACTACTTTGTTGTCACCAAACTTTTTAACTGCATTTGCTATGCTTTGTAAGAAGCCACCGCTCTTACCACCTTTGGTCATAGCACTTGTCATACCATCTGCATTTTTACTTGCACCTGTCAACATCTTAGCCGCAGTAGAACCTTGACTACCTACGCCTCCAGCGGCACTGGCAACTGTACTGCCTCCGCCACCCATTATGCTACTTACTAATTTAGAACCACCTTTTTTGACTAAGCCTCCTAAGAAACTTAAAGCCTGTTTACTAGCACTATATATGAATATAGCACCGATTAAATATTTGATACCAGACATTAAGCCGTCTATTA
>VTLG01000402.1_pt1 | contig 11128 bp, 14 predicted proteins | sample 4694571 | NCBI WGS metagenome assembly VTLG01 (sample SAMN12604809, study PRJNA352737) | marine metagenome | biome: ENVO:00000447; feature: ENVO:00000209|ENVO:00000569|ENVO:01000036; material: ENVO:00002151; isolation source: viral sequences binned using virsorter ... | reverse complement strand
TGGGCATTTACTTTTCTATATCAAAAGGTTCACCTTGTGAATATTCAACATCTGATACAGCTTCGATTGGTCCCTTTGTCTGAGGTCCAGTTCTTGCTTTACCATAACCTTGTCCAGTTGGTCTACCCACAATATCATTTAAATCATACTTCTTGATGGTTCTACCTTGACCACCTTCTATAATTGTTTTACCTATAAACTGTCCCATTATTCATCCTTTCTCGTAATATGAAGAAACTAAATCATTACCATTAATCATACCACCTCTAGATTTTTTAATTGGTGTTTTTCTAGCTTCTTTAAACTTTTTCTTCATTTCTGTATTTCTTTTTGTTCTTTCTTCTTTTGCTTTAGCTTCTTTTGCTCTTTCTTCATCAAATTGTTTTTTAACTTTTTGTATTGACATATCTCTTAATTTACTTTGACTTTGCACTCTTTTATACAGTCTGTCCATAGCTTTTAATTTTTTATCTTGAGTTTTAGCATTAACAATATCTTTAGCCATAGAATCAAAATCTAACATAGCTTCTGTCATTGCCATTTTATCAGCACCTTTTTTCATTACTTTTCTCCTTTATCATAAAAAGATTGTATAAATTTATTACCATCAGAAAAGTCTTTAGTGCTACCACCATATAGTTGATATACCATACCTCCACCTTTTCTTTTTCTTAATGGTTTTCTAAAAGCATCTCTAGGTTTTTTAGTTGTACCTCTTTTATTTATGTCACCTACTTTTTCAGATTTAGGTGCATTAGCTTCTTTAGATTTTATTTTTTTTATATCGTCTGTTAAACTACCACCTTGTTTTTTAAATCCCATTTTATTTCTTACTGCTGTGGGTAGTTTAGATAATCCTTTTCCTTTATTACCTTCAGGTACATCTTTTAAATTTTTCATTTTATTGCCTCTCGTTACTTGTAGTTTTATGTTACTTCTATTAATAGCCATTAGTCTGCATTCTTAATAACTGGTGTTGGTCCACCTAAAGGATTAGCAGGACTTTGCATATCATCTCTTCTAGTTCTTCTAGCTTGATTACGTAAACCATCTATAGAGTTTTTATACTTTGCTTCCATAGTTGGAACTAGAGAATAATTCTTCATAAATATCATGGACTCTACCATGCATGCATCAAACAAAGCATTATAACAAAACTCGCTAAAATAATTTGATGTTGTAGCACTTGTGCCTGTAGCACTAGCTAATGCTAAAGGTCTTTTTGTAACTTGTATCTCACCACTAAGTGCTGAAGATGGTGTAGGTACAACATAAATCTCTGTGTTATTTTTCCTTGCATAGTATCTTGGTGTTCCTGTAGATGCACTTGCATGTGGAAAATAATCTATTGCATATTCATATGGTCTCTGTAATAATGTTGTGATATTAGAAGAGACACTTGTTTTGTAATTTACATTACGAACAACTAATGTTCCATCAGGAACAGAAACTATTGGGTTGCCTGCAGTAAAAGTAAAGGTAGAATAATTATCTAAACCAGAATCATCTAGTTCTTTCATTAATCTACTTTCTGCTCTTTCTACAATATTAGGTATCTGACTTTCATATTCAGAAGAATCATTTTCAGTAGTATTAATTAAATCTGTTTTTAAAAATGAAAATGAAGGCATGTGTTATCCTACTATTAAAGTTACACCACCATTAGCACCAGGAGCTGATACACTTACTGTACCTCTACACCTAATACCTAACTCTCCTATATAAATATCTGCTTGACCACTTGCAGGAACTTGAAACTTAATTTTACTACCTTTAGAGTCCTCAATATCAAATGTACCATTAACAGTAGAAAAAGCATGTATCGCTAAAATACGAGTATCGCCTTCTGTAGTTACTGCTACACCAGTACCTTGTATAAATTTTGATGTAATGTTTGTTGTCATATTATTTCCTTGATATTAGTATAGGAAGGCAGAGTAACTCATACCTTCCCATAATTTACTATTAGACTCCTGGGTTTCCGTAATACCCTCTCCAGTCAGATACACCAAAAGAATATCTTTCTCTTGCTTTAAATCTGATGTTTCCGGTATCGAAATCAGGTTCCATTTTTGTTTGTAAAGGTGTTCTAACGAACATCTTAGTACCATTTGGAACGTCAGTTTTAATAAAGTACGCATCTGGGTCATTAAATCTTCTGTTCACAAAGAAACCATTAGGGACCATGCCCATGTTTCTTAGACTGTTGATGTCATTGTCTGCACTTCCAGTTGTACCTGGGGTGTTTAAAATAACATCAGCAACGAAGATTAAATCGTTAGGGATGTGTAATGATACTGCTCCTGCTCCAATCAAAATGCCTCTATCATCTTTAGTTTTTTGAATCTGAATTAAAGATGTTTCAAGTACAGTTTGAGATAAGTCAGCATTTGTACCATTGTTTGCTTTATTGCTTTGAGTTCCACCAACAACTGTTGGGTGAGCTGTACTAATAAACGCAGCACCATCACCAATAGCATCAGCACCGGTGTTAAAAGCATTATTGAAAACTGCAGCAGCTTTCTGTTGCTTTGTATTTGCCATTGCTCTAGCTAAACCTCTTGCTCTTAACTTTGAAAAAGTGTCATAGAGGTTATCCTCCATTGCTTCTTCAGTAATAGCAAAAGCTAATGCGATAGTTTCGTTGTTATATCTTGCGACATAACTTTCACTTGCGTTATCAAAAGATACAGCGGCACCTTCTAATTTAGTTGGTGCGGTACCAAATCCTGTGAAAAGGACTTCCTCTTCAAAAGACCTGTCTGAGTTCTCTATATCATATAGAGGCTCATGTTCGTTATTAACTTCTCCATACTCCATTCCAAAGACTGCATTCAATCCAGGAAGGAGTTCTTTGCTAATAGCAGCTCTATTTATTGCCATGTGTTATTTTCCTTTCCTAGTTATTATACAGATGTTGAAACTTGAGCTTTTACAAAATTACTTCTGTGTCCACTTAAGTATACTTCAACGATTGGATATTGGTCAGTGTCAGTTACGTTTCCGTTAACAGAATCGCCATCAATGTCTTTTCTACCAACAACTCTTGCATGTGCACCTATTTCTACAGCAACTCCAACTGGAGCTCCTACTAATCTATAGTTAGATTGACCAGTAATTCTGCTACCAGCATCAGCGGCTGACACAGTTGCAGTATAACTGTTTACAATACCAATCTCACCATCAGATAAGGTAGAGTCTGCTTGAACAAAATAAGTTTGTGCAGGGTCTGTAATGACATGAAGTTTAACATCAGTAACACATGTTCCACCAGGGAAATATCTAGAAAATTTTGGTTCTCCATTTTCTACATATTGACATCCTTGGAAAACACCAGAAGGCTTCAATGAAGTTGAAGCTAAAGGTGTAATAGTTCCAGCAGTATCAATAACAATCAAATCTCCAGCATAAATGTCGTTTGGAAGAAGTGATACGATACCAATAGCTGAATTTGAAACAGGTTGTACTATCTGTCCATAACCTTCAGTGTTTGGCTGACCATCTCTTTTTCGAGCAGGGAGAAAACCAAATGGATTAAGACTTGTAGCCATAATAATTCTCCTTAAGAAAAAAAGTTGTTAAAAAATTAATCCTGAAACTTAGGTGCTCTTCCCTTCGTAACAGAACTTTTACTTGTATTACTTACAGGTAAAGGATTATTTTCGCCCATTAATTGTTGATTAACAGCTCCAATCATCTCCTTTGACTTGTTTAAGTAATGTGCTTTTTTCGCCTCCAGTTTAAACGTAGGTATCTTACCTAGTGCTAAATCTCCACGACAGATTACTCCGGAATAGCGACCTTCCTTCCTCACGACAGAAGTTGCTCCCATCTCTGGTGCTTCCTCTGGAGTCACAAACTCCCAGCCCTGTTGTTGTTTCCTACCGATATTTTGATAATCTTCTTTATCTTTTAAATCAATACGAAGCCACCCCAAGGTCATGCCTGAATTTTTGAACTTCTCTTCAACCTCTTTTGGTATTTGAGTTTGATTAGGTTCTTCAAATACATACTCTGTTTGTGCTCTTTCGTTAGCTTCCCTTACTTGAGAACTACGTGTGTTTACTCGTGTCATTATTTACCTCCACGTTGCATATTTATTGTTGTATAGTCACCTTCAGACTTCGTTACCTTCATCTTCTCGGCAGCATACTGTTCAAGTGGTATTCCCCATTTATTAGCTAGTCGAACATCCTCTTGAGATAGTTTAACTTTCTTTGGGTTTGGAGAGGAACGTGACCCTCCAGCAACTACTTGAGATGGTGATGACGAACCATCATTTCGTTCTTGTTGTACTGGCTCTTCTTTTGTAAATTTAGTTGGAAAAGCTGTACGCATTCTTTTATCTATTTCATCATAGAAATCTTCATCATTAGGACTGTATCCTTCATTTTTTAATTCAGCATCTATTGCTAAAGCTGAAGCAGTCATAATATTATCTTTACCAAACCAATCATTATTTGCTTGCCAATCCATAGCTCTTGGGTCTGGTTGAACAGGTTGTTGTACTGGTTGTTGTGTTTGTACCTGTTCTTTTTTTTCTGGTTGTTCAGTAAATTTACTTTTTGTTACTGCAACATTTTTTAAATCTGTTTGTGCTTCATTTAATGCTTCTTGTGCTTTTAATAATTTTTCTTTATCTTGTGCTTCAAAAGCATCTGCATATGCACTTCTTGCTAAATCTAATTTATCTTTTAATTGTTTTTCTGTTGCATCTAAGTTTAATCTACTGACTTTATTAAACTCTGTTTCTTTTGTGCTATATGAATTTTTTAATTTTTCATTTTGTTGAATAAGTTGAGCTATCTGCTCATCTCTTTCTTTTCTTTGACGTATTAACTGTCTAATTCTTTTTTCTGCACCTTTAGTTTGAATACCATCTAATTCTTTTGGTTCTTCTTTTGATGGTTCTTCTTTTTTAGGTTCTGGTGTGGGTTCAGGCTTTGCCTCAACTTTTTCTGGTTCTTTTTCTTCTACTTCAAATTCTACTTTTTCTTCTTCTTTTTTTTGAGAGGTATCTACCTCACTCCAATTATCTTCCATATTATCCTCCGTTGTGCACGAAACAAACGCATTACGTGCTTCTTATTTATATTATAACATAAATTTATCTAAAATGCAATCTTTAATTACATTTTTGTTAAATTAAATGTAGGGTCTAAATGTGTTGGGTCTCCAACCTTCATTATTATCTGGTCATCAAATAATAATAATAGTTTTACACCTTTATAAAATAGTTTTTGTCCTGCATGTTTTCCATAGCAAATATAATCATCTACTTCACACCAAGGACCATTTGGAAACTTATCTATATCTTGATAAGCTAGGTCTCCTATTTTTAATACTCTACCAACTGTAGTTAAATAAGACATATCATCTTTTACTGCATCTGGTAATAATATACCACCTTTAGTTTTTTCTTTTATACTTATAGGTCTAACTAAAACATGATAACCTGGTAGTTCTGGTAATATATCTGGGTCTATTTTATTATCATCAGATATCCAAGAACTATTCTTTACTGCTTTTCCTAAAGCTACTTGCTGCATTAATCGTTCTCCATTCTACGTTTTAAAATTGTTTTTAATGTTTGTGTTGCCCATTCTATGCTTGCAATAGAACCAACTAATTGCCTATAATGAGGGTAGTCTTCTGCAGAACCATTACCTAATGTTTCTTTTAGATTTCTAGATTCCTCACTATAGGCTTTTAATACTTCGTCAAAGATTTCCATACATTATGCTGCAAATGCAAAAGCACCTGTGGTAGCATCTGCTGCTCCACCCATCTTAGATGCTATATGCCATGTACCTTTTTCATAACAAATAAAAGCTATCATGCTTCCAGTTGTAAAAAGATTGGTAGCTGCATTAGCAGGGGTAAAAACTAATTGAGTTTCACCTGCTGCAGAAATATCAAATGTTACTTCAGAGCTTCCTCTTGATTCAATAACTGAACCGGTTGCCCAAACATCATCTCCTGCTGCATTAAATGTTAAAGTATTTGTTCCACCAGTTGTATCTTTTGCTTGTACATAAATACATACAGAACCTTGTGTTGCTGCAGGTAAAGCTGCTGCACAAGCTGCTGCACCAGTATAATCAACCACATTTAATGAGTTGTCGACTAAAGTAATATTTGTAGCGGTGCCTGTATCAGTAAGTGTTAAACCAGTTAAGTCAGGCATAGCTGAACTCATTCTAGTTGTTTCAACATCTGAACTTGCATCTCTAGTTGCTATTTGAAAACCTTTGGTGGACCTAACTGGTCCATTAAAAGTTGTGTTTGCCATTTTCATCTCCTTTGATAATCTACTGTCTTGGCGAGTCTGCTAGGTCAGTCAGTAGAAGTTAATAATCCCTAGAATATTATTTATTAATGTCTTTGATAAATTTCAAGGCTTCTTTATCTTCTTTTTGTTCTACATCTATTTGTTTCTTTGCAGAATCAAAAAGCATCTTTTGTTGTTCTAATTGTATCTTTTCTTCTTCGATAGCAAGTTTAGTCATAATATCTAATTGTTTTAATGCTTCTCTACTTGTTCTATCATCAACACCTTTTTGTGCTTTTAGTGCTGTTGTCACACCTTTTTGTTGTGCATCTATTACTTGACCTTGACGTTTAATATCTAATTCTTGTGCCTGTATTGCTATCTTAGCATTTTCTTTAGCAGCATCTAGTTTTAGTTTTTCTTTTTCTAATTCTACTTTAGCTTGCTCTAATGCTACTAACTGTTGTTCTGGTGTCATTTGTTTACCCATTGCAATATTTGCATTTAACACATCTTGAGCCGCAGCAGCCATTACAGCTTCTACATCTGTAGGTGTTCTTGTTTGATTAGGCATTTGTTCCATCATTACTCTAGTTGTGCCATTAATTTGTTCTTGATATTTCATCAATGTGTGTTCTTGTATGTTTGCTTCTAAGATTGGTCTTACTCTTGCCATAATAGGATTTGCACCATTCATGGGGTCTTGTAAGTATGCCATTTTTACTTGGATATGTGCATCATGGTTTTGACCTGTAAATGCAGCTATTGGTAAACCTTTTGTTGCAGCAGTAATATCTGATACTGGGTCTAAAGGTTGTGGCTGTGGTGCTTGTGGTAATATCTCTTCTATGTTTGGCATATTTGCAGCATTTAATATTGTTCTATTTAATGCTTCTAAATTAAACATACCTGGTGGTGATTGTTGTGCCATTTGTAATGCCATGTTTGCTAACATCATTCTATGTGCATTACTTGGTATATTAGGGTCACTTACAGGAATAACATCTACTGCACCATCAAAATCTTTTTTAAATATTTCTCTACTTGCATTGGGAACATCATAAGGATATTCTACAGGTAGATAATCATAATCTATTTCTGCAATAATTTTAAATTCATCTCTTTGTGATTTATGTAATCGTTTATGGATACCAGAAAAGAATTTACTAGATGCTTCTAATAAAGCCATAGTGGTTCCAACTGGTCCATAGGAGGCAGCATCAGAAACTATTTGTTCTGTGCTGTCTGCAAACTTCTGTCCGGCAGCAGTTACAAATCCAAGCATGTTGTATAGCACTGAGGAAGGCTCTTTATATGGGAGAGGAACAATCGCCTTTTGTAAATCTATACCAGTTGCTTCGACCTCCTTGAACTCACCAGGAGCAATAGGTTCGTTGTCGCCCACCATTCTTACTCCTTTTGCCTTAAACCCTCCTGGTAAATTAGCGAACTGTCCAGCATCTACAAGACTCCTCATAGCTGCAGTCGCTGTTAAAGTTAGATTACCTAAAAAGTGTATAAGACCTAACCCATAAAAACTAAACCCTGGTACAAACTTGTAATGAACAAAGTGCATTCTCTTTTCTTTATTTGTATCACCGGCTCTATAGTTTCTACGAATACTTAATATTTGGCGAGACTCTAATTCTACAGTTACAATGTAGGGAGCAAACTCACCTTCTTCACATTCTGAGTCCGGAATGTCAAGATGTATATGTTGTTCTAATAATACATATTGTGGGTCTTTATCTGCTGTTGGTGAGATACCCATAATAGTATTTAATTTTTCTGAAAGAGTTGTTTGAATTGGATTAGATGCATCTGGTAAATCTACATCTGCATATATTCCAGATTCAATATCTCTTTTCATATCTACTGGATTACGATAAATAATATGTGTATATCTATCTGCTTTTCTTAAATTACTTGCATAGTATGATACATAAAATTGGTCTATTGGTACAAATTCAGACACTGGTCTTTCTAGTGATGCATCATAATATACTTTTTTGATTGCTGAACCTATCAATGGTAAATGAAAAAGCATTCTTTCAAACTCATCAAAATACTCTGGCATTTGTTCAGTCAACTGATAGTTCATAAAGTTTTGAACTCTGTTTGCCTGTTCTTGTTTATTAGCAGATTGTGTTCCTAGTATTTGTGCCTTTACTGGTCCACCCACAGGAAATAATTCTTGTGATGCTTTTGATTGAAACTTAACTGCAGATTCAATCAATAATGGATGAACTGCTGTACATGCACCTTCAAAAGGTTCTGTCGTATCTTCTAGTTTTAATCCTAGTAAGTCAAACCCTCTTTCAAACATAGAGTCCCACTCTCCTCTAGAATCTTTATCTGCTTGAAAGTTTTCTATTACAGTGTAAGAAACATCTTTTAATATTTCATCATCTAAACCATCTGCTAAATTAGCATAATATTCTTTTGCTGTTATTTCTTCTTCAACTTCATCTTCACTAAAGTTTACAGTAACTCCACCATCTGTGTCTACTTCAAAAGAAACATTAGAATCTTCTGCAGGTGCATTTATTGAAACAACATTAGATGTTTCTTCTTTTTTGTCAAACGGATTTTTTTCTACTGCCATTATGTCCTCTCCTACATACACACATCATCATAATGTGCGTTACAGCTTCTGCGATAATTATTTAAATCGCAAGCATTTATTTTATTAGTAAATATATTTTTTAAAAATTTTATCATCCTACAAATAGTATAACATTAAACTCGCCAATATGCAACCCTTTTTTTATAATTATTTTCTTCTGCTAAATATGGGTCATCAGGATGTGTAAGTCTCCAAGACTCTTTCATGTAATGTATTGCCATTGTCATAGCATCAACTTGGTCATCATGAGCTGCATTTGGAAACTGTAAAATCTCTGTGTATAAGTCATCACTCCATTTTTTATTTTTTGGAAGCCATACCCTGCCTGCCTCTATCATTGGAGATGCTGCGTACACTCTTGATACTTTATCTTTATCTGGTATGTAATCTTGTACTGGCAATCCAGCTCTACGCATATCTTGCAATAGTGATTGTCCTGATGCTTTCTTTTCTATAATACATACGTCTGGTTGAAACTCATCATATAACATCTGTGCTATTCTACGTAACTCTGGATATTCATACCTGCCTTTCATATTTCCAAGTAATATTAAGTTAGGCACAAAATCTTCATAACCATATTCATTCTGCTCGTACTTGGAAAAGATACCCCAGGTTTGTATTACACTATAGTCTGCAGTTGTCTTGGTAGAAAATGCGGTATCATAAGTTTGTATGATAAAGTCACATGCTGGTGGTTCATCATATTCCCACCACTGTAACCATTTCTTTTTTATTAACCCACCTTCGTCTGGTGTGGGGTCTTGCATGTATAAGGCATTCCAGTATCGAGCACCATTTGATGCACGTATTTCCTGCTCATCAACTTTTAGAGAATCATCTGTTTTCCATTCTGGAAAGTAAGACGAGCCTACAGGTAATTTTAGTAACTCGGCACTCTTTTCATCTAGCCATGCTGGTATCTTTATCACTTCCCAAGGTAGGATAGTAGAAAACTCTGACTCTTGTTTTAGTAACCACCCACATAAATCATCATAATGATACCTGGTATTGATAATTAAGATAGAACCATTAGGCATAATACGAGTTCGTAGACCTGCAGGGTACCATTCTTTTACATATCGTCTTCCTGCTTCTGAATATGAGTCTTCTTCAGACATCACATCATCAAGAATTGCTATATGTGCTCCTCTTCCTGCGATTTGACTCTTGACTCCGGCTGCGTAGTAGCTGCCTCCTTTGTTTGTTTTCCATTTTCCTGCTGCTCTAACGTCTGTCCTAAGAGAAACACCTTTAAATACGTCTTGAAAAGACTTAGTTGATACAATATCTCTAACAGACCTACCGAAATCGCTAGAAAGCTGGTCGCTATGACTGACTGTAAGTATCTCATGTTCTGGATTCCTTCCTATATACCATGCTGGAAACAATTTTGAGCAGATAACGGACTTAGAACTACGTGGAGGCAAGAAAACCATCAGCCTTTTTATAGTTCCTGCTTCTAATTGTTTTAATTTTTCTGATATTACTTGAATGTGCTTGCCCATTTTCCAATCTGAGATGATTGTTGGAGCAAAAGTACGCACAAATGTAAGAAAATCTTGTTTAGCATAGTGCCTTACATTCTTTTCCCACTGTTTTTTGTAATTAATTACCTCTTCCATACCATAAGTATAGCATATTTTTATTGAAAAGGCAAGTAAAAAGGCAAATGCCTCTATAGAATATTATAAGTTATATATATTATATATATTATATATATTATATATATCATATATACTTTATTAAGTCAAGTATAATAATAAAAATAATATAAATATAATTATTAATAATTTATAATAATATATATACTATATAAACTCGGCACTTGTCTAGAAAGCCGAGTATTTTTGTAAATATGTCTCAGGGTGATATATATATAGGCAGATATATGTAGTTGTTGCGTGTACCCTAGCTAGTCTATGCAAGGCTATTGCCGAATCTAAAAAAACTATAGTTAGTTTATGCCAGTCTAAAAAGTTTTATAAGTCTATATAGCTGTGTGTGATTGCCTTGCGTGTGTCTTTAAATATAACAAAGCCTTACAAACTCTACAGTTTTAAACAATCTTAATAGACTTCACCGACTAGGCAATCTGTCATTTATTTGACTTAATGTCTAGGCTATCTGTCAAGACTTTGACTATTTAGATGCTGTCAATCCTCTGACATACTCGGCTTTATCTAGTGTCAATCTTTTGACATTATAGGTTTTTCCTATATAACTTATAT
>VTLG01006737.1_pt1 | contig 11129 bp, 5 predicted proteins | sample 4694571 | NCBI WGS metagenome assembly VTLG01 (sample SAMN12604809, study PRJNA352737) | marine metagenome | biome: ENVO:00000447; feature: ENVO:00000209|ENVO:00000569|ENVO:01000036; material: ENVO:00002151; isolation source: viral sequences binned using virsorter ... | reverse complement strand
CTTTAAGTTTATATAAAAAATCCACTGATGATTTTGATGATAATAGTTTTGTTGAATTGGCAGTAATAAATGATGGTGTTTTAAGAACTCAAAGAAAAGGATCTGCAGGAGGTGCTGCTCTTGGTGGATTTAGTGGAGTATATTCAAAGAATTTTGATTTAACCGATACTCTTGCAAGAAGAACTTTTGATGAAAGTGGTAACTATGATGTCAAACCTTTTGATGTTACCTTGATGAATTCTTTAGATGATAATATTGGTAATAGAGGAGTATTTAAGGCAGGTCAATTTACTCCTAGTGGTGGAACTCCATCTGATGACTTAGCTTTATATAAGATTTCTCCAGGAAAAGCATATGTGAAGGGATATGAAATCCAAACTATGGATCCTACTTATATTGATTGTCCTAAGCCAAGAGATACTAAACTTATAGAAAATCAGGCAATAGTTTATAATACAGGTCCAACTTATAGGTTAGATAGTGTTTATAGAACTCCCACCGTAGGTATTGGTAGTACATATGTTCTAAGTTTAAGGGATAGAAGAAAGGGTGCTAATGCTGAAAATGCTCCAGGTCAGGAGATTGGGTATGCTAGAATATATGATTTTAGGTTAGAATCACAATCTTATAATACCAACAATTCCAATTTGGATCAGTGGGAATTGTCTTTATATGATGTTCAGACATTTACACAAATAGAATTAAATAATCCAATTACACAAGCTGTTCCTGCGTTTATTAAAGGAAAGAGAAGTGGTGCAACTGGATTTTTACAAGGTTCTGTTACTGCAGGGGTAGGATTAACTGTTTATGAAGTAAGTGGTAATTTTATTAGAAATGAACAAATTATTGTTAATGGTATTAATAATGGAAGAATTGCTGTAGGTATTACTGAATTTTCTGTATCTGATGTAAAATCTGTTTATGGAACTGATGATAATTTAGTTGGTATTAATACTTTTAGTGCTAATGTAGTTCCAGCAGTTTTAATTAATGTTGGAGTGGCAACAGTTGGTGTTGTTACCTTTAGTGCAAAATCAGTTATACAAAGTACTAATGAAAACTTTCCAGGAATCACTACTGTTGGTAATCTTGTCCAATATACTGACTTAAATGTATCACAAGATCCAGTAAGAGCAAGAGTTGTTAGTGTTGGATCTTCTCATTTAGAAGTAGTTGGAGTTACAACTGTTACTGATATTTGTGATGGAACATTACCTCTTACTAGTGTTAAGAGTGTAAATGATTTGAGAATATTAACTAGCATGTTAGATTCTTCAACTGATAATACTCTTTATACACCTCTTCCAAAGAAAAATGTTTCTAATGTTGATTTAACATCTGCTTCTATTGTTATAAGAAAAACATTTAATGTTACTATTGCTAATGGACAAATAAGCACACCATTACCAACTGTTGGATCAGATGAAACTTTCCAACCATTTACACCTAAGAGATATTCCTTAATAGGTGCTGATGGTACTACATATGATTTAACTGCGGATCAATTTGATTTAAGTGTTACTCAACAACTTCAAATTCGTGGATTGGCTGCAGGTAATAATACTGGAACTTTGGTTGCTACTATTAAAAAATCAAAACCAAAAGCAAAGCAGAAAATAAACAATAGAGTTAAATCTATAGTTATTAATTACTCTAAGCAAAGAGGTGCTGGAGTTGGTGCAACAACTCTAAATGATGGATTATTATATGGTTCTTATCCATATGGAACTAGAGTTCAAGATGAAACTATATCTTTAAACAATCCTGATGTTGTGGCAATTCATGGTGTTTTTGAATCTGCAGATAGTGCTGATCCTTCTTGCCCTAAAGTAAATCTTTCTTCCATAGTTACTCAATCAACAACAACTAATGAGTTGATAATTGGTGAGCAAATAATTGGTCAAGATAGTGAAGCTGTTGCTATTGTGGCAGAAAAATTAACTGATTCTCAAATTAGTTTCCTTTATAAAAATGAAAATTTATTTAAAGAAGGAGAAACTGTAACTTTCCAAGAATCTTCAGCACAGGCAAGAGTGTCTACTCTAGATTCTCCTAGTTTTGCTATTGGATCAAATTATACATTTGCTGATGGTGGAGAGTCAACTTTCTATGATTATGGAATAATTAAGAGAAAAGCTGATTCTGATGCTCCTTCTAAGAAGATAAAAGTATATTTCCAAAGTGGTTCATATGATTCTGGTGATAATGGTGACATAACAACTATCAATTCTTATGATCAATTTAAGTATGGATTTAATATTCCAAGAGTTGATACTCATAGTTGTGCTGATGTTATTGATATAAGACCAAGAGTTGTACCAATTTCATCAGTTGCTGAAGGAGATAGATCTCCTCTAGAATTCCTTGGAAGAAGTTTCACTGGATCTGGAGATTCTGCTCCTAGTATTTTGGCATCGGATGAGTCTATTGTTATAGATTTCTCATTCTATCTTCCAAGAATTGATAGAATATTCTTGAATAAAGAAGGCAGATTCCAAGTAAAATATGGAGATCCTGCAGAGGATCCTAAGAAACCTGTTCCTGTTGATGATGCAATAGAAATAGCAAATGCAGGTCTTCCAGCGTATCTTTATGTTACTAAAGATGCTGCATTACAATTCTTAAATCATCGTAGATATACGATGACTGATATTAAGAAACTTGATACTAGAATTAAAAATTTAGAATATTATACTACTCTTTCTTTATTAGAAACAAATACAGCAAACTTCTTTGTTCCTGATCAGGATGGTGCTAATAGATTTAAGTCTGGATTCTTTGTTGACAACTTTACTGGGTTCCAACCACAAGAAAATAAGATTAAAATTAACAATAGTATAGACAGAAAACGTAAAGAATTACGTCCAAGACATTATACAAACTCAGTTGATTGTATATTTGGACCAGTTGTAGGTAATGATCCTACTGATGATCTTCAATTTTCTACTATTGAAGGTGTTAATGTTAGAAAGCAAGAAGATGTTATAACATTAGATTATGGTGAGGTTGTATGGATCAAGCAAAATTTTGCTACAAGATCTGAAAGTGTTACTCCTTTCTTGATTAGTTTCTGGCAAGGAACTATGGAATTGAATCCTGCATCTGATACATGGGTAGATACTGCAAGACTTGATGCTAAGATTATTCAAACTGAAGGTAACTATGCTGCCACAATGGATAATTTATCAAGGAATGAGGGTATTGATCCTCAGACTGGTATGGGTCCAGTTATATGGAATGCATGGGAAACCACATGGACAGGAACTTCTGCTGTAGAATTTGATGGAGCACAAACTACAACTAGTTCTTCAAATACTTGGGGTCAAGGTGGTTGGATTAATGGTGAACCAGATAACAACCCTGCTCAGTGGATAACAGAAACATCAACCACAACAACACAAGAAGTATTAAGACAAACTACTCAAACTGATCATCAACAAAGATCTGGTCTTAGAACTATTGTACATGAGACATTTGATGAAACTTCTGTGGGTGATAGAGTTGTAAGTAGAGATCTTGTTCCATATATGAGATCTAGAAATATTGAATTTACTGCTAAGAAAGTTAAACCTTTAACTCAGTTATATGGATTCATGGATGGGCAGAATGTTACTAAATTCTGTGTTCCTAAGTTACTTGATGTAACTATGACTTCTGGATCATTCCAGGTTGGTGAAACTGTAAAGGGTAGAATGAATAATACTGGATTGAGTCAAATAACTAATGATAGTATTGCTGAAATTCAATTTAGAGTTGCACAATCAAATCATAGAGAAGGTCCATATAATGTTCCAACTAAGACATTTAGAGACAATCCTTATACTAATCAGACATTACCTGCTTCTTATTCATCAACGTCGGATATAGTTAATGTAGATACTTTCTCATTATCCACTGAAGCACAAGGAGCTTATTATGGATGGGTACAAAGTGGAATGGTGCTTGAGGGACAAAGTAGTGGAGCACTTGCAACTATAAATGATGTAAAACTTCTTTCAGATGTTTCTGCATTCTGTGGTGGTTCATTCTTTATTCCAAATCCAAATAATATCAATTTCCCAAGATTTGAAACAGGAACTAAGACCTTTACTTTAATTGATGATGCAGATAATAATCAGGATGAGTGTAATACACTAACTGATGAAACATATACTGCTGCTGGAACATTAGAAACTGTACAAGAAAATATTCTTTCTATTAGAAATGCTAGAATTGAACAAAGACACGAATTCCAAGATCAGATAGTTCATAGTGATCTTGGAACAGAAGTTGTTGGTAGTAATGTTGTTGGACAAGATTCTAATAGAGCAAATACTGGATGGTATGACCCTCTAGCACAATCATTCTTGGTTGAAGACCCTGGTGGAGTTTTTGTAACTAAATGTGATATCTTCTTTAGAACAAAAGATGATATGGATATACCTTGCGTATTCCAGATTAGATCTATGAAGAATGGATTCCCAACACAACATATTCTTCCATTCTCTGAAATTGTATTAGATCCATCAGATGTTGTAGTTTCTTCAGATGGTTCTGTAGCAACTACTGTGGAATTTAAAGCACCAGTTTATCTTGAAGGTGGAAACACTGAATATGCCATAGCACTGGCATCCAACTCCACCAAATATAGTGTTTATATCTCTAGAATTGGTGAAACAGATTTACTTACAGATACATTTATTTCTAACCAGCCTTACTTAGGATCCCTCTTTAAGTCGCAGAATGCTTCTACATGGGAACCAAGTCAGTGGGAAGATCTTAAGTTTACAATGTATAGAGCAGACTTTGAACCTAATGGAACTGTAGAATTCTATAGTCCAGAATTGACAAGAGGAAATAATCAGATCCCAACACTTAGACCTGATCCATTAATTATTAACTCCAGAAAGGTAAGAGTTGGTCTTGCAACAACAGTTGCTGATAGTTATGAATTAGGTAACACATTCTCTCAAGATGGAACGAATGCAACAGGTAATCTAGTAGGTGCAGGTGGTTCTGCTACAGGTGTACTTACGATTGCTAATGTAGGTATTGGATATACACCTCTAGATGGCAATCTTACATTTACTGGTGTTAACTTAGAAACTGTTACAGGTCAAGGTAGAGGTGCTGTTGGTAATGTATTCATTGAAAATGGTCAGGTTGGTGCTTGTACTGTTACTTCGGGTGGAAGTGGATATGAAGTAGGTGATGTTGTTGGAATTACTACTATTGGTCTTTCTACTGGTGGCAGTGGAACCGTTGGTAGAGATGGTCAATTTACTATTGCTGGTATTGGAATGACCAATGAAATTACATTGGATAACGTTCAGGGTAACTTTGCTACTGGTGCTGGTAAGACCATGAGGTACACAAATAGTGCTGGTGTTACCACTGAATTAAACTTCAGTCATGGTGGTAATGTTACTATAAGTTCACTTGATAATGAATCTGATGGATTGCACATTAAAGTTAATCATCAGAATCATGGAATGTATGATACTGAAAATATAGTTAAGATATCTGGTGTTGTTGGAAATGTAAAACCATCAAAACTAAGTCTTGCTTTAGATGTTGGTAATGCAAGTTCCTTTACTGTAGATGATGGAAGTGTTTATGAGAATTTTGAAAATGTTGGAGTTGGAACAACTAACATAGGATTAGTTAAGATTGGAGAAGAAGTTATTCAGTATAACAACGTTTCTGGTAATGTTCTTACTATTGCCAATAGGGGAAGTAATAAGATCAATTATGCAGTTGGCACTCCTGTTAATAAGTATGAACTTAGTGGAGTTTCTTTAGCAAGAGTTAATAGAACTCATGGTTTATCTACTTCAACTGCTACAGCAACTTCTGGATCGATTGGTTTTGATTCGTATAATATTAAACTTGACATGTCAGGTGAAGATAATATTGATGGTATAACACATAATGATACTACAGATAGAAGCACTGATGTTGGATTCCCTAAATTATATCTGGGTCAAACTCAGACCACTGGAGGATATCAGGTTAAGGCAACTCAAAACATGCAGTTCCAAATCATAACTCCTATTTGTCATAATATGACAGTAACAGGAACTTCAATTGGTGCAGAAATTAGAACTACTTCTGCTACTAGTTTAAGTGGAGATGAAATTCCTTACATTGATCAAGGATTTGAATCTGTCACTATTGGTGAAAGTAATTACATGACAAGTCCTAGAGCAGTTTACTCAAAGGTAAATGAAGATGATAGGTTAGATAATTTTGAAGGAAATAAATCTATGCAAATGAGATTAACTCTCATAACAACTGATCCTAGATTATCTCCTGTTCTTGATGCTCAAAGAGTCAGCACAATCCTTACAAATAATAGGGTTAATGATGTAGTTAGTAATTATGCTACTGATAGTAGGGTAAAAACTATGAATGAGGATCCTACGGGGTGTCAATATATTACTAAGGAGATATCTCTTGAAAATGCTGCTACTTCTATTAAGATATTATTAGGTGGACATATCCACGCTGATTCTGATATTAGATGTTTCTATGCTATTGGAGATAGAACTGGTTTCCAACCAATCTTCACTCCTTTCCCAGGATTTGAAAATCTTAATAATAGAGGACAGGTAATTAATTCTGCTAACAATAATGGTCAGTCTGATACATTTGTACCTAAGACAAATCAATATGGTTTTGGTGATTCTGTACAATTTAGTGATTATACCTTTACTGCAGATGATCTTCCAGCATTTAGATATTATAGAATTAAAATTCTATTAATATCTTCTGATCAGTGTTATGTTCCTAGAGTTAAAGATCTAAGAGTTATGGCACTTGCTTGATATGGAACATTATAATATTGAAGGGCATCAGGATCTTGCAAGAGATCCTAAAACAAATGCCATAATAAATGTGAATTCTCTAGATTATACTCATTATACTGCTGGTAGAAAAGCAAAATTATCAAGAAACGAAAGAGTCGAATCTATGGAAAACGATCTTGCTAGTTTAAAAGGTGAAATTGGTGAAATCAAATCTCTACTCAAGGAATTAGTCAATGGCAAGTAAAAATCTGACATTTGATCCAAATGCAGGAGTTCCATATGCTGCTAATTTAGCACTTTATACGGGAGCAGATTTTAAGGCTACATTTAATGTGGTTGATACTTCTGACGTTGCTTTTGATTTCCAAGGACTGACAACAACTTCAGTTTGGACTGGATCTTCCCAAATGCAAAAAAGTGCAGGTATTGGTGCTACTACCACACCTTCAGGAACCTTTACTGTAGGGTTTAGTAGTGCTGGTGGTGGTATATTTGATATATCAATGGGTTCTACTGCTACAAGAGATTTGTCTGAAGGTAGATATGAATATAATGTTTTAGTGAGTTCAGGAGCAACAATTTATAATATAGTAAACGGAAATATATTAGTTCATACTGGAATTGCTTCCGCACCCTAAATATTATAGAGGTAGAGTATAAATGGCACAACCAGGAAGTAGATCCGAATTTAAAGAGTATTGTTTAAGGCAACTAGGTGCTCCCGTGTTGGAGATTAATGTTGCTGATGAACAATGTGAAGATAGGATTGATGACGCTATTCAGTATTTTCATGAAAGACATTTTGATGGTGTAGTTAGAACTTATCTTAAGTATCAAATAACTCAAGCAGATATTGATAGGGGAAGAGCCTCTGTATTAACAGGAAAGAAAAGAACAGGAATAACAACAGAGACTGCAACAGCCACTATTGCAGGAACAGATCAAGATTTTAGTTGGTATGAAAATAGTAATTATATACAAGTTCCACCATCAGTAATTGGAGTAGAAAAGATATTCCGTTTTGGTGGAAGTAATGCTATATCAAATAATATGTTTAGTATTAAATATCAGTTATTCTTAAATGATATTGCGTTTAATCTTGGATATAATGGTCTTTTGAGTTATGCAATGACTCAGACTTATTTGTCTGATATTGATTATCTATTAACCACAAGAAAACAAATTAGATTTAATCAAAGACAAGATAGGTTATATCTTGATATTGATTGGTCAGCATGTGAGGTTGATGAGTTTATAGTTCTTGAGTGTTTTAGACTTCTTAATCCTAATGATTATACAAGGGTATGGAATGATTCATTCCTGAAGAGATATGCTACTGCTCTTCTTAAAAAGCAATGGGGTCAAAATTTACTTAAGTTCCAAGGTGTTAAATTACCTGGTGGTATAGAAATGAATGGAAGACAAATCTATGATGATGCAGAAAAAGATCTAGAAATTATCAGAGAACAAATGTCTAATACTTATGAACTTCCACCTTTGGATATGGTAGGATAATGTTATGCTCAATCCATTTTTCCAACAGGGATCTACATCAGAACAAAATTTAGTACAAGACTTAATCAATGAACAGTTGAGGATGTATGGTGTTGAGGTACACTATCTTCCTCGAAAGTATATGAATGAGAAGACAGTAATACGAGAAGTAGTTCAATCTATATTTGATGACTCATATCCATTAGAAGCATATTTAGATAATTTTGATGGGTATGCTGATAATCCTACTTTATTGTCAAAGTTTGGTATTGAGCAAACCAATGAAGTAACTCTTGTTATTTCTAGAGAAAGATGGGAAACATATATTCAACCATTACTTAAAAACGAATCTAATGTAAAGTTAACTACCCGACCTAAAGAGGGTGATTTAGTTTATTTTCCACTAGGTGATCGTTTATTTGAAATTAAATATGTAGAGCATGAGAAACCATTCTATCAATTAAGAAAGAATTACGTCTATACTCTTAAATGTGAACTCTTCCGTTACGAAGATGAAATTATTGATACTGGAGTTGCTGAGATTGATGATACTTTAATTGGTGATAATGCAGATGGAACTTCTGAAGATGGTCTATCAACACTACTTGGATCTTCTCAAACTCTTACATTGGTAGGAACAGGAGTAAGTGCATCTGCTGTAGTTGGATTCAATACTGAAGGATCTATTAGATTAATTACATTAAGTAATAGGGGTGGTGGATATAGTTCTATACCTACTATTGGAGTCAGTTCTGCCCCTTCTGGTAAGGTTACAGGTATTCTTACTGCCACAATGATTAGTGGTATTAATGTATGTAATTTAAATATTAGTGATAATCTCAAATCAGTTCAACAAGTTGTTATCACAAATCCAGGTGCTGGATATACTCTTGCACCTACACTCCAAATTACTGGTGGAGGGGGTTCAGGTGCTGCTGGAACCGTCTTTATAGGTGATGGAACTGTTGGTATAGTTACACTCACTGATGCTGGTTCTGGGTACACTACAGCACCAACTGTAACAATTACTGGACCTGTTGGGGTTGGTACTACTGCAACTGCTGAGGCTGTTGTAAGCACTGCAGGAACAATCACTTCTATTAACATTACTAATGCTGGTGCTGGATATACTTCTAGTCCTACAATTACAATTGGTGATCCTTCTCTTGATAATAGTGGTAACTTCAAGTTTAATGAAATCGTTACAGGATCTATTACAGGTGTGAAGGGTAGAGTAAGAACTTGGAGTGCTACTACAAACGTTCTAGAGGTAGCAAATGTATCTGGAATGTTTAGTATTGGAGAGGATATAACTGGTAGCACTTCTGGTGCTGTTCATGCATTAAGAGTTGTGAGTGAAGATCCTCCAGAGGATGGATTTGCTGATAATGTCAATATAGAATCTGCTGCAGATGATATTTTAGACTTCAGTGAGCAGAACCCATTCGGTATTCCCTAAATATAAGATACAAGGACTATAACAATGTTTGAATATTTTTATAACGAAATTTTGAGGAGAACCATTATTTCTTTTGGTACTCTGTTTAATAGCATCTCCATCAAACAATCTGGTGGGGAAACAGATGCTAGTATAATCAGAGTTCCACTTGCATATGGACCTACACAGAAGTTTTTAGCAAGATTAACCCAATCTCCAGATCTAAGCAAAGCAACATCTTTATCTTTACCAAGGATGTCTTTTGAGTTTACTGGTTTGACTTATGATCCAGGTAGAAAGGTTACTTCTACTCAAAAGATTGTAGTTCAAAATCCAGACTCATCAACTCCTGATGAGAAGAAAGTATATATGCCCGTCCCATATAATATGCAATTTGAACTTGCTGTTATGACAAAATTGAATGATGATGCATTACAAATAGTAGAACAGATATTACCATATTTCCAACCATCTTATAATTTATCAGTTAATTTGGTAGGAGCTATTAATGAGAAGAGAGATATTCCAGTAATACTTGAAAATATTACTATGCAGGATGATTATGAAGGAGATTTTGAATCAAGAAGAGTTCTCCTTTATACTCTAAGATTTACTGCTAAGACATACCTATTCGGTCCTGTCACAGATGCTTCCAAGGATATTATTACCAAGTCTACAGTCAACTATCTTACTGGTACAGATACTTCCAACGCAACACGCAATCTTACATACTCTGTTGTTCCAAGAGCAATTCAGAACTATGATGGAACTGTCCTCACAAACTTAGCAGCAGATATTACTAAGACACAAACAACATTTGAAGTTGAAGATGGAAGCACTATTACTGCATCCTCTGGTTCTACAAGTGTCTATATTGATGTTGGTGGAGAAGAACTTTATGTTAAGGCAGTTGATGGTAATAAGTTGACTGTTAAGAGAGGACAGGATGGAACTACAAAACTTGCTCATATTCGTGGTACATCAGTTAAATCTATTACATCTGCTGATAATGCATTAGTAGAAGAAGGAGATGACTTTGGATTTAGTGGAACTTTAGTTGGAGAGTAAAGTGAAAAACCATTTAGATGATGCTTTTAATATAACCCCTACTGAAGTAAGTGATACTCCAGAGGGAGGTTGTGCTACTAGAAAAGATCAACTTACAGATGTTACTAATGTTGGTATAACCAGACCAGATAGATTAACTAAAGATGATATAACTAAAGACTATGAGTATACTCGTGGCAATCTTTACAGCATCATAGAAAAGGGTCAGGAAGCAATTAATGGTATTCTTGAACTTGCACAGGATAGTGAGATGCCAAGGGCATATGAGGTCGCAGGACAGTTGATTAAGAGTGTTTCTGATGCAACTGATAAGTTAATGGATCTTCAGAAGAAACTTA
>VTLG01004991.1_pt1 | contig 11130 bp, 20 predicted proteins | sample 4694571 | NCBI WGS metagenome assembly VTLG01 (sample SAMN12604809, study PRJNA352737) | marine metagenome | biome: ENVO:00000447; feature: ENVO:00000209|ENVO:00000569|ENVO:01000036; material: ENVO:00002151; isolation source: viral sequences binned using virsorter ... | reverse complement strand
TCCTCAAGGGCTGCTTCGCCCTCACAAATGTTGCAAGTGACCATCAGTGTACCACATCATTAACACCAACCCTGTCATCAGATACTTCTTCGTCTTCTGCTACGTCAGAATGTATCTGGGCTAGAAGTGTATCATTCAATGCGCCGACAATGAACTGTGTGGAGTACAGACCGCTGGGTGCATGTTCTTCCAAGATGTGTAGCATTGCATGAAACGCACCTTCCATTACAAATAGCTTATACCTATCTTCCTGTTTATCTAAAAGAGTTTCTAATGACTCTGTTACCTCTTTTAAGGTATCTTTTACTATTTTGTCTGCTTTCTTAAATTCTTCGTTTGTCATGTTTTGCTCCTTAATGCAAAGTTAAGTCTTTAAATGCTCGTTGAATTTTTTCTTTTAACATAGGAATAGATTGTTCTGCACTGCGTAAAATTTTTGCAATCTCTTCGTCGCTTAGAACTGAAGCGTACATTTCGATACAAGTTTTAAGTAGAACACCACAAACCATGTACAAAGAATCTGGTCTGTTAGGCAAAATATACTTTGCAGAAAGCTCATACAATTCTTTTTGAAATTCAGTGAGTTTTTCTTCGTCAACTGACACTATTTAGTATCCCACTTTTCTTTTACCTTAGTAATAACCCACCGCATTCGTTTTCGCAAGTGCGGATATTTTTTAGCTTCTTCTTTAGTTACTATACCTAAAGCAATTTCAGATTTTAATTCCCATCGTTCACGTTTTCCGTCTGGCCGCTTCGCCCATTCAAATCGTTTCTTTGGCTTAGCCATGTTTTATTTCCCCTGTATCTATATTATGATAGACTAGCTCTACGCCTAGTTCTTTTTGAACTGGTGACAATACTCTGTTTATCATGGTTCCAGGATTTTTAGAAGTTTCTGATCTAAAAGACATTGTTTTAACTTCTACCAGCCGTACAACTTTAGTAACAGGATGAATGGCTACTAAATCTACAGGACCGACATTGGACATTTCATTGTAGACGTAGTAACCATTCTGTACGAAGTTTTTCATCACTGCAATTTTAGACACTGCACCTTTAGTATGTTCTGGTGTCATGCAGTGAACCTATACCGGAAGCCGTGAGCGTTGATTGCTTCGACGCTGGCTAGGTCAACATTTCTGTATCCTTGCTTTTGAACGTCGAACACTGTAAGATGCTTGAAGATATCATTACAGTTCGCACCGCCCTTGAGATGTTTGGTAACACCTAGACGACCATTGAGAATTCGCCTAGAGCCGTCAGACTTTATGAATTCAATAGAAAAAAACTCGTCCCCAACAATTGCTTCAATGTATCTACGCAAGGATTCGTTATTTCCGCGAGGGCTGACAAACTCAACTTTTTTCTGCATTAGCATTCTCCATTGTAAGAGAGGGAAGAGGATCGAAATCATCTTTAGCGTCAACACGAACCCATTGATCAGGATTAGCTTTCCTGTCTTCCTCCATTGCATCCATAGCACATATATCAGCTTGCATGTCTTCATAAGACATTGGCATACAATTTTCATCAGAAACAACGTTACGCATTGATCTTAAATTTTCTTCAACCTTTTTTGCATCTACAACAGGAGATCCAAAATGTTTTGTAATCCTAGGCCAATATTCTTCTTGCAAAGAAAGCCTTAAATCATTTAATTGTTTATTTATCATATTTAATTTACTTTCAATAGTTTCAATTGAAGATACTCTAAACTAGATCGCTCAGATAATCAAGCGAAAAAAAATTATTTTTAATTTGACAGGGCTTTTTACTTGTGCTAAGTGGAGCAACCCCTGAAGGGGGTAAACCCTATTAACCATTCTGGAAAGGTACTTTCATGTACATAGTTTGTTGGCAAACAGAAGGACGAACACGACAAGGTGGACGAAAAGTTGAACAGCACTATAAAGTTTATGATTCTGAAGAACAAGCATCAAAAGTATTCTATGATCTGATGATAGCAGATGCTGATAATGGTGTAAAAAATGCGTATGTAGCTCTAGTAATAGAAAAGGAAAGCTGATGACCTTTACTTCTTCTAGCTTAGATGCAAAGTTTACGATATTACTGAGAGAACTAATACAACATGAGGTTAATGTAATAACAGACAGTGATTGGTTCCAAGAGAAGGTTGATGAGGCTGTTGAAATTAAGTTAAAGGATCAAAAAGATGACTGACAAAAAATGGTACAGAGTAACAGCAGAGACGTGTACAGCTCTATATGCTTTTGTTGAGGCAGAAAGTGAACAAGATGCATACGAAAAAGCACGTTGGCACGATGAACCAGATGCAGGTGAGTATGTCGAAGCAGATGATGGTCTGAGTGGTGATTGGATAGTTGGTAGTGATCCCCAAGAAGTAGAGACAGAAAAAGATAAAGAAGAATTGCAGAAGTGGTTAGATAATAAAAGTGGATAACTACATCGAATCTTTCATAGGCAGTATAAACCTATACAAGGGTGGGCGGCTCAGAACCGACTGCCCTGTATGTGAACACAGTAATACCTTCAGTGTCACAGATTTTAATGGCTGCATAAAGTACAACTGTTTCCACGCTGACTGTAAAACAAGTGGTACAGTTTCTAAAAGTTTATCTGCAGACAGCTTTAAGCTATCTAAAAAAGAATTTGTATCTACGCCGACAAATTTTACTGAGACATTTCGTAAAAATAATTTACCTTACGAAGCTATCCAGTACCTCCAACAAGTAGGGTGCCACAGAGCTTTTGTTGACAACTCTGCCGACATTCGATATGATTATAAAAGAGATAGAATTGTTTTCTGTGTAGCCGACAAATCTGGTAACGTTGTAGACGGTGCTGGAAGGGCGTTACAGGGACATGTCAAACCTAAGTGGTACAGGTACGGAGCAGAACGAATGCCTTTTATTTGCGGAACGTCCAAGCACGGTGTAGTTGTAGAAGACTGTGCTTCTGCTGTAAGAATAGGACATCTCGTTACAGGAATAGCTTTACTAGGCACACATTTGTTTGAAGGTGCGCTAAGCTTTCTGAAAGACTACGACAAAATAACTCTGGCCTTGGATCACGATGCTACTGCTAAAGCAGTTGGTATGCTAGGTGACATTCAATGGCAAGTAGAAGATGTAGACATGGTAGTTCTGGAACGAGACTTAAAGAACGTACAGAACGACGAAGATGTAAGAAGGGCATTGCAGCTTTGAAAGTTACTCCAGTACATGACTTATCGTGGTACATCAAATGGATATCTTCACTTATTCTAATAGGTGCTATTGCTTGTAGGTCTGCTGGATTACATGATCTCGACATTTACCTGTCCTTTGTAGGTATTGTAGGATGGGGAATAGTGGGTGGCCTGTGGCATGATAGAGCATTAGTATTGGTCAATGGCGTTGCAGGTACAATATTATTAATAGCTATACTGAGGTTATTATGAGTTTATTAGATAGGCAAGTTCTTAGAGTATGTCTCGACAATGAAGTTTATGCTAAGATATCTAATCTTGTAAAAAAAGACTTTTTTCCACGAGATTTATCTACAGTTGTAGACACTATTCATTTTTGTCAGGACAAGTATAAAACTAAACTTTCTGTAGAAGATCTATTGATTGCACACAGGGAAAAGTTTCCTGCACTTCCAGAGTCTACTAGGCTCAAGATAGAAAAAGAAATACAGTCTCTACAAAAGTTGGACATTAATCCCGACATAGTAGAAGACATTGTGCATTCTTTCTGGAAAAGAACCAAAGCAAAATTTATCGGTGAAGAAGCCTTAGAGATTTATCTTGGAAAAAAGAGCGACATTGGCACTCTGTTCAGAAACATAACAGAGCTAAAAGAAAACGAAAAAAATTTTTCAGATACATATTCTATTGTAGAAGCTGGAGTAGATGAATTAATTGAAAGAGCTACTGCACCTGCAGAATTTAAATTTCCTGGGCGTGTACTAGAACACATTCCTGGAATTAACAGAGGTAACTTTGGTATCATATTTGCCAGACCAGAGGTAGGAAAGACGACATTTAGTTGCTGGCTCACCTCTGAGTACGTAAAGGAAGGACACTCTATAGCTTACTGGGCCAATGAAGAACCAGCGCATCGTGTAAAGCTAAGAATACTGCAGTCCTATTTCAACATGAATCTACTGGAGATGCGCGAAAACATAGATACTATACGTCCTGTCTTTGAAAAGGAGATCAAACCGTTTCTTACAGTGATAGAATCTGTAGGTACATCGATAAGAGAAATAGATGACTACGTATCAAGAAACTCAATTGACATAGCTTTTATGGATCAGCTTGACAAAGTACGTATAGAAGGTGAGTTTACTCGTGGTGATGAGCGTTTAAAGGAATTGTACTGCAGAACCAGAGAGATAGCTAAGCATAACGACATAGCTACATGGGCAATATCCCAAGCGTCCTTTGAAGCAGAGGGCCGACATGAGATAAACTACTCCATGCTCGACAACTCTCGTACTGGAAAGGCAGGGGAAGCTGACATTATTCTAGGAATAGGTTTAGCTGAAGAAGAAGATTTTAGGACAGTTAAGTTTTCAAAAAATAAAATCAACGGCTGGCATGGATCACTTGTAATGATGCTGGACGGTGAAAGAGGAGTGTACATATGAACGTAGTAAATACAGTTGTTGACATTGAAACTACAATGCAATTGGACGACGACAAAAAAACAATTACATCTCCGTTTTTTGGACAGCAATTAGTATCTGTAGGATACAACAGTAAATCTTTTAATACTTATGACAGTAGATACTTATTTTTTTATCACGAAGGTAGAGAGCCTACGCCTAATGCATTTAATACTCTTCAGTCTGCCCTCGATAAAACCGACATACTAATAGGTCATAATATAAAGTTTGATCTAGGATGGCTTAGAGAATGCGGTATTGAGTACAGAGGAAAGCTGTTCGACACTATGGTAGCAGAATACATACTTCAACGAGGACAAAAAAAATCTCTTTCACTTGATGAGTGCTGTAGAAGACGAGGCATTCCTGGAAAAAGCAAAGATAAAATAGATCCGTACCTCAAAGAAGGACTGTCGTACGAAGCTATACCTTGGGACGTAGTAGAAGAATACGGAAAAACGGACGTTGATATCACTGGAATGTTAGCACAAGCACAATTGGAAGACTTTGGTGTGGTGTCTTGGGAAAAATATATGGAAGGACAAGTTCATGTCTCTTTTGCCTGTACTTAAAATGAGTATGGAGTTCACTGACGTTCTTATCGACATAGAACGTGCAGGGCTAAAAGTATGTCAAGAAACTCTAGACACTATTAAACATGATTATGAGAGAGAATCAATTTCTCTAGAAAATGATTTAAACCTTATTATTCAAGATGTTATGGGTGATACACCAATTAATCTTGATAGTCCAGATGATAGAAGTCTTCTTCTGTATTCAAGAAAAGTAACAAATAAAAAAGAATGGAAAAGAATATTTAACATAGGCTATGAATTTAGAGGAAACGCTAAGAAACCTAAACGCAGACCAAAAATGACAGGAAGAATATTCTCTGAGCATGTAAAAAATCTAGCACCTGCACAGAAAAAAACGCTAGGTAAACAGTGTCCAGATTGTAGAGGCGTAGGAAAAGATTATTTTGTAAAGAAGGATGGATCTCAATCAGCCAATCAAAGATCCTGTAAAAAATGTAAGGGACAGGGTGTTCTATACACTGAACTTCCACAAGTAGCAGGGCTGAAAATTCGTCCTAGAGAACCTAGAGATGTAAATGCTGCAGGGTTCAAAACTGATCAGACAACTCTAGAAAAACGGATGTCAGAGTTCAGTGGTCAGGCCAAGGAGTTCGTAGAGAAATATACTAGGTACTCTAAGATAAGAACTTATCTCAATACTTTTGTAGGGGGTATTACTAGAGGGTTAGATGACAATGGATTCATACGCCCTTCTTTTATGCAGTGTGTAACAACAACTGGAAGACTGTCTTCTCGTGAGCCTAACTTTCAGAACATGCCTAGAGGTGGTACATTTCCTGTACGTAAAGTAATTGTTTCCAGATTTACAGATGGATTAATCCTTGAAGGTGATTACAAACAATTAGAATTTAGAGTTGCAGGATTTCTAGCTAAAGATAAACAAATCTATGAAGACGTAAAAAATAACTTAGATGTGCATTCCTACACTGCCAAAGTAATTGGAGTGTCCAGACAACAGGCAAAGGCACACACCTTTAAGCCTCTGTACGGTGGTACTTTTGGTACAGAAGATGAAATGAGATATTACGCTGCTTTTAGAACTAAGTATCAAGGAGTTACGGAGTGGCATAAAAAATTGCAAACAGAAGCAGTAACCACTAAAAAGATTAAGCTTCCTTCTGGACGAGAGTACAGCTTTCCCTACGCACAGTTTACGTCTTATGGAGGAACAACAGAAGCTACCGCCATAAAAAATTATCCTGTGCAAGGCTTTGCTACTGCTGATCTTTTGCCCCTGGCTCTGATTGTGCTGAAAAAAAGACTTGACAAGTCTGATATGAGGTGTAAAATAATAAATACCGTCCATGACTCGATAGTATTAGATGTACCTCAAGAGGAAAAGACAGAGGCAATAAATCTTTTACGAGAGTCAATGTTAAGTTTGAAAGATGAATGTAAAGAAAGATTTAGTATTGACTTGGACATGCCTATCGAAGTAGAATTAAAGATAGGCCCTAACTGGCTAGAATTAGAGGAGGTATAATATATGACTAATCTAGCACTACCTGAAGATAATGTTATCGTAATTCCAGATAATATTAACGACCAGGAATTTGAAAAACTCGCCAAGGCTACAGGCCAAGACGATTTTTCTCAAGCGGATCGTATTCCGCGCTTATCAATCGAACAGAGTAGCGATGACAGCGAGGGCAATTCAATACCTCGCGGTAAGTATCGTCTGTGGATTGATAATTCTACGTACTACATTAATAATCCAACCGTACGTTTGTTTCTACGTATGTTTGGTTACAGTGTCTATGACCAATCTGAAAACAGATTTTCTAATAGGACTGTATTAAAACCTTCCTTGAAGGACGCATTTCCAGACACTACAGGTGGATTGAAATGTGGTAAGCTAGGCCGTGAAGAAATAGAATCTCTTGGAGACAACTCTATTGAAAAGGCCTTGCAGAAATCTATCCGATGCGCCCAAACTATCTACGGCGTAATAGAATCTGGAAAAGCGTACAAAGCAGATTCTCCTAAAAAGACTGTTGACATGGCAGGTACACCTTTCATGTGGACTGTCAGGGGAGCTTCTTTTATTCCAGTTTCTGATTTTATTAAAGGTCTTACCGACCATAAGAAGATCATGTTGAAAACGTCTGTTAAACTTGCGACAGAGCGTATGCAACGTGGTTCAGTTACTTACTTCCAAGCAAAGGTAACTGAAACAGGTGAGCCTCATTTCGGAGAAGACGACATCAACATACTATCTAGTTTCGCTGATGACGTTAATAAATACAACGCCTATGTTTTGAAGGAACACAAGGACGCTAAGAAGCTTCTGGACGTTCAGAACGAACTAGACGTTGAGGCAGAACTAGCAGTAGGCACATAGTTGCTCCAATATGTCTGCTGATATTCTAACTAAAGTACAGGTGTTTCTTCACGAGGCTCTGAACAGTGACGGCGAGGGGGTTACAATGCCCCCTCACCTCATTGAAGAGTTCAAAGAAGCTTGTGGAAATGCACTGGAAAAGCAATTCTCTTCAAGGGAGAATTCTTACCGCATTCGTATGTCTGGTATAGGACGGCCTCTGTGCCAACAGAAACTAGATAAAAACCCAGACGTAAAATCAGAAAATGACTACACGTTAATAATGAAGTTTCTTCTAGGTGACTTAATAGAAGCTGTAGCAATTGCAGTTATGAAAGCATCTGGTGTAGAAATACAAGACGAACAAAAGGGAGTAGAACTAGACATTGCAGATATGACAATGAACGGTACGTACGATGTAAAAATAAACGATAAGATTTATGATATAAAAAGTACGTCACCTGCCGCATTTTCATCTAAGTTTGGTGCCAACGGAGGTTACGAGCTTGTAAAAGAGAACGATCCCTTTGGGTACATAACACAAGGCTATCTGTACTCAGAGGCATCAGGAAGTGATTTCGGTGGTTGGATAGCCATAAATAAGTCAACTGGAGAATGGGCTGTATGTGAAGCTCCAGATGTCCAGGATGAAGATAAAGAACAAGCATTGGACGCTGCAAAGGTAAGTATAAAAAATATTCTAGCGGATAAACCTTTCACTAGAGAATTTGAAGACGTTCCAGAAACGTATAAAGATACAGACAAATCCATTAAGCCTACTGGAAATAGATTGCTAGGCAAAGACTGTAGTTTCTGTGGCTACAAGAAACATTGTTGGCCTAACGCTGTACTCCATCGTAAAGTTTCCTTGAACAGAAAGAGAAGACCTCTTGTATGGTACTCTAAGCTTGTTACAGAAGAACTTTAATGCCTCTGTACCTTTCAGAAAGAGTATCAGAAATTGATGTGACGTACAATCCACTCGCTAAATTTGTATACTTTGATACCATTAAGAAAGATTCTGTTGCCCCCTTAACATTATCCCTTAGAGATCAGAAACATGGATTACCAATAAGGTTTAGAAATAATATGAATTCGTCAGGGGAATGGAAAGACGTAGATTTTGATACCAAATACAGACAAATAGTGTCTGAAGATTTTAAAGGAGTGTTTGATGTTCTGCGTAACGCTACTCTTGTTATTTATCCTATAAGAAGTTTTAATTTAATTCTTACAACCTTAGACAGTAAAGCACGTACTTTTTTTACTAAAAAATTTAAAGATCTAGAAAATCACCATGAAGTTCAGATCTAATTTTGAAGCGGGGTTTGCAAGAACTTTAAACCAACAGGGGGTTAAGTTTAACTACGAAAGTGTTAAGATCCCCTTTCAGCCAACTGTACGAATGTACAGCCCTGATTTCTATATTGTTGATTTTGATTTCTACGTTGAAACAAAAGGAAGATTAACACAGGACGACAGGGCTAAGCACAAGCTGATAAAAGAACAGAATCCAGAAGTTGATATCCGATTTATTTTTATGAACGCAAATAAAAAAATATACAAAGGATCAAAAACTACTTACGGCATGTGGTGTGACCGCTATGGATTTCAATGGGCAGAAGGAAGCGTTCCACAGGATTGGTTAAATGGACGATGACTATATAAACAAGGTATTCTCTGCAGAAGACTTATCTAAGTTATCTGAAGAAGAACGTAGAGCAATACAAGTAGAAGGACTACAGCTAGCCGCAGGAAGATTGTACATGGTTATTCTTCCACAGGGTCCAGGAAAAGTATCTGTAAGATGTTTTGATACCACATCAAAGTCTTCAAATTCCTCTGCACATATTTTACTTCGTGGTTTACTTACTGTGATGGAAACTTCATATGAAGAAATTATGAAGCTAGGACACGAAAGTATTGTACAAGAATTGATGGAAGGTTTGGGAGAATCTCAAGAAGAAAAACCTAAATATGAATCTGTAGACAATATAATTAAAGTAAATTTCCCAGAAGGAGGCAAGGAGAACTAGTATGTTTATGATTTTTTCTATTTTATCTTCTCTTATGTTTGTTAGTGACAATAGAGAATTTTTTCAAGTTGCAAAAGAACAAATGGATAAGGGTGCTACGTGGAATTTCGTAGGCGCACAAATTGCAAATCCCAAAGCAGAATCTCTTACTATTAGAAGTTGGGATGGAGACAGGTATATTTTTTGGAGACTACATAAATAATGGCAAGTTATCAGGAGCAAGTTAATAATCCCTCTCATTATAATCAGGGGGATCGTGAAACTATTGACTTAATTAAAGACTGCATGTCTGAAGAGGAATTCAGAGGGCATCTCAAGGGAAATATTATAAAGTATTTATCCAGACATATGCATAAAGAAATGCCAATTAAAGATCTGCTAAAGGCACAGTGGTATCTGAACAGGCTGATAGAGGAGATGGCGAATGAGTAATTTACCTACAGACTATCAAAAATTCATTCACCTATCTAGGTATGCACGTTGGCTAGGAGACTTAGAGGTTCCCAGAAGAGAAACCTGGAACGAAACAGTAACCAGATACCTTAACTTTTTAGAGGGCCATCTGTTAGATAAGTTCAACTACAAGATGCCTGATCGTAAGCGACTAGAGAACGCTATTCTAACTCTGCAGATTATGCCGTCCATGAGAGCTTTAATGACTGCAGGGCCAGCACTAGAAAAAGATAATATATCGGGGTACAACTGTTCTTACATTCCTGTAGATTCTCCCAGAGCTTTCGATGAAATACTTTATGTTCTAATGTGTGGTACAGGTGTAGGCTTCTCGTGTGAACGACGACACGTAGAAAAACTTTCAGTTGTAAATGAACTGTTTGAAGAAACAGAAACTACTATTATTGTACAGGACTCTAAGGCAGGTTGGGCCAGAGGGTTACGAGAGTTGATAGCATTTCTATATGCAGGTCAACTACCAAAATGGGATCTATCCAGATTGCGCCCTGCTGGTGCAAGACTTAAAACCTTTGGTGGACGATCCTCTGGTCCTGCCCCTCTAGATGAATTGTTTACTTTTACTATTTCTCTTTTTAAAGAAGCTGCAGGAAGAAAGCTTAACATGCTGGAATGTCACGATCTGGTGTGTAAGATAGCTAGTGTAGTTGTAGTGGGAGGTGTACGTAGATCTGCACTGATATCTCTAAGCGATTTAAATTCTAATAGAATGCGTGTAGCTAAGTCAGGAGAATGGATACGAGATTTTCCACACAGAGGGTTAGCTAATAACTCTGCAGTTTACTATGAACGTCCTGACATGAATACCTTTATGAAAGAGTGGTACTCTCTGTACGAAAGTAAGTCTGGAGAACGAGGGCTATTTAATAGAGACTCTGCAAGAAGAACAGTTGAACGCAGTGGGCGTAGAGATCCAGATCACGAATGGGGAACTAACCCCTGCAGTGAAATAATACTGAGGCCGTACCAGTTCTGTAATCTTACAGAGGTAGTAGTAAAAAGTACAGACAGTGTAGAAGACTTAAAGACTAAGATAAATTTAGCTACGGAGTTAGGAACTTACCAATCTACT
>VTLG01003233.1_pt1 | contig 11130 bp, 15 predicted proteins | sample 4694571 | NCBI WGS metagenome assembly VTLG01 (sample SAMN12604809, study PRJNA352737) | marine metagenome | biome: ENVO:00000447; feature: ENVO:00000209|ENVO:00000569|ENVO:01000036; material: ENVO:00002151; isolation source: viral sequences binned using virsorter ... | reverse complement strand
GCTATAAATAAAATTCCAGAAAATGGTGGACGTAATAATGCAATGTTTCATTTTGGTGTATACGCTAAAAAGAAATGGCCAGCAGAATGGAAAACTAAATTAACAATGTTTAATGCAGATGCAACAAGTGTGCCATTAACAGAGAATGAATTAGATATAGTAAAAAGACAACATGAGAAAAAAGATTGGGGTTATAAATGTAATGATATTCCAATGTGTAATCTATGTGATAAAAAATTATGCAGAAGTCGTAAATATGGAATAGGAGAAGAAATTGTATTTCCTGCGCTAACCGATTTACAAAAAATTAAATTAGAAAAACCTTATTATTATCTTAACGTTGATGGTGAACGTTTACACCTGGAGAATGTCAAGTTTTTAAAACAACAAAGTTTGTTTCAAGAAGCGTGTATGGAACAATTAGATTTTAAACCACCAACAGTTAAACCAAAAGATTGGGATATGATAATAAATCCACTGATGAAGAACCACGAACCTGTGGAAGCACCTGAAGGTGTAACAACAGCAGATCAATTAAGAAATCATTTAGAAGAATTTTGTTTAAATAGACATATTGGATCAGATGTTACCGATCTTAAAAAAGGGGGAGTATGGACGAACGATGGTTATCATCATTTTGTTTTCAGTATGTTTTATAGTAAATTTTTAGTGCGACAAAGATGGGATATAAACTATCAACGTACAGCTCAAATGTTGAAAGATTACTGTAGTTGTGATGATAAAAAAAGAGTGGGTAAAGAAAGAATTTCTGTTTTTACAGTAAAACAATTTGATAAGAAAAAAGAAGATTATGTTCAAAAAGAACTAAAACCAAAGGATGTGTTTTAATGAAATTTTTGTGTAAACAAAAATCACGTCAACATCGACACGTGTACAAGGCGATGCATAAAAGGAGAAAATCATGAAAAATGATAACACTCACGAGGTTGGTAAAGTGTATGAAACCTATGACTATGAACTTTTTGTTAAAGTCAAAGGAAATCGTGCAATCAATCAAGCTCACGTAAATAGATTGGCAAAAAAGATGGAACAAAGATTCCTGAAAGAGCTGCCGATCATCGTTGGACCTAAAGATAAGGATGGTAAATATCCTATTTTAGATGGACAACACCAAGGTGATAGTAGAAAAGCGAAAGGATTACCCATTCGTTATATTGTTACCAAACATATCAGACCGGACGACATATCTAGTATGAATACAGATAAGTTAAACTGGACTGATAGGGACTATCTCAACAAATATGTTGAGAAAAATAATGACTATTATGTCTTTTATAAAGCCATAATGGAAGAGTTCTCTTGTTTGAAAGCGAAGTTCTCAGTATGGACTACAATTTTAAACGGAGTATGGAAAAGAAATACGGATCTTGAATCTCAATTCAAGAACGGTTTATTCTCCATAACAGAAGCTGACAAAAGTGAAGCAACAGTAACAGCATTATATATTAAAAATATAATGGCTGAAATACCTGCATGCAGGATAGCTATGTTTTACTTTCCATTGTTACATGCGATGGGTCACGCTGACTTTGATAGAAAACATTTTTTACACAAAGTTAGAAAGCAATCTAAGAAATTTAAAGGTGCTTCTAACAGTAAGGAATGGTTAGAAATCATTGACTATGTCTATAATAAATACAACAAGAAGAAATCTAATAAGCATTTAGATTTTGACGAAATGTAAAAGGAAGTGGGGCCTTCGGGCCCCATTACAACTATGAAAACAATTGTATTAGGACCACCAGGTACAGGTAAAACGACTACACTATTAAATAAAGTAGATGATTATTTAAAAGAAACTGATCCAGATAGAATTGGTTATTTTGCTTTCACACAGAAAGCTGCCTACCACGCCAGAGATGAAGCAATTAAAAAATTTAACTTAACTGAAGATGATCTTCCATATTTTAGAACACTACACTCATTAGCATTTAGAAAACTAGGACTTAAAAAAGATCAAGTTATGCAACCAAGACATTATAAAGATCTTGGAAAAAAATTAGGATTTCCAGTATCTTATGCGGAACATCAAGAAGATCATGGTATATTTACTTCTGATAGTGAGTATTTACAAATTATACAACTAGCACAACTCAGAAACATTACACCTGAACAACAATATAACAGAAGAGAACACACACAAGATTTAGAATTAGATAAATTAAATATTATTTATAACGAACTAAAAAGATATAAAAAAGAATATAACTTAATAGATTTTAATGACATGATTTTAAATTTTATTAAGTCAGATTTATCCCCCAAATTTGATGTAATCTTTATTGATGAGGCACAAGATTTGTCTCTCATGCAATGGGATATGACAAAAACTATTTGGAATAAAACAGAAGATACTTTTATTGCGGGTGATGATGATCAAGCTATCTTTAAATGGGCTGGCGCTGATGTAGATTCTTTTATAGCTTTACAAGATCAAATGATTAATCTTCCATTAATACAATCACATAGAATACCTATTAAGGTTCATCAGTTAGCAATGGGAATTATAAATAGAATTAAACATAGAATAAATAAAACATGGCAACCTAAAACTAATGAAGGAAGTTTACACAGGCATTTTGATGTTGATTCAGTGAATATGTCTACAGGTGAATGGTTAGTATTAGCTAGAACCAAATACATGTTAAAAGAAATAGAGGATATTTTATATCGCAAAGGTTTATATTATGAAACTAGACATAAACGTAGTTATGAAAAAGATATTCAAGAAGCTGCAACCGACTGGGAACATTTAAGACAAGGACAATTATTATCTTTTAAACAAATTGAAAAAATTTCTAAATATATGGGACCAGATCATTGGGAAAAAGAAAAAATAAAAGGTATGACTAAGGGATCTTTTTATGGAATTGATGTATTAACTAAAGATTTTGGATTAAAAACTAACAAAGTTTGGTATGAATCATTAAATGATGCGGGGACTCGAAGAGTAGAATATTTAAGAAAGATGAGAGCTAATGGAGAACAATTAAATAAAAAACCAAGAATAGAATTATCCACAATACATGCAGCTAAAGGTGGTGAATCACAAAATGTAGTACTTCTTACGGATCTCACTAAAACAACGTTGGATACTTATGAAAAAAATCCTGATGATGAAAATAGATTGTTTTATGTAGGTGCAACACGAACAAAAGAAAATCTACATATTATAGCCCCTAAACAGGAAAATAAATCTTTTCCGCTATGAGCCACGTTTATAAAAAACAAATCGGAGGATCTCACTATCAATCTATGGTTATTCAACCATCGGAGTTTATAAATAAAAATAATTTGCCATTCGCAGAAGGGAATGCTATAAAATATTTGTGCAGACACAAGCAGAAAGGACAAAAGCAAGATTTGGAAAAAGCAATTCACTACTGTCAGATGGCAATCGATAGAGATTATCCAGAGAAAAAAGATTTCTTAGAAGAGGCCGAGAAAGAGAAAAAAGAATTAGAAGAGTCTTATCAAGAATCAGTAAGACAAACTAATGAACGTAAATCAAAAGAATGGATCAAAGGCTATAACAACTGGAAGAAAAATAAATGATTGTTAATTTGTTTTCTGTCCCTGTTTTAATTGGAAATATTAATTTAGATAAAATTAAAATTAATAATGAAAAATTTGAAAATAAATGGACATCCTCTACCAAAACTTCCCATGGTTTTAAAAATACACTAGATACAGAATCACAAAAATATATGGGAAAAAAATTTGCACCCTTATTGGAAACACTGTTGAAAAAAAAGTTCAACTTAAGGCTTATAAATATTTGGGAAAACATTTATGAAAAAGATAGTTTTCAAGAACCCCATACGCATGGTGCGTCTCATTTCTCTTTTATTATATACAAAAAAGTTAATGAATCACAAACTGTCTTTTTTCATCCAGGGAAAAATGCTATTCAATGTTCAGACACTCTCTATTATTTTCAAACTGACCAAAGGCTTCCTTTACGTGGGGGCCAGTTTATTATTTTTCCAAGTTTTTTAGAGCATATGGTTTTACCAAGTAATAATCAAAGCACAATATCAGGAAATTTATTAGTGGAGATTGTAGAATGATACAACAACCACTTTTTAAACCACAAACAGAATGGCTGCCGCCAGAAGAATTTCCGGATCTATCTAAATATGAGGAAATTTCAATAGACTTAGAAACTAAAGATCCTAATTTAAATATAAGTAGAGGCTCTGGTTCTGTTGTAGGAGTAGGAGAAATTGTAGGTATAGCTGTAGCTGTTAAAAACTGGTGTGGTTATTATCCAATTGCTCATGAAGGTGGTGGTAACATGGATCGTAAAAAAGTCTTGAAATGGTTTCAAAGTGTATTATCTACACCAGCAACAAAAATCTTTCATAACGCCATGTATGACGTTTGTTGGATACGCGCGTTAGGTTTAAGTATTAACGGTAAAATAGTCGACACAATGATAGCCTCGGCTTTGGTTGATGAAAATCAAATGCGTTATGACTTAAACAACTGTTCTAAAAGATACACTGGAAAAGGAAAGAATGAAACAGATTTATATGCTGCTGCAAAAGATTGGGGTGTTGACGCTAAGGCAGAAATGTATAAACTACCTGCCATTTATGTCGGCGCATACGCAGAAAAAGATGCTGAAATAACTTTAGAACTTTGGCAAGAACTTAAAAAAGAAATTGCCCTTCAAGATATAAATTCAATTATGGATATGGAAACAGAATTGTTTCCATGTCTAATTGATATGAAATTTAAAGGCGTTCGCGTCGACGTGGAAGCAGCGCGCAAATTAAAAACCACATTACTTGCACAAGAAAAAGAATCATTACAACAAATAAAAAAAGAAACACAAATAGATGTTCAAATATGGGCAGCAAGATCGATTGCACAAGTTTTCGATAAGCTGAAATTAGACTATGATAGAACCGAGAAAACATCTGCACCTTCCTTTACTAAAAATTTTTTAGCGAATCACCCCCACCCACTAGTGAAACACATTGCCCGGGCTCGTGAAATAAACAAGGCCCATACCACCTTCATTGATACCATAATCAAACATTCTTACAAAGGAAGAATACACGCAGAAATTAATCAATTACGAGGAGACAACGGGGGCACAGTAACCGGAAGATTTAGTTATTCTAACCCGAACCTCCAGCAAATCCCAGCGCGAAATAAGGATCTAGGACCAGCTATTAGGTCATTATTTGTACCCGAGGAGGGCCATAGATGGGGTTGTTTTGACTATTCTCAACAAGAACCTAGGCTGGTAGTACATTATGCAACTTTACAGAATCTTTATGGAGTGGACGAAGTATTGGAAGCTTATAAAAAAGGAAACGCCGACTTTCATGACATTGTCGCAGACATGGCAGAGATACCTAGATATCAGGCGAAGACAATTAATCTTGGTTTATTTTATGGTATGGGAAAAAATAAATTACAAGCAGAGTTAGGTGTCAGCAAAGAAAAAGCTGAAGGATTATTTAGACAGTATCATTCTAAAGTACCTTTTGTAAAACAACTTATGGATAATGTAATGCGTCGTGCAGAAGATTCAGGAAAAATTAGAACTCTTCTGGGTCGTCTTTGTCGCTTCCATTTATGGGAACCCAATCAGTTCGGAATTCATAAAGCATTACCTCACGATGCAGCACTTAGGGAACACGGACCAGGGATCAAGAGAGCTTACACATACAAAGCATTAAATAAATTAATTCAAGGAAGCGCAGCTGATATGACAAAAAAAGCAATGATAGAATTACATAAAGAAGGGATCGTTCCTCACATACAAGTACATGATGAATTAGATATATCTGTTATAGACCATACTCATGCACAACATATAAAAGAGATAATGGAAGATGCAGTAGAACTTGAAGTTCCCAACAAAGTAGACTATGAATCCGGACCCAATTGGGGTACAATAAAATAAAAATAGGAGAAAACTATGGACCATATAAAAAAAGTAATGACATGGGCTAAAGCTAATAAGCAAAAATCTATTGCTATAGTTATAGTTGTTATTGCAATAATCGCTTTAATAAAATAATTTATGCATGGCCTATCTAAATGCAAACATTCCTGTGATGTATTCACAGATCCGGAGAGAATATCTCTATGATCTTAAAGATCACCAAGGAGAAGTGGAAGACTGCATTATATTTGGGCTGGCATCGATTACAGGGCGCCCTATACTCTTTCATGCAATTATGGAAAACGGTGCAGTATTTTATCGTTTGCCAATCTCCGCGTTTATTCAAAGAGGTTATGACGCGAAGGAAGTTCCTAGGATGCGACTTGATGAGCTGGAGCTGTGGAATTGCTTTAGTTATTATCCTAGCGTTACTTCTTTTGATATCTTAGACCGACAATCTGGAAAGTTTTTTGGAAAAGATAAGAAAACTCATCCCGGTGCATATCTTTTTACAGTTGACTGGGCACATCCAGAGAGTAATATAGTAGACACAGATCATTCTGAAGTACCGCATGAACATAAGTGCGCCCACATCCTCGCTCTTGAGAATGGAAATTATGCTGCACAACCTAATAATCGCATCCTTTGGGACATCCCTTCCTTCACTGTAAGGAATGAAATTCCTGACTGGAAAGTGCAAACTTCTGAATGGAATGTAGAAGATACACGTAAATGGAAAACAGAAGATACCGACAGGTTCTTTTACGAAATTGAGGAAAACAAAGATGACTAAAAAATGTAAAAATTGTAATTGTAAGTGCCACTGCAAGAGTGAGTTACATACAGATGTGTATGGGGTATGTACTTGTGATAATTGTAAATGTCGTGAAGTAAAAGACGAACCGGAAGGTCTTGTTATTGATGAGACTGGAGAATGCGAGTCATGTCAATAGGAGGTAAAGTGAATTATTATTTTACAGGAATATTAATTATATTAGTAATACTATTAGCTTTATTTGGTGGACCAGCCCGTTCTGACTCTACACAGACAAACGTTTCCGGCAGTAATACTGCAATCGAAGGTGGGTATACATCAACTGCCACAACTACCTACCAATCAGGTTCTGAATCTACATCAACAACTAACAATACTACAAATTCAGATATAAGATCTTCACCACCATCAGCTGCGGCTCCATCATATAATTCTATGACTCAGGACGTGTGCGCTGTTGGAATATCGGGTGGGCTACAAACATTTGGTTTTGGCGTCAGCGGTGGAAAACATGTGATTGATGAAAATTGTGAAAGATTAAAACTAGCAAGAATATTAAATGACTTCGGTATGAAGGTCGCAGCTGTTGCTATACTTTGTCAAGACGAAAGAGTGTTTGAATCTATGATTCAAGCTGGTACGCCTTGCCCTATTGACGGAAAAATAGGTAGGGATGCTTTGGCATTATGGTTAAAATATGATCATGAAAGACCTGATTATAAAGTTTATGTTAAACGTATGGAAGATAGAAAAAAAGCTGATCTTGCAGAACAAATAGCTATGACAAAAGAATTTGAAAAATTAGAAGCAGAACGAATTGAAGAAGAAACCGCAGTTAAAAAGGAAATAGATTGGAAACCTGCTAAATGATTAAGGCCTATAGGATATTAGTTATTGTGACAATTGGATATTTATTTTATATTCACTACATGGAGTGTATTTAAAATGGAACTAGGAAAAGCAAGAAGCACTGAAGAGATCATAAAAGATATCAAATCTACTTTAGAATCTAAAGTAAAAGAGAATGTAGCGACGCATGGAGGAGAAATTAATTTTCTTTCCTATGAAAAAGGTATTGTAAGATTACAAATGGCCGGCGCCTGTTCAGGTTGCGCCATGAGTAAAAAGACACTTCATGAAGGTGTGGAAAGATTACTTATACACTATGTTCCTGAAGTAATAGGTTTATTGGGTGAAGATGATGAAGAAGCTAAACATAAAGGTTATACACCTTATTTCCCCAAGGAAGTAAATGTCTAAACAACCCTTAACAATTTCAGAAGAAGCTAAAGTTCAAATGCCTATGAAGACGGTAGCCAGCCTCATCACGCTGGTCGCCATCGGAACCTGGGCTTTTTTTGGTATTCAAGAAAAATTAAATACGCACGCAACTAAACTACAAATTATGGAGAAGGATCTCGAAATGAATTCAGAGTTCAGAATAAAATGGCCTCGTGGATTACTCGGATCGTTGCCCGCGGATTCTGAGCAATTTTTTTTGATCGAGGAACTTTATAAGTCCACCGATCTACAGCAAAAGCGAATAGATGATATGTTACACAACAAAGTTAATATTTTAGCTTTAGAAAAAGCTGTTGAAAAACTACAAAGTGATGTAGAAAAGCTTAAGGATAAACAAAGATCCTTTAGTAATGGAGGTAATCATTAATGCCTAGCGAAATTATAATTTGCGTAGCACTTTGCATGTTCATGGACGGAAAATTAGTCGAACACACATACCAAAAATCGATGGGGGAATGCCTTCGCAATAAGAGGATCGCGGAGCGTACGATCCAACCCGAGCGCGTTCAATTTGCCTGCGGTCCCAATATTGAAGCTGAAGTAGAATATGTAGAAGAAAAAGGACAAACTGAAGCTCGTACTAGAATTATACGTGTAATTGAACACGGGTATAAAGACGATAAATATGATAAGTATGGTAATTAATGATTTGGTTATTAATATATATAGGAGTTATCACATATGCGTACTTTGCTATTGACCATTTTGCTGACGATATTAACCCTCACAACTTCAGCAGAAGACATAACAACAAATAACATTCTCAATCAAACCTTTACATCAGGTAATAACTGGACGGGCCAATTATCCAGTAATCACGGAACAGGGATCATAGCTGGAGTAGACGAGGGTTATGTAGAAAATACAGAAGCATACAGCCTAGTTGATGATGTAGATATATCTGCGGACCAATTCAATAATGGTTTTACATCTAATCAATCTGCTAAAGTATGGTTTTGGAATAGTAATAACCAAGATGTTGTAATGAAACAGATTATTACTAATAGTGATGGTAATGTTACAACCCAAACTAAAACAATTACAGGCTCATGTGCAACTTTTAATGGGTGTTCTTACCAAAATACAGGTAATAACACTTATTCAATAGGTTCAAATACTCAAACTGACTTTGATATCAAAGCTAGATTTGAATTCAATTCTAGCCCATCCGGTAGTGCTTCATATAGTGGAACACATAGAGCGGCAGATTTAAAACAGCCTGTTTTAACTATAACTTATGACGATACTGTATTAGATACAGAAACAACAGACGCATTAGATGATGTCGAAGAAGCTTTAGAAGATTTACAGGATGAAGTCTTTGAGGATATGGAAGAGTTTATTTTTGAAGAAGAATATTTTTCTTTTAATACTGACGAAAATTTTTCTTTTGAAGAAGAAATATATTTTGATGATGAAATGTATTTCTCAGATGAATTTTTTGATGAATTCTTTGAGGAAGAAGGTATGTCATTTGATGAAGAACCAATAATTGAACTTACAGAAACAGGAATGGAGGAAATATATGAAGAAACAGATGAAATCGTTGATACATTCTTACCGGTGGTTTCTGAAGAAGAGGAATTTTCATCTGATGAAACGTTCACCGAGACAGACGGACCCATATTCATGGAATCAACCGAGACAGGAGAAACGTTCGAAGAAGAGGTAGTAGAAGAAGAATCTGTGATAGAAGAAGAGGTGGTGGAGGAAGAGTCTACTGAAATAGCTGAAGAAGAAGAAACTGTTGAAGAAGAGCCTACTGAAATGGTAAAAGCAACTAATGAAGAAGAAAAAGAAGAAATTAAAGAAGAGAAATCTGATAGCGAAACTACTGCAACATCCACTGTTCAGGCTAAAAAGATTGCCAAACAAAAAAAGATACAACAGAAAAAAGCTATCGTTAAAAATCTCGCTAGAATAATGGATAAAGTTGACAAGGATGTTAAAGATATTGCTAAAAATTTAGCCATCAAAAATATTATAAAAATGGAAGCAATAACAAGTGAACAAGCATCCCTGGACATGTATCAAAATGCAGTGTTTTACAAGCCAAAAGACATATATTTAGATCAATTAAATATCTTTGATTTTAGACAAATATACCCAAATACTAGTCTTGCAAGTTATATACAAAATGATAAGATCGAAATCAAAGCAAGGAAACTTAATGAATTAAATATTAAGAAGCAAAAGCTTTTATATGAATTGGAGATGTTAAAAAATGGCTAATAAAAAATTTAATCTAAAAGACCAACTCGCAGGAATAGCTGCATTAATAGCAGCTATCGTTGCAATCGGTGGTGGCTTTGTTAAGTATGGAGAAATTACAACTAAACTCGATGCAATAGAAGCTAGAGAACAAGTTGTAGTTGATACTTCAGCAATTGAAAGTAGCATTGCAGTTCTTCAAGAAAAAGTATCAGCTTTAGAAAGTGTAGATACTTCACACGAACATCCAGTTACTCATGACCACACTAAATCTTTAGTTAATGCTAAAGAAATTGAATTATTAAAAGTTCAAATAGAAGAAATTAAAGTGTCCACGTCTAACCCCCTAACAAACTAATAATGACAATAATAACTAAAGGAATGGGAGCAATTATCAAAGGTGGTAAAAAATTAAAAGGAACAGGTAAAAAAATTAAAGGCAACCCGGAAAAAGATCCTAATGTTAGAAAAGGTATAGCTATGGGATTGAAAAGTATGAAAGACCAAGGATTCATTGGTATAAAAAGTAAAAAAATACCTCATGATTTAAGTTATTTAAAAGGTATTCTTAGTAAAAATTAATATGAAAAAAATATTTTTTATAATAGCATTATTCGCATTAAGCGCCTGCTCGATCGGGCAAAAATGCACATACACACAAGAAGGAACTAAGCTTTCATCATGGTTCTGGTTCACAAAAGAAGTACCCATTGACTTAAGCAAGGGTAATTGTAACTAATGTTTGGAAACATTAACTTAAAAACTGAAATAGTAAATGGAACATGTCCAACTTGCGCTTGTGATACACTTCTAGTGTCGGTTGCACGAGATTGTTTTAGATGTATTACTTGTGGATCAGATTTAAAACAACATGTTAATGGTAAAATTTCATACATTCCACATGTAAATAATCCCG
>VTLG01001511.1_pt1 | contig 11130 bp, 21 predicted proteins | sample 4694571 | NCBI WGS metagenome assembly VTLG01 (sample SAMN12604809, study PRJNA352737) | marine metagenome | biome: ENVO:00000447; feature: ENVO:00000209|ENVO:00000569|ENVO:01000036; material: ENVO:00002151; isolation source: viral sequences binned using virsorter ... | reverse complement strand
ACGACCACTACCACCCATAGCTCTCAAGGCAGAAGCTTCATCTGGTCTAATCCATGCTAGTTTATGAGGCTGTCCATTTATGTTGATAGATTTATTTATACTGGAAAGACCACCGCCTGTAGCTAAAGGAACTTCCTTATTTTTTCTATCTCTCCTCCATTCATCAATAATTAATTTATCTGATAGAGCTGATCTCATCTCACTAGGTAAAGTTCCTCCTGATTTACCAACTCCAAGACCTTGATCTCTCATCCATTCAAGAACTGGATCTCCCTTTTGTACCCATGTATTAGTTATAGGGTTTATGGTTCCGAAATCTTCAAATGGACTAGTTACATTTTTTTCTTTTTCTTCAGTATTATAAGGAACTCCAAAATAGTTTAGAATTCCTCTCATAGTCAATCCAGTACGACCTCTTCCTAAATTCATATCTATTAATTCGTCTTTGGTAGGTACAACTTTTCCGGGGAAGGAAGAAGGGGGAGCATCTTGTAAACTTGTATGATCTACTTTAGGTTTTGGATCTTTCATCTTTGTTGCAACATCTGCCATTGTCCCATAACCCGGATCTTCCCACCAATCAGTAGACTCACTGAAACCTCCTGCTTGTCCTCCTCCAACAATATCTGCTCCTGCCCATTCTCCTAAATCACCACCACCATATTGTCTATAGATAGTTCTAGGTATAGGTCTGCCATATACACTGCTAACAGGTCTTTCTCCTAAACCTCTTAGTCCACCTCCACCTTGCATGGAGATTGTAATTTGAATAGGCTTAGGCATCAGCTTATCCATTGCGACTTCAGTAGCCATATCATAATTTTTTGATTTGTGCATAATAATTCCTCTCTTTATCCCTACTTTATTATAGCATAATATTAATCTTTTCCCAAATCAGAACGTCCAGTACGTACTCTTTTGTTCAGAAGGTTCGTCTTCATCTTCTGGATCGTCAGGATGTGTTAGATGCCAAGACTCTTTCATGTAGTGTACAGCCATTGTTAGAGCATCTACCTGATCATCATGTGCTGCATTAGGAAATCTGATGAGTTCTTCTATGAGATCTTCTGACCACTTCTTACCTTGAGGTATCCATAGCCTACCTGCTTCCATAATAGGAGAAGCAGCATAAACTCTGGCTACTTTATCTCTATCAGGGTTGTATTCCATTACTGGTAGTCCTGCTCTCCGCATATCCTGTATGAGAGATTGACCAGATGCCTTCTTTTCTATCATGCAGACATCAGGTCTGTGTTCATTATAGAGTTTTTGTGCCAGCTTCCTGAGTTCAGGGTACTCAAATCGTCCTTTTATGTTACCTAGTAGGATAAGATTGGGAGCATAGTTCTCATATCCTCTTTCATCATGGTCATATAGGTAAAATATGCCCCATGTCTGGATAACACTGAAGTCTGCCGTAGTTCTGGTAGAGAAAGCGGTATCATATGTCTGTATAACGAAGTCACAACTAGGAGGATCTTCTTCTTCCCATGATTGTAGCCACTTTTTCTTGATTAATCCTCCTTCTTCTGGAGTAGGGTCTTGCATATAGAGAGAATTCCAGTATCGGCTTCCATTACTAGCCTTAATTTCGTTCTCATCTATACGTAGTATGTGTTCAGGCTTCCATTCAGGGAAATAACTCCCTCCCAAGGGGAGGTCTAGGAGGTCTGCTGCTTCTTCATCCAGCCATGCAGGGATCTTTATGACTTCCCAAGGGATTGTTTCGTACTCGCTCATGTCTTCCTGTTGTTTAAGGAGCCATCCACAGAGATCATCATAGTGAAATCTGGTATTTATTATGACAATAGCCCCATTAGGCATAATACGTGTCCTAAGTCCTGCTGGATACCACTCTTTTATGTACCTTCTACCTGCATCAGAGAAGGCATCCTCCTCAGACATTACATCATCAAGTATAGCTATGTGCGCTCCTCGACCTGCTATCTGAGATCTGACTCCAGCCGCATAATAAGTTCCTCCCTGATTGGTCTTCCACTTCCCTGCTGCCCTAACATCGCTCCTTAATTGTACTCCAGTGAAGATTTTGCCGAATTCTTCTGTATTGACGACATCTCTGACAGACCTACCAAAGTCAGATGATAGCTGATCACTGTGAGATACTGTTAATATCTCATGTTCAGGGTGTCTACCTATATACCATGCAGGGAAAAGCTTTGAACATATAACTGATTTGGAGGAACGAGGAGGAAGAAAGACCATCAACCTCTTAATTGTACCTTCTTCTAGTTCTTTTAACTTATTAGATATAACTTTTATATGATTACCCATCTCAAAGTTAGACACAAGAGAAGGAGCCATCAGTCTGACAAAGGTAAGAAAGTCTGACTGTGATTGATAATTAACTTTTTGAGAGAGAAGTCCCCTAAGATTTATAAAAGACTCTAGATAACTTTCTTCTAAATTATTCATAGTTATATTATATACTATAATTACTACCTATACAAGTACCTTAGTCTAAAAATATCTAAAAAATACTATAAGTACCTGTGTAAGTACCTGTGTAAGTACCTGTAATTATACTTAAGTATCCCGACATGTGCTATATATATCACTATATTATTTTATTTTCTATTTGATGAATAGGCCGTAGATTTTTGAAACTTTTTGAGAGGTCTGTTTTATATATATATAGGCACACGCAGATCTTTCCCCTGCCCCCCCACATGATGCGAGGAAATTCCCCTGATTTCTGGGGGTTTAAACGGATCTCTCTAAGGAAGTTCTTACTGAACTTAGAGAGATCCTAGTTTAGTACTAAGATTTCCCAGAGTTTAAACGAAGTTTAGGGGAAGGTTGACAAAATTCATCCAGAGGATGTAATTAAAACCCAATCCTTAGCTTTGCTAAATACTTCAACCTATCGATAAGTCTTTGAAAATCCAAGGGATTTTACTTGTGTATAGGAAGATCAGAGATCTTTGACACATGACGAAATCCATAGGATTTTGACGAGGCTTGACAGATCGATGACGAGGTTGAAGTTCTTCTTTCTTAATTGAACTTAATTAGATCATTGTAGTTTAAGTACTTACGTAACTACAATGAGCTAATTAACTTTGGAGGTTTTGATGAAGTTATGGCATTGTGAAAGTATCGAGGAACTCAACAGCCTGTCCAAGGAAGACTTGGCTTGGTTGAGCCGTGACCTAATAGGTCATTGCAAGGAGTTTAGTTTCCAGAGGAACTGGACTGAGCTTCGAGCTTGTCAGAATGAGCTAAAGCTCATGAGGGACAGGTTGTCTTCATTTCATGGGCTGTTCTTACAGAACGAATAGCTCATGAAGTTCTTCTTTCTTATTGAGTTCAGGTACCTCTCTGTAGTTAAGTACTTACGAAACTACAGAGAGTTACCTGATAACCTTTTTTTGGAGCTAAGGCTATGAAAGAGAAATATCGCATTCCAATTCAGTTTGGTGTCGAAGTTGATTTTGTCTATGAATGGGCTGCAAGCCAAGTTCAAGCCATTGAGCAAATTGGTTTGGCCAGAGGGGAAGAAATTCTCGAAGAGAGAATTGAGGTAGTAAGTTAATTAACTTTGGAGGTTTTGATGCAAGTAATTTTTGCCAGAGAAAAATGTAGTTTGTCCGTTGGACAATATCGTAATGGTGCTACAGCCATTAGCTTGGAGTCAGTTACTGACGGCTCCCCAGTAGCAGTAGCTACTGTTAATGTTGAGGATTATCCTCTTCAGGATGACCAAATCCTTGTAAAGGATTACAGCGAAAACGCTGGAATGGTTTCAGCATTAGTAAATGCTAATGTTATTCATCCACTTCCTGTTGCCATCGTATCCTCTGGATACGTTAAAATCCCTTGTCATCGTTTAACCGATGACTTCATGTCATGGTGGGACCAAGGAGCTTTGGATAGACAGTTAGAGAGGCTCTCATGAGAATTTTCCTCTCGTTTCTAATCCCAGTAGTAGCTTACTGGGTTGTCTCTCTGGAATGGTTGCTATTTCCATTCTTTTTTGGTGAGCATCAAGTAATAATGCTTGGTGTAGGTTTTATCTTTGCAATGACAGGAGTATTTGTTATACTCCTGCTAATTCAAACAATTAAGGAGATGTCATGAATAGAACATGGAAACCTAATTGTAGTGTTCCACTACAGGATCGAATTGATAAACTCAAAGCTGTTGAATTTCGTGATGATTTGACAGCTAAAGAGAAGGAAGATTTGAAAGCTTCTATATCCAAAGCCATAGATGATCATGTAAAATCTTGGCGAAGATATGTGTACTAAGATCTTCTTAATTGAACTTAATTAAACCTTGGTAGTTTAAGTACTTACGTAACTACCAAGGGTTAATTAAATATTGGAGGTGTCGATGGTAATGAAGACAACGATTGCTGATAAAACATCTGAGATGTTTTTAGCAGATGCTATTAAATTTGAAGCTACTGGCTATGATATAGCTGCTAAAGGTGCTTTGGATTTAGCTGTAGCTAAGGAGTTCTTTGAACTTAATCCTGACGCTACGGTTTACACGTTTACTCCTTCTTAATTGAAGTTAATTAAACCTCTGTAGTTAAGTACTTACGAAACTACAGAGGGTTAATTAAATATAGCCAAGTTGGTCAGGCTTTGATGATCGACACATTATGGAGTATGAAATGAAAACATTTCAGTTCTTGACGAAAGCAAATAAATGGCAGACCATCAAAGAAGATGGTTTCCAAGAGAAGGCTGATGCTGGTATTCCAGTAGCAGTTCTGCATCCCCTCAAAGAGGGTAACACAGTACAGGCTTTCAAGGTCATTAAGAACCTTGATGCAGTCCCAGAAGGTGTAGAAACCTCACGGAAAGCGGCCTAAGTAGGCCGTGACCTGAGCAAGTCATTAAACTGCTTAGGGAGTCCTGAGTAAGACTTCCTATAGATAATAAAAAACTGCTCGCTTATGGAGAGCATGGCTGGTGAATAATACATATTTAAGTATGTATTAAGGTAGCTTAAACTACCTAATGGTAGGTTCAATTCCTATCCTCTCCACTTTAATTACTAAGTATTAGTTAAGTATTTACGTAACTAATACTTAGTAATTAAGTAATTCCCTTGACAGGGAACAAGCCGTGAACCTTGAATGGCAGATTAAGGAAATTGTCCTGCCTATCGTAAGATAGATGCACTGGTTGATGTTCTGGACAACCCAGATAATTCGTTTCCCCAACCTGATACGGCATAGTTCCTGAGCATGACGCTAAACTGCTCACTTTAATTAACAAGTATTAGTTAAGTACTTACAGAACTAATACTTGTTAATTAAGTAAAGGAGATTGTCCAATGTGACAACAGTAAACACCAAAAAAAATGTGAGTAGGCTCTGCCTAAAGAGATGAAAGCTATGCGGTGTTGGGAGAATTTAGGCTGCCAAGTGGAGTTTATTAACTTCACTTGGTATAGATTAAGTAAAGGAGAAAGACTATGTTTATGGTAGTGCATTGTTCTTTTTTCGATGATCCTAACAGGATTGATTGTTGGGAATTCGAGAAAAGAATAGGAACCTTTTTCTTTACAAAAGAAGAAGCTATAGAAGCTATCAAAGCAATGAGTTTCTTTGCTGGTCATAGCTTTGTAAAGGAAGATGTTGACGGTATCTTTACAGCAGATTGTAAAGATGAGGAAGTAGGCCACTGGCAAGTTGTTGACGTTAGTCATATTAAAACCAGTGATAAGTGCATCAAAGAATGGTGGGCTTTTTAAATATTAATTAAACCTCTGTAGTTTAAGTATTTACGTAACTACAGAGGGTTAATTAAAGAAAGGAGAAAGACATTGTATGTTTCCAACATGATAGGAAATACTGGGCAACCAGTAGTTAATCAGTTTGTAGTAACTGATGGTGATAAGAAATGGTTTCAATCCTATGATACAATCATAGCAGTGATTGACAATGGTCAGGTTACACTTGATAAGAACAAGTGGAACTACTCACAAACTACAGGGAAATATAGAAATAGATTTCTCAGTGAGACTATAGTAAAAACCCAAGCTAAAATAAAATCAGGAGAATACCTGATGCGTGACTTAAATAATTGAACTTAATTAACCCTTGGTAGTTTAAGTACTTACGTAACTACCAAGGGTTAATTAAATATTGGAGATGCTGATGCAAAATTATTCATTTCGGAATACCAAAGGTACTACAAGCACTTGGATTAATGAGAATATCTTGGAACAAGATAAGATTATTAAGAAAGAGTTTCTTTTTAGGCATGGCTGTGGAAAATGGTTTGTCCACCACTCTAAAGTGGTTGAGGGAACCTATAGGTTTGAGTTCTCAGCCCCTGCTGCTGACCTTGACATACTCTTGACTGATCCTACATGGTCAAAGATATGTGCTATATATAGCAGCTTGAAGGCTATGTCTAATGATCCTAATGACTTTGAGGAACCCGAAGGGTTGGCAGTTGCTGACAATGGAGTTCTTGAAGTAATAACTGGGAGTTAAAGAACAAGTTAATTAAATCCCTGTAGTTTAAGTACTTACGTAACTACAGGGAGTTAATTAAAGTAGCCCAAGTTGGCAGGGTTAGATGCCAACAGCACTAACGGAGTATGAAATGACCTCATTTCAAATCCTCAATAAGACGGGTTGGTTTTCCAAACCAGCTAGGACAGTAGAAAATCGCTATGGCGTAAGCATTGGCGATAGCTCAGTTGGTCTGCACTTTAGAAAGCGTAGCTTCTATGTGTTTACTGGCAAAACTTTTAATAAGTTTGGCTCAAGTATTAGGCCAATCTTTAACGTTAACCGTTAGGCAAACTTGGGGAGATACCCTGTTACAATCCCATCTAATGGGGATTACGTTGTATCTCCCTATTTTTTTTTAAGGTTAAGACTATGTGTGAAATAAAATTACCAACAGATCCAGATTGTGTGAATATCAAATTGGATAATGAACCTGACAATGGTATCCATGATTTCTTTCTTGCAGATATGAGCTTTAATGTTCCAAAGCATAGAAGAAACTTATGGATTACATCTAATATTAGATGGCTGTTGAGAAACTTAGGTATCCAAAACAGGAACCATCCAGATCTTGAAGAAAATATTCAAGATTTAAAAGAGCTTCTTAACTTTGTTGAGAACCAACCAAAGTTAGGAGATCCTTGCTAATTAAGGAGAAGTAAATGTTTTCTACGCACCAAAAATCTATTGGAAGATGGGGAAGAAAGTCTCCTGATAATACCCAATGGATTATAGCTATGGTTCTGTTGTCTATACAACAGCAATGGGATCAAGTAGGCCGTCAGATAATCGATGTAAAAAGTAATGGATTAAAATCCAAATACTTATTTGGATCGAAGAGGGCTGGTTGGGACTACATCCTAGCCAATAAGGAAGTTTTACATAAGGCTATCTATAGCCGTAAGCTTCCAATGGCTGAGAAATTACTAGCAGTAGCTAGTATTCCCGGCATTGGTATAGTCAAAGCTGGCTTTGTCTTACAGCTATGTCTTGGTAAGGTTGGTTGTCTTGATGTCCATAACCTGAGAAGGTTTGGACTATCAGCATCAGCCTTCAAGATAGGCAAAGTTAAATATGATACAGCCCTTGGCAAAGCAAAGTTATATATAAAACTTTGTGAGGATCTAGGTGGTTGTGAGTTCCTATGGAATAGCTGGTGTGACCTACTAGCTGAGAAGTATCCCAACAAATACAAGAATGGTCAGCACGTTAGTCAATTACATAGAGACTATGTAGTTGATTAATTAATTTACTTATGTTATACTTAAACTTAATTAGTTCTCTATCTAGTTAAGTACTTACGTACTAGATAGAGAACGTAATTAAATCTGGAGATTTTGATGAAGAGTATTATCCACATTAATCAGCACGTTATTAAACGTAATGCTAAAACTGGTGAACGTAATCCAGTTATCACTTGTAAAACATACAAGTCCAATGAGTATGGACATGATGTTATAGTATTAGGGCCATGTAAAATTAAGTACAGCCCTGATAAACCTTTGTCTTGTGGGGCAAAGGTATGGATTGAAACCCACTCAGAAGTTATTGTAATATAGGAGAAATGTTATGAGTTTACCAGCACCAATACAGGCTCAATGGGAAGACATATATGAAAAGCATTTAACTAAAATGCTGGCAATGTATAATGATGTTGATAGGGCAGAGCTAGAAGCTATGTCTTTAGCAGAGGAGGAGATGGAGAATGCTTAATGAAATATTTAAACTGATGATGGGAGTTACCATCATTGCTATGTTATGTTTAGTTTTTCTATACTATGGAGGGTTCTATGACACACTATGACGTTACGATTAAGTGTCCTAACTGTGATGGTGAGGGACATTTTGCAGTAGATACAGATCTATCAAGTAGCAGACTATATGAATGTCAGGTATGTGATAGTAAGGGAACAACTTCCTTTGCAGAACTATCAGAGTTATATGAAAATACTGCTGATCTTTTGGAAGACTATCCAGAGGCTTTAAAGATTGAGAGGGTAGCATGAGTGATAAAAACCTAACAGGTTTTGTACAAACAGGAGAACCTATCCCAGAATTAGATGAAGTCTTTGGGCATACTAAGAATAGTTTAAAGAAAATTCATATGCCAATCGATGATGCCTATATCATGGGAAAAATCCCCCAAGTAAAAGCCAAAGTAAATCTATGTATAGACAGAATAAAAACGCAGCGTTACTTATGCGAGGAAAGTATAGCTGCCTTGGAGGAATTGAAAGAGGAGTTACATAAGCTATGAGTGAGACAGAAATCCTTAAAAGAAATGTGAGGGAACTGCAAGAACAGTTGCAAAATAGTCACATTAGAATTAAAAAATTAAAGGCAAAGCTCATGCAGTATGAGAAGCTTCTCAATATGCTAAGGAAAAAACCATGACTGAAGAAGAAGAACTACTAGAGTTTCAGAATAAGTTATGGGAACTTATCAGAGAGACTTCACCTCCTGATGAAAGTAAATCTAATATCCTGATGGTATCAGGTGCTTTGTTAAGTGCTTGCCTCAAGTTATACGTAGAAACTATTGGCAAAGAAAGTACTATTGGGATGTTTAATGTGGCAATTCAAAGCGTTAAGCATACTGAAGATAAGAGAGTATTGCATTGACGTTGGAAGAATTACAGGCAGAAATGGACAGACTGCCTAGTCAGCACCCTGAGTTCTTGATAGGATGGCTGATGTCTCAGGTTGTCCACCTCATTAACAATGAAAAGGTTAAGGAAGATGAAGAAAAGAAACCCGTATTGGAAGTGTCTTAGGATGCTAAGGCACAAAGTTGTGCTTGCCAAGAAAGGTAAGAACAGTTATAATAGGAAACTTAAACATAAGGAGATTGCAAAATGGATGCTTCCCAAATAATTTACCAACGTGACATAGTTAATTTTGTAAAAGGATTAATGCAAGAAGGTAAAGATAGTCCAGTTAAGGGATGGGCTATGTCTGATATCCTGAAGAAGGCTCAGGCTAAGTATGGTCCTGATGGATATATATTTGGACGAGACTATATCGTTAAGGAACACTGTAATATTAATGAGATCTAGTAGAGTGAGTACTAACGAACTCTACTAGATACTCATTAAAGATAGGAGAAAGAGGATGGATAGTTCAATACATTGGGTACAGGAAGTAACCGTATCTTCCAGAGATTTGGGAGATGGTCTTGGTATGTCAACAAGGATTACAGTTAGTAGCTGTCATCATGGTAAGGAAATTGAGGAAGAAATAATTTTATTCAGTAAGGATAAAGTTATAAAGAACTTTAATGGTAAAGCAGTTGAACATGAGAAAGGGTAAGTAAATGTTACCTACATTTAAAACTTCTAATGATATAGTTAAGTTCCTTAACTCAGAGAGGGATGGCTGGTGTCGTCCTATGGTTGAGGAATTTATAGAAATGTGTGGCTCTAGTATAGATAGAGTTGACATAGAGGAACTCAATGGCTGGCTCACTGAGGAGCTTAGGTCATTAGAGGAGGGGTACGAACAGTACCATGACAATAACTATGGAGATCATTATGTTTGATCATAGCAAGATAGACTTTAAGGTAGAGAAGTTTCCCCTTATTAATGAGTGGAAAGAAGAGACTGTGCTTGGCATGGACCCAGATATTAGGGCAGAGGAAATACCCTCAAGTATTGGAGTAGGTCTGAGGCGTGTAGATACCAAGGAACCTATAGGTATAGTCTCTGATGAGTACTTCCCTGTCCAGTATGCAGAGATAGTAAATGGTGTAGAGCAAGCCCTTAAAAGGGCTGAGATAGACATGACTGACGCTGACTTTACGACTAATGTCTATGATTATGGAGCCAAGCTGGAGTTAAGAGCTAAGTTCCCTGCCCATACTATGACTATGAGAGAAGGTAAAGATAGTATTATACCTGAGTTTGTCTTCAGGACATCCCATAATAGGACATGGGCTAACAATGGTATGATGGGACTATGGAGATCCTTCTGTTATAATACCTTAGTGTCTGGTGATAAGCTGGCCTATGTCTATGGTAGGCATACCAAGAACTTTAATATCTCTGGGTTTGCCTCTAAGGTTAAGACAGCAGGTGAGTTTATCTCTGGCTCTGGTCTTGAAGAGATGCGTAACTGGTATGATACCCCATTAAAAAGGTATGAGGCTATCAATCTCTTCACTAAAACACTGGCTCAACGTACTGATAATGTCAGTAAGAAGAAGGTAGCTAATAAGGTAATGCTATCTAACCTCATGAAGATCTTCGATGAAGAGAACCGTCACATACATGGACGAGGACACTATGAAACCTATGGCAAGAGAGAGGAAGGAACCCTCTGGACTGCATACAATGCAGCTACCTACTGGTCTTCCCATCCTAATGGTAAGCGTGGAAGTTCTCCTCATAACGTGAAGGTTAACAGAGAAGATAAGGTGAGGAAGATGTTAGCGTCTCCAGAATGGGAGGCGTTAGCAGCATAATGCAACTCAGAAAAGAGAGGATAGAACAAGTCAAGGACATAGCCTTGGCTAATCTAAAGAGGGCTGACAACAGCAGGGGTGACTTGGACAAAGAGAAGTACTGGTCACTCTATCGGGCTGATGTCAGAGAACTACTTGGTATTATTAGAAGTCTTGAAGAGGAGAGAGACAAATG
>VTLG01009136.1_pt1 | contig 11132 bp, 8 predicted proteins | sample 4694571 | NCBI WGS metagenome assembly VTLG01 (sample SAMN12604809, study PRJNA352737) | marine metagenome | biome: ENVO:00000447; feature: ENVO:00000209|ENVO:00000569|ENVO:01000036; material: ENVO:00002151; isolation source: viral sequences binned using virsorter ... | reverse complement strand
GAACAAAGGCAAACTCGTCCAAAAAAAGAACGTTGAAAGACATACCTCTAACTGCACTTGCAGAGGTAGATGCCGCCAGTATTTTTGATCCATTTTCTAACTCCAGTGATCCTTTATTCCAAGATATTATACCCTGTTGCATCCATTTAGGTAAATTTTCATATGCAGTCTGCAATCTACCTAATAAATCACGGGCAGTTGCTGCCTTGTTTGCAAGAATACCAATGTTTGTACTATCGTTGAAAACAGCATAATGTAAAAGATATGATACAGATGTAGTAGATTTACCCGTCTGCCGAGGCATCTTACATATGTTGAAACGGTTTTCATGAAATCTTTTAATTAAAGTTTCTTGGAAATCATATGGATGAAATTGTGTTAATCCTTCATCAAGAGAAACAATCTTGATATATTTCTTTGCAAAATAAACAGGATCATTCTTACACTTCATAAATTCAATGATATTTTCTTCAGTGAATTCTATCGGTGTATTTGCTTTTTTTAGATTCGGATTGCCAAGGTATACATTATCAACCATAATTTATTCTTCCTTATTCTTTGCCTCACTTATCTTAGATTGAACCCATTCTTTAATATATTTACTACTTTTCTTTTCTGAAATCTTTGTTCCCGTCCAAACGCCTTTTGAATCAAGAGTTGGTTTCATGTTGTCACTACTCACGATGTCAATGATAGTTGCGTATAAATCACCATTTGCAGTTCTGATTTCTACGTCTTCTCCTACGCCTCCGCCTGAGCCATTACCACCACCATTACCACCAGAGCCACCGTTACCATTTCCAGAACCATTCCCACCGTTCCCATTTCCGTTAGAACTTCCGTTAGATTTGCCATTACCATTGCCATTTTTTTCGTCGTCTCTCCTGAGATAACCACCATAACCGACCCGATACCCTATAGGAATCTTTTTACACTTCTTATCAGTGTGACAATAATAGTAGCCTTGTTTACATTTCTTCATATTATTTAGCTTCCTTAGACTCGTTATTATTTAGAAAACCTTTTTTGAGCATCTTAGATAACTCAGATGTTGACCCTACAAAGAGAGCATTATTAGTGACATTACTTGGACTTTTTGGTGAATCCTCATCCAATTCTTTGACTTTCTTTTGTAGATCAACTAACTTATCAGTTGTATCAGCAACTGACTTAATTAACTGTCCCGCAACTTCATATGCTCTTGGACTTGCACTCTCACCAGCAAGTTCCATAATCCCATTGATTGCTTCTTGTCCCTTTTCAATAAGCGAATATAATTGACCTCTTGTATATGAATAATCTTTCTCTACATCTTCAACTTTCTGCAACTGACCTTTATTAACAGGTGTCGCATCGACGTTTACTATTTTATTTTCAGGTTTTTGATTATTCATGACTATACATCTTTTTGTTGTGTAGGACTATAACTCTTACCATCAGAAAAGAATGAAGTGGTTTCACTAAATCCAAAATCATCATCAGGACCTGCTGATAGTGGATCAGGTTCAACAGTATACCTCATTTCACGTTTTGCAGTTCTTGTATCTGTATTAGCAGCCATGTCAACTTGAACTTTCTTGATAATACCCTCTGAGGATGATGGAACGGGTCCAAATAGATATGTTTTTGCTGTAAATCCCAACGTATATATTAATGCTCTTCTTGTTGAAAAATCTCCTTCATAATCATCTTGAAAATTCATTGAGTCTAATACGATTGGAATATCTCTTTTTTCACCAATCGCACTCACTAAATCAATCGTTAAATTAAAAGATGGTTGAAAGTATGGTAATATCTGCTCTACAATCTGTAACGCATCATCGTTTAACTTTGCAAGAATATTTAATTCAAAACCAATATTATAAGGCACAGGCATAAAAACCTTTTTCAAATTAGTGCCATCAGATGCTTTGAATGTTTGTGTAACACCAAGTTTTCTTGCAGAATCATATTGTATTGATGTCATCTCAAATGACATTCTTGGTAGCGTAATTGCCACTGGTTTATTTAAATCTGCTTGCTGCTCTAATCTTGCAAGAAATTTTTGTGAAGGACCGTATGCAAGTGGAACTTTTAATTCACTGAAAGTATTTCCTCCAGAATCATCGTGTCTGATATGAATATCATTGAATAACGTTCCAAACGATATAATCGTTTTTCTAATTATTTCATGGTAGTAATAAGTTCCTAACATTAAAATGTACCAAATGGATTGCCTTCTGAAAAATCGATTATATCATCTGCTGCTGTCTCGATCTCAGTGCCCTTATCATATTTATCATTAAATCCGTCAGATATAATTCTATCAACAGCATATCTAGCTCCGGAGTCTGCTCCAACCCCAATTTCACCTGGTATGAAATCTTTATTTGTACTTCCAAGATTAAGAATTTTAGCATCCAAATCCCATTTTTTAACTCTACCTTTTGCACCAGAAATTGAACCAGTAACAAGTTCTCCAAACTGATAAGTTCCAATACCAGTTATTATTGATGGATCTGAAACAGTTACACTTGGATTTGATGTATAACCAATACCTGCATCTGATATTAAAACATTAGAAATATTATTATTTACATCATCAATTTGAACAATACCTGTTGCAGTGGTTCCTGAAGGTGGTGCTGTAAATGTCAATGTAGGAATTCTGGTGTAACCATCACCGTCGTCAGAAATAGTTACTGATCCAATACCTGCAGAATTAGTTACAAGTACAGAAGTCGCAGCAGCACCCACACCAAATGATGTAGATCCAATACCTGCGATTGTTGACACCGCACTCACTATGTTAATGGTAGGAGCAACTGTATATCCTGAACCTGGATTTACCATTAATATTTCTTTTACAGAGAACACATCACCAACTGATGTGGTGATCGCTACAGCAGTTGCATTAACTCCACCAGCAGGGGCAGCAGTTATAACAACAGTTGGTACTTTCGTATATCCAAAACCATCATTTGTTAAAACAATTTTTCTTACATAACCTGCTACTGTGCTTACACCTAACGATGCTGTTTTACCTATTGATACCATAGATAAACTTGTCAAATAACCAATTTCTGAAGATGTATCATCAATATCCTGTGTCATTGTTTCTACTGCGTCACCTGAAATATTAGATAGTTCATCTTCAAGTTCGAATAATTCACACTTCAACTGGTAAACATAATTTTTTCCTAACTGATAGAATGGTTGCTCGTGCTCTACAAATTTAATTTCAAATACTCTTTGTCCTAATGGGAAAAATATTAAGTCTCCTTCACAAGGTCTTGTTGCAATTTCCCTTTCACTTGCTGGTAAGTCTGCTAAAAATGTACTTATAAAATCTTCGAATCTTTCTTTTGATATTGTGACTGTTAACTCATCTTTCAAACTCATTCCAAATTTTGTCATTATATCACCGGCACCAGTATACCCCTCATAAGTATTAACATATGCTTCAATCGCATAATTATCGTTGAATGTTGATGATTGAACCTCTGTTAAGATTTCATCTTTTGATAATATCTTTCTTGGTAAGTATATTACTTCTACACCATAAATTTGCAACTGTTCATTAATTAAACTCTGAACTAATCGTTGCTCACCAGGTGATCCTTGTAGAAAAAAGGGATTTAATGCCATTTGTCATTAACCAATAAAATCAAGAGGAGGTGTCTCATACTCAAGTTGCATTCTCTGTCGGATATTTTCTAAATCTCTTTCACCATCTTCATATATTTCTCTACCATTTAATTCAATTCCACCTGCCAGTTTTACTCCTCTAAACTTCATTAGATTTTGTCCCCATTGTCTTTTAATGAGTGCAGTGAGATATAGTTTCAAGAAACTATCATTATATACACTTGTAAAAGTGTTAGGATCTAAAATTCTTTGACAATCAATCACGATAAAATCATCTGCTTGTAATGCTGTGTAATCCATATCTAGATATAGACGATTTTGTCTCTTATTAAATCTTACTTGTTTTTCTGGTGTCAATAGGAAATCAATGTCTTCAAGATAAGTTTTTGTCATTGAATATTGTAGTAATTCAACAGAGTTAAAGTAATAAAGATCATTTAAGAATAACTGATATTTAATACTAAACATACCACCAGATATTGTGCTGGTATCAAATTTAAATATCTTTTCAATTCCTATCACAGAGTCTGGAACTTGTATGTAGTTTGATGTTTCATAAAAATTACTTGAAACAGTGGTTGCAGGATTAGTTGATATTCCTGAAGTAGTTACAATTCCAACACCTGATGTTCCGTCTGCTTTTCCTCTATTAATATCATCTTGTGTAAATTTATATTTCAAGTACATTCTCTCAACACCATCAAAATGACGCTCATTGAAGATTTGTAAAGCATCATCTACTAAGTCATCTATTTGATCATCATCAACATTTATTTCCAGCACAGGAGCACCTAGTCTCCTCAAAGAGTAATCTATCAATTCTTGTCTACTACTTGGTTTTGCCATTTAATAAGATCCTCCATCTATCAATCCAGCAGTGAGTGTTCCGGTAATATCAGCGTTTGCACCAACAGTTAATGCACTCGTGATATCTGCACTTCCACCAACAGTAAAGTTGTTAGTTACGTTTGCTGTTGCTGCAGTTAAAAGGTTGGTGATAGTTCCATTTCTAGCGGTAAATTCATCTAATACAATGTCATCACCAACATATAGGTCACCACCCACAAATAAATCACTACCAGTGGTAACAATTCCAATAAATGTTGAAACACCTGCAATATTTAGTTGTTTTGCAAATAATGTTGGTGCAGTTATGGTAGTAATACCATTTAGGGTTGTTAAACCATCAACAGATATTTGATCTTTAAAAAATGCCTCTCCAAAAAAAGTAGAGACACCTGACATTCCTGCAACTTCACCAACAGAAATTTGTGAAACCGAAGCAATTCCACCAACTACGTTAGCAGAAGTATCAGCACTTATTGCTCCACCAGACGCAGCAGCAATAACTTTGACAACATTTTTTTGCCCAACACGGGCTTTGATGCTATCTCCTCCAACGCGAACTTTAATGTCTGCCATTAACGGGTTACTCCTTCTCGAACTAACACATTCCCTTCAACGACCGTTTGTTTATTTGAATCCTTTGTAATAACAATATCATAAACATAACGACCAGGTTTTAACGCACCAGTTTGAGTTGCAGTAAGACCTAATATAATCTGCCCAGATGTGAGTGGATCCTGAAAATCAACTGAAAAACTAGTGGATGATGAACTTCCTGCATGCTTTCTCATTTGTGCAGCACCAGTGTATCCAGTTAAATTAAATGGTGAATTAGTAGTAGCAGATTCCAAAGTAAATGTCTCTGAAAAAGTTGTGCCAGAATTAATTACAATATTCGATACATATACAGCCATCTATTTAACAATACTATATTATTTACTATTTATGACTAAGTTAATCCCCTCCTTCAATTCCTTTAATGCATCTTTGATATCTTGAATGTCATTCTTCATCTGATCAATTTCATTTTTCTTTTTTTCTGAAGACTTCAAAGTACGAATATAGTTGTCATATGCAACATCATCGCAGTTAATAATCGCACCGGTGTTCTCATCACGATATAAATTTTTGTGTCCTTCAACTCTTATCATCGTACAGCAATTGTTCTCAAGTCTTTAATCTTTGGAGGTCTTGCCTGATTTGTACCAGACATTACAATCTTGATTACATAACCAGTAAATTCAGGTAAATTTTCTGCAGTAAATTGATATTCCAAAAATTCACCATCTAAACTAGCGGGTACAAACACATCTGGTCTACCATCATTCTTTGATGAATCTATAACTAAATTACCATTTCCATCTTCAGTGGTGTCGATTAAGTTTTTGTAACCAGGAAATAGTTCGAAACTGACTTCATCACCGTCATCTGGTTTATCAAGAGCATATAATACTCTGATGTCAGCAGTCTCATCTCTATATGCAGAGAATAATACTTTAAGTGATGTTGCTGGTTTTACCAACTGCACTAGAGTTGACATATAAGTTGCTGAATGAGGATCATTTGCAATGTTACCAACTCTACCATCTACCGCATAATTTTCGACCCCTATAGGATTATTGAGACGATGATTTATTAACTCAACAAATGCAGTGTCTGTTCTAAGAATCGGTGATAATGAAGAAGAAGCAGTTTTACTTAATGTAAGATTAACTGTCAGTGATTTATTTCTTGGTAAGTTGGTTAGATATCTATCTTCATTATTTTTTGAAGCGACAATACGAGGTGTTGTCAATTCATTATACTCATTAATCTGCACTGATTCAAATCCTTGATCAACAAATGATTCCTCAGAACCTCCAACACTTGTACCAGAAACTGATCTCAAAGTAGCACTAGTTGTTGTATCAGATCCTGGATTTAGTAAGTTAAACGTTGGAACAACAGCACCGTACATAATATTTGTAGATGCGTGTACATTATCACCACCTACAAATTTTTGTTCGCTAAATGATAGCATTGGGACGCTTCCGATACCAGAAGATACTGAATTGTCAATATCTCTACTTGATCCCCTAGAAGAAGATCTATTAAAAGTTAAATGATATGAATCTAAATCAAATGGATCTTTAATACCTCTTTCTAAACCATTTATTCTCCTTAAAGAAACACCGCTAACTTCATATTTTTGTAATTCAACTGGGTTTACCTGACCATGAGGTTGAGCAATTGTATTATCAACTCCCCTTGTAAGAGACTCAAGAGTCTGAGAACCAACACTTTCATATCCAATAATCTCATCTCCTAACTTAATATATCCTGTATTTGCAGCACCAACTGCTACTCCTTCAAATTTAGAAAATAATCCAACATTAGTGCTTCCCACTTCTAATTGTGTATCGGTTGCAGAAATATTTGCAACTAATTTCACAAGTGGGGTATCAGGTTGAATTCCTTTAATCGTTACTCTATTGCTATTTGAATACATTCCATGTTCAAAATCTTCAACTTTAAAGTGTCTACCATCAAAAGGTGCTCCATCAACACTATAACTGGTTATAGTATGTGTTCCCACACCTATGGAACCATTAGGAACAGATCCATCAATGTAACGCAATTGTTGTCCAATTGAATTAGTCCAAGAATTATTTTCACCTTGAATATTTGTTAAGTAAAGAGTATCAGTGCCTTGAATCTCACCTACTCTAATTTCAGCACCTCTTCCCCTTTTGCCATTGGATTGTGAGGTTGTAATACCAACAATATCACCCTTTTTGTATCCCTCTCCCGCACCATCAATTGGTATTGATAATGTGCTTATAGCACCATCTGCTTCTACACTATCAATTTTTACTTTTAATCCACTACCTTGACCTATAATATTATATGTTTCAATTTCAGCAGCACCATTTACATAATTTTTACCACCAGTTGCCACACCAACTTGGCTTGGTCTTCCTCCAAGACTCTCAATCACTGCGGTATTATCCTTTTTACTAAATGCACATATTTTTCTACCCACAGATATAGTAGAAGAAAAATCAGCGGCAGCGTTAAATGTGTTTATTCCAACTCTACCCTTTTTAGGTAAAGTTATTATTGGATTATCTAATAATCTTGGAACCTCTATGCTATTTTCATCAGGTGTTGGATCATCAGGAGTAACGATGTTTGGATTATAGAATACAGCAGTTCCTGAATCTGATGTAAAGTCTGCTTTATATAATTTAAACTTCATATCCTGATATTGATTTTCTGTCCAAATTGATCCATTTTGTGATTTAAACAATGTTCCCATCGCATACTGTGTTGAGTATGTGGTCTGTTCAGCAGTTGGTAAGTTTTGAGTATTGACTGTTGGTTCATTCATTATTGCAGTCCATACTTCATAATCCATACTCTTATCAGAAACTAATACTAAAGCATACTCAGTTCCGGGTGGTAACCAAATGGGTTCGGGGAATGTCACCTTTGTACCCACTGATGCGTCTGTAGAAGTGTTATTCTTAAGTAAGATATCATTTCCATCAACATCTGTTCCAACCACAGAATCAGGGAAGAGAACAACTGGTGTACCAATAACTCTTCGAGTTGGTATACCTAACTGAGTAGTTCTCATTTGGAATGTGATTGGTGCTGATTTTTGATCACATTTTGCAAAGAATACCTCAACAGAAGTTAAGAACGCACCATCAATGTCATCATTTGTATCAATATCAGAGGGTGCCTCTATGTTTCCGCCAACAACAAATGTTTGAGCAAGAGGATCATAAAACTCTGTGGTAATAGTATCAATGTTGACTGTTTGGACATCAAATCCAATATTTGTACTTAAATTAATTCTATTAACAGTATTTGTTGTGGTAACTTCATTTTGCCATCTCTCAACAGTTCCATTTGATACGTAATTAATTTCAGCGAATGAAACGTCACTACTACCAGGCAAACCAGGATCATTATTTTTATCAGATGATAATCTAAATGTTTTTGTTCCAGTCTCTATTTTAACACTTGGTCCTGGTGGTTTTGCATTTGGATCTCTTAAGAAAAATGTTCCAAGAACATCACCAATTGAATCAGAAATGAGTCTTACATCTTTTACATAAGCAACTGCACCACTTGCCTTTCCAACAAGTTTCATATTTTTCTTGATAAATCCAAAATATAATCCTTCTGCCTCTTCTGCCATCGCCTCAGTGTCCACGTTTAACACAGATGATGTTTGACTATAGATTAATGGTAATGCTTCTGCTGTGCCTCCTGCAGGTGTCTTAGAATATGGATTAGATAAGTAAGTAGTTCTAGGATCGTCAAACTTACCCCTCTTATGATTTGGTTGAGCAACTCTAAATCTAATTCTTGTCTTATTACCAATTGACCCTACAACTGTTTCTCCAATTTGGAATATACCATCTGATCCATCGGTGCCATCTGAGTTTTTAATTTCAATTAATTTTGGAACTAAATCAACACCCTTCTTATTATCTAAGAAATGATAGTAACGTGTTTTTGGTTTTAAATTAGATGCTACAAATTCAGTATTTCTTGATCTCATAAAGGAGTCAGTGTCAGAAGAAATTAATACATTTCTTACTGATACATCTGTTGTAGTAAATGATGCTCTACTTGTTTCATTTATATCAACTTGTCTGTTTCTACCACCTCTTATCGCTCGTATATTTGTCTCACTTGTGCCTCTTCTTCTGCCATCTGGGACTCTTCTTGTTCGATTTCTAAAATTAATGTCAGTAAAATTGAAACGACTCAAATCAATATTTTGATTTAAATTAACTCGGTTATTACGAGTTGTTGTTATATTTTTATCTTCTAGTTGAACTGTTCTTGTCCAAACATCATTTGTTGGATCTAAAACAAGATTTCCGGTATATACAACAACATGAAATGGGTTTACATTTTCAACAGTGGTGGCAAATGATTGCTCTAACCAACCTACTTCATCATACTTCAAAGTAACAGCTCTCCCTGTTTTCTGTAGATTTGAATCTATTAGTGGGAAGTTACCAGAATTTACATTCAAATCTGCTGGTGCTAAATCAAGTTTGATTGCATTTCTTGATCTAAGTGGAACTAATTCATTATTATTTGGATTTATCTGCGCAGAGGTAAATGCCTTATTCATAAAATTAGTTGTAGAAAAATCATCCACAAAGAATCCAGACTTAAATCTATTTCTACCCTCTGCATCTTGTATTTGAAGTGTTTTTGTATCTAATTCAAGAAGTGTTAAAGATGTTGTAGTTTCTAAAGTTTTCACTCTATTTTCAATATTACCAATATCTCTCATCGTATATCTACGATTATCAATTAATTTAAATTTAGCATCCTGTGGATTATAAAGATAAGCAGGGTATGATATTTGAGCAATTTCAAGCAAACCTTCATTGCTTTCTGGTGGTTTTGGATATCTTGCAGAAATACCTTTCCGAACTATGAATTCTTCTTTTGTATTTAAATATAATTTATCAATTCTAGGTAGATAATATTCATAATCTAAGGTTGAACCTTCATCAACCTTTAGAAAAGTCATTGTTGAAATATCAAATGATCTTGATTGAAAATCAAATGGTGATTTTTCTGTGCTTGTAAATACATTTACTCTTGGTCTAAAGTCTAAAGTATCCGATGCTCTAAACTTATTATCGATCGAAGGTATATCTGTTGCAAATCTCTCATCTTCATAACTCAATACTGTAAATAAATCTCCATTATCATCAGTTGGGATTGTGTAATGATCAAAAACTACTAAGAGTGGTTTAGTTGGTTCTGGCACACCTTGATTTCTAACAATACTTGAATAATCATAAAATTCTTTATTTTGCCCTTTATCAAGTTTGTATGAGGTTGTTAAATCTTTTCTAACTCCTAAGGTGATTGTTTCTATTGCTGTTTCAATATTAGACTCATCAAAGGATACTAATTCTCCTACAGTAAATATTGAATCATTTAAATAAATTACTTCCAAACTATTAGGATCACCATCAGCATTTGTCGAAACAACTCTTGCAACTGCCTCAGATTCAGATCCGATTATATTTTCACCAACTACACAATTTAAGGAAACTCCAACTGAAGCACTGAATTTTAATTTATCTAATGTGGGTGTTGCTCCATCAACAGATTCATATACTGCGATTAATTTGGCAGCGTCTGGTCTATTCAACGATATTCTTTCATCTTGAACTCTTAAACCAAAGAATCTATTGAATAATAATCCATCAGCAACATCCGCTGTGCCATCTCCAAGTGCTGTTGTGACTCCTGAAGTTTCATTTTTTGATTTATTAACAATTAATTTTTCACTTCGATTATATATTTTTTGTTTACTCTGAATAAAGTTTTTCTTAGCAGTTGTATTTACAACAATACCTGAACCGTGGTTTGCTAATCCTGAAATTGTAATTTGATTTCCTGCTAGTGCAAAAGTATCATCTGTAATTTTTCCATTAGATCTGTCACCTGATAATTGTGCTCCTACTCCAGAACCTCCATTTAAAGTATAAGCATCAGGATAGTGAATTGAGTATCTCTCTTCATCAAATGTTGTCCAAGATGCACTTGATATACCTGCTAGTTGATTTGTGTTTACAACTAATTCATTACTAGTAACTTGCTCACCAGTTAGTTGTTTGCTAAGTAAA
>VTLG01006926.1_pt1 | contig 11133 bp, 16 predicted proteins | sample 4694571 | NCBI WGS metagenome assembly VTLG01 (sample SAMN12604809, study PRJNA352737) | marine metagenome | biome: ENVO:00000447; feature: ENVO:00000209|ENVO:00000569|ENVO:01000036; material: ENVO:00002151; isolation source: viral sequences binned using virsorter ... | reverse complement strand
TTTGAATATCTAAAGCTACTTTTACTAGAGGGTGGTTTTCATAATCCTTCTTGCGGATCTCCTCAATCATCTCAGCTTCTTTGTCACGCAGTAGCTTTGATGCTATTCGGTTATCTGTTGTTCCCAGACTACGTTTAAGTTGCACTCTATTTTTAAACAATGGTCGGTACTCTGAGGGAATCGTTAGATAAGCATAATACAATCGCCTACCCTTGTTTTCCCTTCTCATAGTAGCTTGGTGAGGAAAGTTAGATAAAGTACTAATTTTCTTTATCTCCTATATATACTCCTATATATACTCCCATTTATAATCCTTTTTACTTGATTAATACCTTTATAACCCTTATATTAAGGGTATTCAAGACTTAAAGCATATATGGTGAGAGTTTGGTGGAGCCTAGGGGAGACTCCACCTTAGTCTCCACTATACAAGATTGATACCCATAATATTCATATATATATAATTTATATGAGTTATACGCAAGTTAAAAATAATTTAATATACTCTTATATATACTCTGATTTATACTCCTATTAAAGGAGATTTCGGTTGCAACTAGTCTCCTTATATGGTATAACTATGCATATAACGGAAACAAACCGTAAATATGAGAACAACAATAGATTCGGTTGTTCATAGACTTAGGTGGGAGAGAGCTTTGCATGACTGATTAACAGTCACCGAAGCCTAAGAAAAAATCAGCATAAAGACAGCAACGTGTCCTTATTTGTTGAGGGCGTTTTGCTCTTACATTTAATAAGGATAAATTATGTTTAATACATACGAAGACTATATAAAGCTGAGGCAGGAACAACCTGACCTCTACTATCAGACTGACACACAGCGACAGATGTACAATGATCAAGTCCGTGTTGGATTAAAGGACTTCTTTAAAGAGGAACTTGAAGAATGACTCTCCGTACAACGGAGGAGAGCCACACAATAAAAGCTAAAGGATCAAGGCATCAGGTTAGGATAACTAGAAGGATCAGACAGACTTTCGGTTTGTCTGACCAAGATGTCCAATCACAACCTATGAGTAATGCAGGCGAGGATATAATTCTCAGTGATAAGGCTAGAGCGATCTTACCCTACTCTATAGAATGCAAGTACCGCTCAAATGCTAAAGACTTTGGTCGCATCTATACATTCTACGAACAGGCAACTGATCAAATGTTGGACTTAGCTTTAGACACTGGGATAGCTCCAGTCGTTTGCATCCAACACTACAATAAACAGGGATTGGTTGTTCTTAGTGAGGAAGACTTCTTTGACCGTGAAGATCTCATCCAGAAACAACAGAAAGAACTATTAGAATTTAAGAAAGGAATAAATTAATAATGAATCTATTTAAATTAAAAGAACTTGCAGAGGATCAGCTAAAAGATCCTACACCTCAGTTCAACGAAGAGGTGGAAACAGTGTTAGGCATAATGCGTTCAACTGGTGCAGTGCCTTACAAGAGAAGCTCATTGAATGGACATCTTCATCGCTTAATGTCTGCCGTGATAGTAATGGCTCACAAGCTCAAAGAGGACATTGAAGTCAGCACTAGAAAGGCAGGCTACTATGCGGAACGCAAAGTTAGCACCAAGTTCATAAACTACTTAGACAGTCTTGTTGGTCAGGGTTTGTTGGAATGTTCAACGCCTGTTCAGTTGGACTTCTTTTTTAAGTTTGGAGACACACCTGCCAAAATAAAAGCATCAGGTGCTTTGTCTGTTGGCTACATCTTCCAAAGATATCTCAACAAAGTGAAAGGAGTTAAGACAATATGATGCAAAAATCTTTTCTAAAGAAGCCTAGATCAGAATCTCAACTTGAGACTATTGCAGATCAATTAGTAGAAGAAGCACAGAAAGCAGACGAGTACAGCCAAGCAGAAATAGATACAATCAAACGTATGGCACAGTCTGCATCAATGCTTTCACTTGGTCATTACGCAGAGATGGTTAAAGACGAAGACAATACATCTCAGGCTATTGTTAACAAGCTATATCCTAACGCTAACCATAGATTAAAATACGGTATCGTTAAGGTGTTAGATAGCTTGGTGAGCAAGAAGAAAGAAAGAGTAAGCTGATAGTCAGGCTTTCTCTTATATTAGCTGTGACGGTGTGACAAACCACGGCAACCCCCAGAAAAATATAAACAAAAGGCTGTCACGGCTTCTCTAATGTTGCTGTGACAAGCCGTGACACACCGTGACAAATCAAAGAAACGGAAACCAAAATGAGCGAGCAGTACAAACAACAGGTCAGAGTGTATCTCCGACCAAAGGCTTTAGAACGAGCCACTAACATCAGTAAATCTACAGGGCAAAACTTGTCCGAAGTAATTGAGGAAGCAGTCAACCAACGGCACTTCCATCAGGCAGAAGCTAACGGAGCTAAGACAAACAATGACAAATCAAAAATATAATAATCAAACAAACGAGGAGTATAATAGAGAGCGTTTTAAAAAGAGAACTAGGAAGAATCTAGATGAACAAGTTGCTATTATGGAAAGAGCAAGCAACTATTATAAATATGATCCAGATAAATTTATAGAACAGATCGATTGGATCAAAGATAAATTTTATAGGACAACAGGATCAGCGAACAAGACAATCCTAATGATGCGTCAAAGACAAGATGCTAAAGATGACATTCCAACTAACATGGAGGCTTCCTATGAAGCATTTCTAAATTACTTTGAGGAAGAAGACATTGACCCTATAATAGAAGACCATTTCCAAAAGCTAATACCAGTAGTCTCAAGTCAGGTTTATAATCCTAAGACAAAAGCAAAATACTTTACTGCAGAGGGTGCAAAGTTTGCCAATAGTTACCAACCACCACTCTATAAATTCACAGTACATGAAAACAAACGACCTGAATTGTGGCAAGATTACTTAGATAGGCTCATGCCTAGAAATGAAATATGTATGATTGGAAATTTAAAACTTCCCCAACAAAAGTTCTTTGAGCAGTGGATCATACAAAGAATAAAACATCCGTCTGAACCAATAGAGATAAATTTAATTCTTAGAGGCGATCAAGGCACAGGTAAGAACTTCTGGTGCGATGTATTATTGAAAGAAATTTTAGGTAAGACAAATGTTTATACAGGCTCAACAAAAGATCTGAAGAGCGAGTTTAAGAAACAGATCTACCAGTCGCTCCTGTTCCATATAGAGGAATTTGACGACAGGCGAGGCAAACTTAATGAGATCCTTAAAGCGATTACAACACAGAAAGATCCTTATATTGGAGATAAGTTTTTAGCTAAGACACAAATGCAAAAGTACTTTTCAATCGCAATAAGTACCAATGCAAAATATCCTTTGACACTGGAGCAAGGAGATAGGCGAAACTTTGTAGCTTGTTTCTCTGAACACAGGATAAACAAAAATGAAACTGATAAGTTCTTTGAAAAGTTTCTTTATTGGCTGAAGCATCTTGGAGGCTTTCAAAAGATGTACAACTATTTTCAGTCTACTCCGATTGAGTTAGACTTTACTACCTGTCCAATCACAAATGCAAAAATAGAATTAACAGAAAGGGAAACTTACTTGCAAAGTGTAGAAAACGATTTGATTCTGTGGTTACAAGATCCACACAGCAGAAGGTGTGCTTTCAGTCCAGACGAACTAGCAAAGAAATACAAATTAGCAAAGACAGGAATACAAAACTGTTTAAGAATGGCAGGGTTTGTAAGTAAGCAAAGACGTTGGAAACTTGATGAACGCTCAAAAGGACATACGATGCGTCTATGGATTACAAGAGAAACGGAAGACGCAAAGAACTATAAAAATCTATACTTGTTCAAGCACGAAATGGAAGATGTCCTAATATACTAAATCTTTGGGAAGCCTCACAGGCAGGCAATCTCCTTGTTTTTTATAAAAAGATACCCCAGGGAGAGTTTAACTAAAGGGTCTGTATTGGTTAACACTCTCGTTGTTTTTCCAAATGCACCTTTTCAACTATACTTGATTGTAAAAGTCTCCCAAGGTTTAGCTCTCCTATTGATAAGCTATTGTTTTATATATGTTTTTGAACTGATATAATATCAGTAGCCATAACTAACAAAGTGTAAAAGGAAGTGGTTTCTCAGTGAGGTGGTCTGTGTTATTCTGTGACTACAGTTTCGTTAACACTTTTTTGTAGATCAACATTACAGAGGCAGACGCATATGAAGAAACTTTTACTAGCACTTGCAGTATTTTTTATTTCTCCCCCTACTTATGCAGATAGAATTCAGGGTCACTTTTTTTGCGAAGAAAAAGCTCCAGATGGCTCAAGTAGAAAAATCACTCTAAAGGTTAATGGAGATAGAATGACTTACAGAAATGTAGATATTGATGTTTCATTTGAGTATGAAGAAGTCTACCATTCTGATCGTTCTTACGAATCCTATACAATTTATGTTGATAGCCATCGGAGAATATACGTACTTTCACTAACAGAAAATAAGAACAAAATATCAACCACTTATATTAGTCACATACTTAATTCAGTTAATGGAAATAAGAGCATGGTTATTCAAGGTTTGTGTGACAAAATCTAGAGTGAAGTTTTGCATCTGAAGTATTAGAAAGTTAAGGAAACAAAACATGAAGAAACTTTTAATAGTACTCGCTCTTTGTTCAATGGCACTACCTTCGCATGGAACAAATAGATCAACAAATTGGGTTGTGATGCACGGTGATGCAGAAGAAATAATAGCTAAAGGTATAACTCTTGAACAAGGTTATGATACTAATAGAGGATTAGTATATTTCGTGAACTACTGTGCCTACGATAAACGCAAATCCGAGAGAGGCGTAAACCAAGGCGGTGGTTGCGAGAATATTAAGGCTAAATGGCAAGAAGCTATGCCTAACGGTGATGTCTTATATGACGGTATTTGGTTTTGCACTGTAAATAGCGAAGGTGTTTCCACCTGTGCACGGCAATTTATGCAGAAAATTACAGACTAAAAATAGCTACTAAAGTCTCCCTTCTAAATACGACTTCTGTGTCTTTATACATATATACTATCTGGTGGCATGGCACTGTCCCATGCGAGGGTTCAGCAAAGACTTAACGCTTGTTCTGACACCTGATTCATAAAGTAAATATAGCCCAGTTCCTGAGGCATTTAAGGGCTTCTCAAGACAATCTAAAGGAATGTTTTATGCACCAATTAAACGATACAAAACATACTATCATATCACCTGATTTAGAAAGGGTAATAGACCCACACCGTCAGCATATTAATGTGGCTAGCTATATGCCTCTAACTCAAATGCAGAACTCTATCGTAGGTTTTCTATAGGCAATTAATCTCCTAGTCTCATACAGGTGGTTGATTATTTTTATAATGTCTCCTATCCATCTTTCATGTGTAAACGAGGACCTCATTTTAAATTTTGTACTTGTGACCCAAAGGATAAATAAAATGTTAGATGAATTATTAGCAGAGGCAGAACGCAAGGACACTGTTTTCAGGGCCGACTTTAACCAAGAGCAAAGACGATCATTTGAACCCTTTGGTTTAGGTCAATTCATGCCCCAAATTATACAAATTGCTACGAGCATCGAAGAAACCAAAATTACTCTAGAAGAAGGGCATGGGCAGGTAATGCAAATTATGGAATCCTATTACGAAAGGCCATATCCCTTAAAGTAAAGCTAGAGATCTAGGATTGAACCTACTCTAATAGGACTGGGAAAAATTAAATACTTAACTTATTTTTGAGGAGTTTCGATATACAATTCTCTTTCGTCTGAATAGTTCATTCCAAATGCCAAGGCATTGCTTCACAATCCAAAGACCAACACCAATCAAAACCATTACAAAGATCACATCAATGGCACTCGTTACCCACCAATCTCCTGCAGTACATACAGGATTGGTATAGTCATACTCTGTTGATCTGTGTGTCTGTAATATTGGCATTGGTAGTTCGCTCATTGTGTTTCCTTAAATTTGGTTTTCGTTATCTGGTTTATCTTCTGCCTAAAACTCTAATACCACCTTTTAGTTGAGAAAGTATTTAGATATATTAGAACATTGTTTTGATAGGCAACAATTTGCCAAGCTACTGGATCGTGATTGAACTACTGTGATTTTTGAATTTCTGAAATCAACTTATAAAATATTTTCGTTGTTTCAGCTTGAGCCACCTCCATATAATTTTGTTTCAACTCGATTTCAGCATAAGCTTCATAAGCTGTATCACTATCAACAAAATGGAGACCATCTTTAATTATTCCATCAAAATATTTTGTTAAGCTTGTTCCAATTTCTTTATACCCATTTCCTATCTCAACTGATTTCGTCAAATATTGCTCAAAAAGACTTAATTGATACACAGTTAATTGCTCTTTCATCCTCGAGATACGGAATTTAGTTCTCAAAGCATGTAGTTCATAACTAACTGTGTGATCATGTAAATTATCTAAATCCTTCAAACCCATTTTTGCAGATGTTTTAATATCTTTCTCTGCAAATTCACTTTGTATATCCATTAAAATAATCATAGATATAGCTTCTATATCTGCAACTCTAGCGATTGCCTTACTTACTGAAATAGATAATGGCAGCATATAACGTTGTAATGAAGTTTCTGCCACTAGCATCGTATTTAACTCCGCAAGGTCCACGTCTATGTAAGCCAGCTTACTCTTAATTACTTGCCTATAAGCGTAAATTTTCGCAACCTTGTTCATATCAAAATCTTCTTCTTGATACTTTAACACTGTAAATTGGACTTGCTCATAATTTTCTATTTGAGCCTTATAATGTGTCAAAATTTCTTCTAGAATAATTATGTAATTGTCGAAGAATATATTCACTTCATTAAAATTTACTTGAGGCATCCCACGTAAAGAAGAGATATGGGCTTCAAAAACTTTCACTTTCTTTTTTAGTTCACTTCTTGCCTTTTCTAAATTTAATTTGAGATCAGATTCACTCATCAACGTATTGAAAAAATGCCCGGTTAAGTCATGCTCTAATACCTCATAGTCCAGCATAAGATCCATAAATTCTGCAAAACTCATATAAGCAGCATTAAATACTTTGCCTTTTTCTTGAGTCATCGGATCTGCATTAATCTCTCTCACCCTTTCCTCTGAAATAAATGCAGATGCTGGCTGCCAAGATAGCAAAAAAGAAAATATTAATATGAATAATTTACAGTATTTCTTTTTAACATCTTGTTGAGTTCTCATAATAATTGCTCCAATTTATTGGTTGTCATGTTCTTATAAGAAGCTTGTAAGAGTTTCATAGTAACTAAAAGCTACTCAATATAATTAAATTGCTCAACCCAAGGCATTGTAGACTGTCGTTCTACTACAACTCAGCCTGCGACATATCTCTGTAGCACCGACACCCTCTGACCGTAGTTGTCTAATCTTATCTGGGTTAATCTTTCTAGCCTTGCTATACACTCCGTTTGCCTTGGCTTTTTCTATACCTTCAGCTTGGCGTTTACGGATTATGTTTCTTTCATACTCGCTGAAAGCTCCAAGCATCTGTAACTGTAACTTAGCAAAGGCATCACTACTATCAGCGTTAAAGGATAATCTCTCCGACAGAAATGTAACTGTTACACCTTTCTCGTTTAACTCCTCAATAATCTGCTGAAGATCTCGTAAGTTTCTGGCTAACCTGTCTATTGAGTAAACTACTACCTCGTCACCTGATCTAGCAAAGGCGATCATCTCTTGCAGTGCTTTGCGTTCAGCAGTTCCACCACTTTCCTGCTCCTCAAATACACGCTCTATATCTGCACCTAAGTCCTGGCGATCAAACTTCTGCTCTACCGTAGAGACTCTTCTGTAGCCTATTCTCATCTCTTCTCCTTCTCAGTGTACAATCAGGTCTAGACCCTGACTCAGTGACTCTTAAAAAGGCTCTCAGACCCCATTTAACGCCCAAATATTGTACAATTTATTACTGTGCATTTAGGTGTACCCTGATGTATTAATCTTCTATTGGGTTTAAGTTTTCGTCAGCATAATATTCTATTTCAGAATTCCAAGCAGTACATTTTGATCGTAATTGAAATCCTGTTGGCAATGTTGCAAAACATAATTTTACTAACCCTGTCTTTGTATCAACAACCCATATCCTAGTACGTTGATCGTCATTAACAAGAACTCCTTGATAACGACCTTCACCATCTGCAAAGCTCATCGTAGGTATGGCTAGTGCCACTGCTAGTATCGCTAATAGTTTTCTCATTTTTACTCTCCTTTGTTTCAGGCTTTTAATTGGCAAGTACCATCAAATAATGTCTTTTAGTTATTCCAGCACAATAAGTACCTTGTGGATTGCAAAGAGCTATCTTTTGAACTTCGCTTGAAGCCCTAGGGCTATGATTTGCAAAGGCAGGAGTAATTACGTTATTACTGTATGGTATTGATGCTATTGCTATCGCTATAAAGGATAGTCCTAGTAGTATTGCTTTAGGTGTAGTCATTTTAGTTCTCCTTTGTTTTAGGTGTTGGCTGTTGTGCTATGGGATTACTCAGCGTCTAGGTTTTCACTTGCAAAAGTTTTTAATTCCTCTCCAGAGCTTCCATAAAGGTTAACTTCTTTATCCATAGAAGTTTCAACGCCCTCGCAAACTTCATCAAACTTCTCGTCATCAATTTGATTCTTAAATCTCTGAGGAATAATAGAACTTAAAATTGAAAGGTTTTGCCTAGTGCCGTTGAGCCAATAGCTAATTTTGTCTGTCCTCTCAACTTCATTGGAATTAATCAAAGTAAGACGAGCTATATCTGCTTCAATTTTTGCTACTTGCCACTCAAGTTCTTTTTTTAGTTTTCGGTTATTCCACCCTAGGTAAATGATCAGTAAGATCATAATAACTATAAAAAGTTCCATTTTACTCTCCTTTACATAATCCACTGTTAACTAAGAACTCACTTAGTGATGCTCTTGCGGTGTCTCTTTTACAGGTAATTGTACCTAAACCTGACCAGAAGGTACTCTTACAGGAGACTGTTGAAGCCTGTGTACCTGAACTGAAGATGTAAGAATTAGCTAAACGCTTTGCTTCTATTCCTTCTTCAGTATCAACGCTGGGGCAAGTTACTCCTCTTAGCTTTAAAGTCTTATTTTTATATTGAAGTGTATCTCCAGATAGGACTGTCATATGCCAAGTCTTATAAGAGGTAGGAGAGTCTAACGAGATATTAGAGCCTATAATTAAGATTGCTAGTAGTGAGAAAATCACAACGTTAACCCACTTAGAGCTAGTGAAGTTATCCATATGCCTTCTCAATCTACCCAAGCCTGTTCTAAATTTGCTTGGGTTCTTAGGCTTTAACTGTCTAGGTTTTAAATCATCGTTACGAACTAATCTAATATTCTTATTAGACTTCTTACGACTTTTCCTGTGCCAAACCATCAGCTTTCTTCTCTCCTTTATTCTGTACCAATAGACTCTAGAGTTTTAAAAACTTACTGTTCCATTTTAGTATGCAACCCTATTGGTACTGTTTAATTGCTCCTCCAATCACTGCCCCAAATCATTAGCCTTTTGGCACACGCATATCCTCCAATTTTTTCATACTGAGAAAACTGAACTCTTGCTCAGCCAACTTGTTCATTGCGATTAGCTTATTTTCCAATTGATGTGCCTTACCGTATGGCACTCCACCCAAACTGTGACCTAAAAGAAACTTAATCAGGTCTCCATCAATGCCACTATTACGCATTTTTGTTGTAAATGTATGGCGTAAGGAATGGAGATTACACCGTGGATCAGGAGTAATTTGCCTCACAAATTTCATACAGGATCTAGATGCATGATTTTGTGCTTTGCCATCCAACTTATCTCTACGATAATTAAATAGCTTACCTTCTCCTCGCTCTGGAACGATAGCTTTGAACATATCAGGTATAGGTAATAATCTTTGAGAGTTCTTACCTTTCACAGTGACATCTATGGTAGTCAGATCTAAGCATAAGATTCCATTTACTTCGGTTATCTGATCCCATTCAAGCAACGCAACTTCATCTAAACGAAAACCTGTAATTGCCATTAGAGTAAAAGCTAGTCTCTCTCTATCTGGCATATCTAAATTAAAGAGTTGTGTTAACTGTTCGTCAGTCCAATCAATACGATCAATTTGTTTATGTCCGTAATCCTTTACTTCAACACTTTCAAAAGGATTAGAGTCTATATGACCAGTTCTTGTAGCAAACGAAAATACTCTTTTAACAGGAGTTAGATATTTTTTAATAGTACCGTTTGAAGGAACTCCATCCTCAGCTCTTGTTTTACCAATTCCTAAGGGATTTGTAGGATCAAGAAGCATCTTAATATAGTCATAAGGTGAAGTTGCCGTAAAACTATCAAGCGTTTGATAACTTGCCCATTTTCGAAATGTTTCTAACTTACTACGATATTCATTTTTAGTTTTGTGCCTTTCGATGTTAGTAAACATTGGGTCGTTAAGATACTCTTCTATTACTTCTCCAATAAACTTACCCTGTTTAGTTGGTAAACTTTTCTCGTCACTATACTCAATGAACAATCTCTCCAGTTGAATCTTTAACACCATCAAAGGTTCAGCATTAGCCTTTTGATCGTAGCGTTCAGAGATAGTTAACTCGCCCTCAGGCTCACCTGTAATAATCATTTTATATTCTGGTGTTCCATCAATATGAATTGGTTCATCAAAAGGCGGTCTAACCGTAACACCAAGATCCTTAGTTACATACATAGATCCGCCATCTGTAATGTTTAAAGTATCTTTGTCTTCATAGATTCGGTCTAATACAAAGCCTGATGTCTTAGTCATTAAGCCTTGATCAATATACTTTCTGAAATATTGAGAGGCATTACTAATCTCTTTGCCATCAGGTTTTAGATATTTGATTTTCCCACTTTCAAGCCCTGCCATTATCTGTCTGTTGGCTTCTTCCATTACATCCAGATAAGCTACCGTTTTCGTCTTGGCATCTAACCAATCAGAAGCCTGATACTTAACTTTCTTCCACAAACTATTTTGAATATCTAAAGCTACTTTTACTAGAGGGTGGTTTTCATAATCCTTCTTGCGGATCTCCTCAATCATCTCAGCTTCTTTGTCACGCAGTAGCTTTGATGCTATTCGGTGATCTGTTGTTCCCAGACTACG
>VTLG01001510.1_pt1 | contig 11133 bp, 5 predicted proteins | sample 4694571 | NCBI WGS metagenome assembly VTLG01 (sample SAMN12604809, study PRJNA352737) | marine metagenome | biome: ENVO:00000447; feature: ENVO:00000209|ENVO:00000569|ENVO:01000036; material: ENVO:00002151; isolation source: viral sequences binned using virsorter ... | reverse complement strand
TCGATAGTACAGGTTTGCGTGATGTTGCTGCTAATGAAGGAAGCATCATCTTTGAACAAAGTTCTGCCAGTGATGAACTGGTACTTGAAGAGTTTCTACACTTCTCTATGGAAGGCAATGAGGTTCGTGGAGAAGCAATACTGTTAGAGACTGGACACTATTTGATAAAAGAAACCATAGATGGTTTTAGATTGTTCGAGCCTGGAAAAATAACTGTTGAGTCTGGTTCAGAAGACAGTGCATTCACTACTGCTTCCACGAATGAAGTTCTTACTTTGGAAGAAGCAACTAGCATTCTGTTGGAAGACTCTAATGTTGACAATCTTATTTTGAATGGTACTGATTCCTCATCTACTGATGCTGATGATGACATCATATTTGAGAACGGTGTCTATGCTCCAGTACCGACATATCTGTTGGGTGAGGACATTGGTGTTGGTGATAACAGTATCAATCTGATTACAGAAGATGGAACCTTTGTGTTTAGAGGAAACAACATCATAACGGAAACTGTCAAGATTGATATGGAGGCTGGCACTGACGATGGTAGTGTTCCTGAAGGTAACTTTGGAAGTGGTGAGACTGCTCCATTTACAAGAGAGGCACAAATCTCTTCTGTAAATCAAACTAACAGAATATCTCTACAAGATGAATATGAAACTGGTCTTGCTATCGCATTGGATGGAACAGATGGTTCTAGTACAGATGCTGGTGATAATATCATATTTGATGGTACTTCGCCTGACCTTGATGCCGGTGATAAGATTCTTATAAATGCTACAGACGTTAGTGGTTCAGATGCAGGGGATAATATCATATTAGATGCTAGTTCTTCTGGTACGGATGTTGGTGAAGATCTTCTGTTAAACAGTAGTGGACCAAGAGATGTTGGTGGTACGTTATTAGCATTTAGAAGTATATACAATCTAGTTGCTGGAAATGAGGGAGGGTTTATCTTACTGAATGGAACCGATGGTTCTAGTACAAATGCTGGTGATGAATTGCTGTTGGAAAGTGGAACCCTTGAACATCTCGACGCAACAACATTGTTAGTCTCTGACAGCAAGACTGCCGAGGGTGGAGGATTGCAAATACTTGATGTTGAAGCACAAAAAACAACTACTACAATTGTTGATGGTGTAGAAGTTGAAACAACTGTACTATCTGCAACATCTTGGGATTCTGGTATTGATACTTTAGATTTAGGAACTACTACACTTGATGCTGGATAGTTCGTATAAATAACTACAACAGGAAAATATAAATGGCACTGCAAACACTAGGAATCGGCACTACTCTTAATGATGGTACAGGTGATACACTTAGAGGTGGTGGTTCCAAAATAAATGACAACTTTTCAGAAATATATACCCTCTTGGGAGATGGTGAAGATCTATCTTCTGGTATAAGTGCTACTGCATCTGTTGTCACTCTTACAGCCCCAACAATTAGTGGAGTAGTTGGTGGAACGCAAACGTCTGCTACAATTACCACTCTGGCAACTACAACGATAAATGGAACAACTTTGAATGCAGGAACACTAGCTCTTGCTGCTGGTTCCATAACAGATAGTTCTGGTGCAATTGATTTTGGTAATGAAACCATAACAACTACAGGTACTTTGACTGTCGGTAAAATTATTACTACTGGAGATTCTGCTGGTAACAATACCTTCGATGAAGATATTTTGCTCAAGGCAAGCCGCAGGATTTTCTTTGAAGGTGCAACTGATGATGGTTTTGAAACATTACTCACCGTAGTAGATCCAACAGCAGACAGAACAATAACATTTCCGAATGAAACGGGAACGGTATTGACTACAGCAGCTTCTATAGCTACATCGCAATTAAGTTTAAGTGATACCATAGATTCATCTATGTTAAAATCTGCATCGACACTTCTTATTGTCAACTCATCTGGTTCAACGATAAAAACAATCATTGGAGCAGGGTCATAAATAAATTAGGATAAAGACATGGCAGCTATTATAACAGAAAAATTTAGACTTCACAATGCCGATCAATTTGTCGAGTCATTCACTGAATCGGGTAATAACGTTTATTACTTGTTTATAGGGAAGGCGACACCATACACGTCTGGAACAAGTGGAGGTTCTGATTCTTCTCCACCCACTCCGATTGATGGACCGACTGAAGAATACTATTCTTGGGATGACATGCTTGCTGCCAAAAAAATTGCATCAACAAATGTTCAACGTGTCATTCCACGTAGAAACTGGGCAAACAGTACAATCTATGACATGTACAGACCAGACTACAGTTCTTCTACAACTGCTAGTTCTGGCGCATCCAATCTCTATGACTCCACGTTCTACATTTTGACTTCTGACTACAGAGTATATAAGGTTCTTGATAATAATGCTGGTGCTGCTTACAGTGGAAGTGAACCAACAAGTACATCCACTGCACCGTTTGAAACTGGTGGATATGTTTTACAATACATGTATACACTTACCAGTAGTGGGATTAACAACTTCCTAACAGCAGACTTCATGCCAGTGACGACAGATAGCACTGTGTCTGCTGCTGCAACAGACGGTGCGATTGATTCTCTAATCGTCACCGCTGGTTCTGGTTACACCAACGGAACTTACTATGCTGCTGTTTATGGAGACGGCACAAGTCAAGGAACTTCTTCTGGTGCAATTGTAAGAATTACGGTATCAGGTAACACAATTCAAGCTTTTGGTTTGACTGCTGGAACTGATACAACGGTTCATGCTGCTGGTTCTGGTTACACATACGGAACTGTAAATCTTGGTTCTTCGTACACGTTTAGTGATGCAACACTTTCTACAAGTTCTTCGATGGGAAGTGGAACTAGTGGTGTAGTATCAGTTGTGATTGGTCCCAAGGGTGGCCACGGTAACAATGCCGTCGATGAACTTGGTGGACATTATGTTATGATGGCAATGACATTAACAGGTGCCGAGGGTGATGACATTTCAACTGCTAACGATTTTCGTAGAGTAGGTATTGTCGTTGACCCATATTCTTATGGAACAACCTCGACAGCATCTGCCAGTACTGCGAGAATGACAGCTGCACTAAAACTTACTTCAGTAAGTGGCACATATGATGCAGATGAAAAAATCTCTCAGGCAACTACTGGTGCAATCGGTAAAGTAGTTGAGTGGGATAGCACTAATTCAATTCTTTACTACAACCAAGAAAGGTTTAGTGATTACGGAACCAATGGTACGACAGGTGGATTTGTAGCATTCAGTGGTGCCAACGTGGTGACCGGAGCAACTTCTGGTGCAACGGGAACACCCGATTCAGGTGCTGACTCTGCTGTTACTCTTACTGGTGGCAATACAGTCACTTTTACCGATGGATATGCAAATCCAGAACTCGACCCAGATAGTGGTGATGTAATATACGTGGAACACCGTAAACCAATTAGTAGGTCTTCTGATCAAGTTGAAGACATTAAAGTTATAGTGGAATTCTAATGGCACAAAGCACAGACCTCAATGTAGCACCATATTACGACGATTTCGATTCGACGGACAATTTTGTAAGAACATTATTCCGGCCCGGATTTGCGATTCAGGCAAGGGAACTGACACAACTTCAATCTACTCTTCAGAATCAGATTGAAAAAGGTTTCAGTCATATGTTCAAAGATGGCACAGTGGTTATTCCGGGCCAATTGAGTTATCAAGGTGGGGATGAAGCATCCGACTATATCAAATTAGATTCTGCTTTTGGTGGAGAGACAATTGACGTAACTCAGTATGTAAATGCAGACACTCCCGTCATTCTTACTGGTGACACCTCTGGTGTTAAATTTCTTGTTACAACATCATCTGCTGCTACCACAGATGACCCTGCTACATTGTACGGTAATTACATATATGGCAATCTCCGTGGAACTGCAACAACTACATCTGATATTAATGGTGGTCGTAGTGATGCAGATGGTTATGTTACTTTTACTGCTGGAGAGAACATAAGTGCAGATGTAGCAGTTCAACATGGTTCTACTGGTTTTGCTGCGAATGTTGCTTCAATTAAAGTTCAAGACACAGATACTACTGCTAACCCTGCTGTTGGTAAATCTTGTGTAGCACAAATAGAGAATGGAATATATTCTGTTAAGGGTATGTTTGTAGAGGTTCTGGCACAAACAATAATTGTAGAAAAATATTCCTCGCAAGTATCTAGAACAGATAGTAATTCTCTATCTCTCAGTACCAATGAAAGTACAAGAATAGGACTTGTAGCAACGGAAACTCTTGTTACTCCTGAGGCTGATAGCACATTGTTAGATAATGCTACTGGTTCTTCTAACTATGCTGCAAAGGGTGCACATCGATTAAAGATAACGTTAACTCTTACTGCACTTTCTCTCGACTCTACCGATGATGAAAATTTCATTGAATTGCTTAGAGTAAAAGAAGGTGTGATATCAAAGTTTGCTAGAACCACTGAATATTCTATTCTTGAGGAAACACTTGCTCGTAGAACGTTTGATGAGTCGGGTGATTACACTGTAGAACCATTCACATTTGAGGTGAAAGAATCGTTAGATAGCAGTGTAGGTAATGAAGATTTTGATGGTGTGTATGCTGTCGGTGACATTACGGACCAAGGAAATACGGCATCTAGTGATAAACTTGCTCTTCAAATGTCTGATGGTAAAGCATATGTTAGGGGGTTTGAGATTTTAAAAATTTCACAAACACTAATTGATGTAAATAAAGCTAGAAATTTTAATACAGTAAATGCGGGAAGCACTGTTGCTAAGATTGGTAACTATGTTAACATATCAAATTTGTATGGAACTCCCGACGTTACACATATTACTGGTGAAAGCACTGCACATAAAACTCTTACATTATATAATACGATAACATCAACAAGAGGTTCGGCAAGTGGAACTGCGATTGGTGTAGCACGAGCCAGAGGATACGAATATAGTTCTGGTCCGGTTGGTACGCCAGAGGCTGTCTATAAACTTTATCTCTTTGATGTAAATCCATTTACAATTATTACTTTGGATGGAACACCTAGTCCTACACTTATTGCTAGTCGTACAAATGGTGGTGTTCGAATAACTGGTAATACTAGTGGTGCAACAGGATTAGTTTATGGTGCAGAGACTACAGGTACAACGTTGGTTCTTACTAATGTTGCTGGAACTTTTAGTTCTGGTGAAAAACTCAAAGCATCTGATTCTGCTGAGACAGGTGGTCTTATAGAGAATTCTGGTAATACAGATTTGACTATTAGTCAAATTGTAACTAAATCCTTTGAGCAGGTCAAATCAATTCATATGGATGATGATGATGTGGGTCAGGATTTTAGTGCTGATGTTGCTTTAACTCCGATTAATACTGCTTCTTCCTTTTTTGCTTTGGAAGGTACGGATTCTAATAGTGCAGATCAAGATGATCATATTCTTTCGGAACAAGAGGAGGATGATGTAAGTATTGATGTCGGTGCAGCCAAAGGAACAGGTTCATCTAAAAGAGTTGCGAAATTACAAGATTCACAATTGAATATGAATATGTTTGCTCTTCCTAAGAATCCTATAAAAACTCTTCTGACTGCTACTAATTCTGGAGTAAGTGATACACAATTTTATATTCGTAAACAATTTGTTGCTACAACAAATTCATCTGGTGCTATAACTTTGACTGCTGGTTCAAATGAGACCTTTGTTGCTCATACTGAAGCAGACTATACAATTTCAATTTTGATTTCTGGCGGCTCCGCCGCACAGGGTGATCTCGTCAGTGCGTCTTCTGGTAGTTTTAGTGGTGCAGGAACTGCTTCCATCACCATTACAAATCTTGCGATGTTTGGGTCGGGTGCTAAACTTAAAGTCATGGCAACTCTTCTTAAAACTGCTGTTGTTCAGAAGACTAAATCCACAAAACTCATGAAACAAATGAAAGTTGTTTCAGGTACTACTGATGCGTTTGGTACAAGACCATCTGACAAAGTTATATCACTCGGTAGAGCAGACGCTTTTAGATTGCATGCAGTATATGAATCTGACGCTACTGGAACTGATTCTGTTGCTCCTGAACTAACTCTTACGAGTGTTACAGGAACATTTGAGAGAGGCGAAAAAATTACAGGTAGTTCATCTACGGCCGAGGGTAGAATTATTGATACCTCAAGTCCAATGAACTATGTTGCCACCAACACAAATACATTCACTACTGATGATACGATTACTGGTGAGTCATCTGGTGCGACTGCAACTGTAACAGCAGTCACCGCTGGTGATCGAGTTATAACCACTGATTTCCTTTTTGAAACAGGACAGAAACCTAATTTTTATGATGTATCGAGAATACATAGAAAAATAGGTGCTCCTGTCCCGACAGGTAGATTGTTGGTTGTATATGATTATCTCGAACACGGTGCTGGTGAAGTGTTTACAGTAGACTCTTACTCCGATGTAGCAAAACAAATGGAGTATCAAGATATTCCTTCATTTATTGAAGGAAGAACAGAATTTGATAATATTGTTGCTGGAGGTCGTGGGCAATATCCATTATTTAATCAGTTTGATTTTAGACCAACAGTACAAGATGCTGCTGGAACCAGTACAACTCTTGAAACAGTGGATGAGGTTACTGGTGATTCTTTGAATTTTTATCATCGAGTGTTTGGTGATGACACTACAAACACAGGTGCATCCACAAGTCATCTCGTAAAGCCTGGATCCATTATTAACGCAGATTTCGAATTTTATCTCAGTCGAAAAGCGGTGGTTACTTTGGATATAAATGGAAACACAATAGTTACCGAGGGTACATCTTCTGAATTCCATCAGATACTTCCAGAAGATACTGGTGGTGGAATGAAACTTGCTGAGTTGTTTATTCCCGCTTATACATTCAGGCCATCAGATGTTACTGTAGTAAGAGAAAAACATCAAAGATTTACCATGAGGGACATTGGACATCTTAAGGACCGCATTGAAAATCTTGAATACTATACTAATCTTTCTTTGTTGGAACTTAATACTGACAGTTTTGAAGTAACAGATGTGAATGGTTTGAATCGATTCAAGTCCGGTTTTGTGGTTGATGCTTTTCAGGGACATAGAGTTGGACACGTAAACCATTCTGATTACAAATGTTCAGTTGATATGGAAAACAATGAATTGCGGCCATCTTCTACAGCAGAAAACATTGCACTAATTGAATCAAACACAACAGATTCTCAAAGAAAAACTGCGGGATATCAAAAGACTGGTGATCTTCTTACACTACCATATACTGAAGTTGTTGCTTATGCACAAATTTATGCAACAGAAGCACCGCCCGCAAATCCCCATCCACCAGCTGGTGGCAGCTTCGTTGGAACCATTGAGCTTACTCCATTTGGTGACGAATGGTTTGAAACAAAAAAAGCACCAGCTTTGCTCACAAATGTTGAAGGAAATTTTGATAGCATACAGGAGGCAAACAAAAATTCTATAGGAACAGTTTGGAATAATTGGCAAACACAATGGACTGGTGTAGTTCAACTGTCACAAGCAGAAGCACAAGCAATGGGTGTTAATTATCCTCATTACTATTTCCGAATGCCTGGGTCTGACGCCGGGGCCGGGTCGCATGCATTTTACCAAACAGTCGCATTTAATTCTGAACAGAAAACGAAAACTGGTGTTAAAACAACTGTTGTTGAAAAAATTGATACAGAAACTATAGGAAATAGGGTGATATCAAAAGCAGTAATACCATATGTTCGTTCTAAAACAATTAACTTTAAAGGATATAATTTCCTTCCAAATACTCAGGTTTATCCTTTCTTTGACAGAAGGAATGTTTCTGCACACGTTACACCCGTTTCTGGATTTTCAACATCAGGAGCAAGTTTATCTAAGGGTGATGCTCTGATAACAAATTCGAATGGTGAAATTCAAGGAACATTTGAGATTCCTGATCCAAAGGTGAAGGGCAATCCAAAATTTCAAACTGGTGACGTTCCTTTTAGAATTACATCGAGTCCGAAAAATAAATTAAAACCAACGCCGGTTACGGCTGGAGAAGAAACATATGAAGCGGTTGGAGTATTACGAACAACACAGGCAACTATTCAATCAACTAGAAATGCTAAGGTTGTAAGAACAAAGGTTTCAAGAAACACGACAGTAGTTAGTACGATTGCACCGCCGTCGGAGCAGATGCCAGGTAGCCACAGTAATGGGCCCCAGAGCTAGTGTGAATGAAAATGACTAAACAAAAAGAGAGGAAATAATGTGTTAAATCAACCTATTGCCCAAACATTCCACTGTGATGTTGTTGGTGGAATGTTTGTCACTAGTGCGGAAGTATTTTTTCTTACTAAGGATAACTCGTTACCGGTAATAATGGAGATTCGAGATACCATAAATGGTTATCCCGGTAATACTATTTTACCATTTAGTAAATTAGTAAAAAATCGAGATGACGTTAGAACTAGTGACGATGGGGAAAAAGCAACAAAATTTACATTTCCTTCTCCTGTGTTTTTGGAGTTTGGTCACGAATATGCTTTGTGTATAACAACAAATTCTCCAAAATATAAATTGTGGATTGCTAGAATAGGTGAAACAGAAAATAAATCTGTTTCCGATACAGAATCAGCAACGAGGTATGTCTCAAAATCACCCGGCATAGGAATGTTGTTTAAGCCACAAAAAGGAATGTCCTGGGCACCTTCCATGATGGAAGACTTAAAATTTAATTTGTATCGAGCAGAATTTAGCACCACTTCTGGAACAGTTAATTTGACAAACGATGTTGTGCCGGTTAGAACTTTGGATGAGAATCCTGTTCGTTTTCTGGATGGAAGTGCAGTCATACAGGTTCTTCATAGAGATCACGGCATGTACTCCACCTCTAACAATGTAACGATTGCATCAGTAAAGTCTGGTGCGTCAACAACACTGAATGGTGCCATCACTAAAAATTCAACTTCTATAACTCTGACTTCTGGTGCGAATTTTGATGACACCAGTGGCAAGTATTCTAGGGATGCATCCAGTGTATACTACATTAAGATTGATGACGAGATTATATCCTATACAACTATTAGTACAAACTCCATTACTAGTGCAACTAGAGGAGTAAATGACACTACTGCGGCCGCACATGCTGATGGTGCGACAGTAGAGTTGTATATGTTATACAAAATTCCTTTCACCGAGATTAACAAGACTCATACTGCCATAAGCAACATAGGAATAGATGATTATACTATCACGGTGGATTCTTCTGCTGTCATTGATAGCACAAGTTCTACTGTTACTGCGGCTGGTGGAACTCTTGTAACAGCAACAGAGAACAACGTTTACAGTGTTGCACAATATAACATTTCTAATATGCAACAAGGCAAAACTCGTATCCGTACCAGTACTCGTCCAACAACAGCAACAAGTCCTAGTGGTTCTGAAACATCTTTCACTAAAACTACTGTTGCAGATGAGATAAAAATTTCTTTAAGTGATAATATATATTATGATAAGATGTTTATGATTGCTTCGGGCATCAATGAAACTAATGAGATGGCCTCAGTTAAATCATTGGATATAGACCTTACTCTAAGCACTAAGGATACAAATTTGTCTCCTGTTATTGATATGGGAAGAACGTCAATATATGCTATATCAAATAGAATAAACAATATTGATTCCTCCTCGGATGTTTATCCAACCTCTGCATTTGCGGCAAGAACTGAACCAGATGGAGATAACAATGCTGCGATATACATTACAAAAAAAGTAGTCTTGGATAATCAGGCAACTGCTATAAGACTTCTTTTTGATGCTCTTAAAACAAATGATGCAGAGATTCAACCCTACTATAAAATTTTGAGAACAGATGATCCATCTGATTTCGATGAGTTAGGATGGGTGTCTTTTGATACAGCATTAAATGATGCAAGTTTTCCAAGTGATACACAAAATGCATTTATAGAATTGCGATATAATGCTGGTGTTAAAGATGACGGCCTAGGCACATCTCTAGATGCTTTTATTGCCTTTGCTATCAAGATTGTTATGCAAACTAGCAATGCAGCAGATGCACCAAGAATTAAAAATTTACGAGCATTAGCACTGTCAACATAATGGAAAATGAATTTATACAAGTCCAAGATCATCCCGATTTAGTTCGTGATAAACATTCTACTGGAATTATAAACACCAACAGAACTGCTTATGAACGAGCAGTAAAACGAGCACAATCTGCACAAGAACAAAGAGATGAATTACGAAATGCAACCAGAGAGATAAATAATATAAAATGCGAAATGCATGAAATTAAATCTCTACTAATACAACTGGTGAGTAAGGAATAATGGTAGACGTAACCGCTAATGCAACTACTGCTGGTGATTCACTAGAAACTCTTCGAGAAAATTTAAACCTTCTTCGAACTGACTTGTCTGGATTTTCAGCGCCGACTTTAACAGGCAGTACTGATAATACGATCACAACTGTTACTGGTTCTGAGGCAATACAGGGGGAAGCAAATCTAACCTTTGATGGTTCTACTCTTGCTGTAACTGGTGCGGTGACTGTAAGTGGTCTTACTACTCTTAGTGGTAATCTTATTATACCTAATGACGGCAATATTGGTAGTGCCGGTGATACTGATGCAATCAGTATTGACTCATCTGGTAACGTCACGATATCCCAGAATCTTACAGTAAGTGGTACTCAAACAATTGTTGACACTATAACAATGAATGCAGCAAATGCTATTGTGTTTGAGGGTGCCACTGCTGATGCACATGAAACAACTCTTAGTATTGTTGACCCCACAGGAGACCACACACAGTATTTAATTAATCAGGGTGGTTATGTTCCACTACTTGATGCTGTTACAACGACTGCGATTAGTTCTACACCAGCAGAACTTAATCTGTTAGACGGTTCAAGTGCAAACAGTGTTGTAAACTCCAAAGCAGTTATCTATGGTTCTTCTGGTGAAGTTGCTGGTACTCTTTCTACTGCTGCACAGGCAAATATAACTTCACTTGGTACACTAACAACGTTGACTGTTGACAACATTATTATCAATGGTACGAACATAGGCCACACATCAGATACGGATTCTATTGCGATTGCTTCCAATGGTGTAGTTACATTCAGTCAAGC
>VTLG01006736.1_pt1 | contig 11134 bp, 17 predicted proteins | sample 4694571 | NCBI WGS metagenome assembly VTLG01 (sample SAMN12604809, study PRJNA352737) | marine metagenome | biome: ENVO:00000447; feature: ENVO:00000209|ENVO:00000569|ENVO:01000036; material: ENVO:00002151; isolation source: viral sequences binned using virsorter ... | reverse complement strand
ATGCTTTTTCGTTACTATAACCATAGTATTGTTTAATGATTTCAAGGTCTGTGACTTTTTCCTTTCGGAGCCAGGGACTAAATCTCTTCTTTTTCCTAAGTGTATTTAGATAAAAAGAATATTGCATGTCTTTATCTAAGAATGAATACTTATTCATCTCATTAGCAAACATTACACAATCAAGATGTCCTGACAAACAACGATTAATAATATATGGAGCATAAGTTTTAATCTCAGCAGGATCTTCAGGAATCCGTTTTGTGAAATTAATTGAGTTTAACCAATCTTTTAATTCCATGCTTCCTCCAAAGGAGTTGGTGGGATAATTGAATAATTAGTCACCAATAATTCTGTCTTAATATTCTCATCAGTTCCCTTATCACCACGATGTGCCATAGAATACCTCAACTTCCACTCCTTTAAATTGTAGTTTTTGTACAACTCTTTCAGTCTATCATTAACATTATAAGTTATCATAAATTTGTGGACACAATTATAAACGTCATCTGCAAATCTTTCATGATCAAACTTCTTATGCATCTCACGGTTCTTTCCATATAAGAAATCTTTAATATCATATGGAGGATCTAGAAATATAAATGTATCTCCTGATCCATGCTCTTTCATTACTTTTGAATAATCAACATTAGTAATCTTCCAATGTTTAATTAACTTAGAAAACTGTGAAAGTTTATCTGCTCCTACAAGTGAGAAATTAGAATTAGATGCAGTCTGTGAAAATGTACTGTTCTCTGTGAGTCCTGAAAAACTACACTTATTCATTATAAAGAATGCTACTGCTTTCTCAAAGTCATTATAAGTATCAATCTCTTCCTTATATCTATTGAACAGTTCTTTAGCCTTTGCAGTTACTTTATCCTTATCACCCTCATCCAACGTCCTCTGCTTCTCTTCTCTAACCCTCTCAGACAGTTCTTCACCTCTATCCCTCAATTGTACCCAGAAGTTATAAAGGGGTACATAAAGATCATTAATCCATACTGGAATGTCTGGATTAGATTTAGTTATTTCAATCGCAATAGATCCACCACCTATAAAAGGTTCTCTATATTCTGAAATTGTTTTAGGAAACCAAGGTGATAATGTTTTTATTGCTTTAGATTTTCCACCAGGATATCTGAGTGGAGTCTTCAAGGCTTTCATTGTGTAATTTTAGCAATATACTGATAAATTAAATCCCACTTAAACTCATAAGTATTTCCCATTTCATCTTGAAGATAGAATGGAATATTGGGATGCATCATCTTAGCACGATAATAATGATTGACTACATTATAGTCATCATCAATACGTCTTTGTTCTTCACGTTCTTCATCAGTCATCATGATTATGATTTAATTTACCAGACATCTCATATGCCCCTTTATTTCCACCATGACCATGTGCTATTCCTAGTTCATGCATCTTGGCATGTTCATCTATAGGATCACGTAAATCTGTCTTACCTGGTCCTATTGTAAGGTACAGTCCATACCCCATAATAAAGAACAATAATCCTACGATAATAAAAACTAAAACCATTAGTAAAACCTCCTGTAATCTTGACCTACTTCTACTTCAATAGTATCGAATATTCTATTTAATGATCTAGCAAATATCCTATATCCAGATCCAACATATAGTTGACCAAATACTACAGATACAGTAGCTATACCCCAAAAGATATAATAAAATCTGGATTTAACTTGGTTTCTCACCTTTTCTTTTGAAATCATAATAATTACTATTTGAAATTACATTCTACCATAATCTCTGTCAAACACGCAAGCATGTTTATTTCTTGATCTGCAACAAAAGCGATTTGGTACTGATACTTAGCAAGTATGAGAACAGCAGCAGGGATGGTAGAAGGAACCAAGGAAGTGTAAAGACTATCGTAAATACGACGTAGTAAAACAGCAGGATCGTTGTCCAAGTTATTGACACACCATTTACGTACTTCCGCAAAGTTCTTCTCCTTGAGGTTTTTAATGAGATCATTTACCTTAACATCACTAAAGTGGGCAAGTATACCACTATCTATTTTACCACCAACAGAGTATCTCTGACACTCATTAAGAACTCTTCTCCAATCAGGGAAGTGTTTATTAATTAATTCTGCTAGGACTTTCTTATCTGCTTCAATATTTTCTTGCTTTAAAATATCTACTAATCTTCCGAAGAATTTTGCTGCAATTTCTTGTTTAGATTTTTTCTGAACACCAAACTCAACCACAGCACATCTCGAATGGAGGGGTTCAATGATTTTATTTTTGTAGTTGCAAGTGAAAATGAATCTACAGTTTCCTGAGAACTCCTCAATAGACGCTCTAAGGAGGAGTTGTACGTCGGGAGTGGTATTGTCTGCTTCATCAATGATGATGACTTTGTGCTTTGACTCGCTCGTAAGAGAGACTGTAGATGCGAAGTTCTTGGCGTTATTCCTAACAGTGTCAAGAAACCTACCTTCATCCGATCCATTAATGACATATACATCAACCCCCAACTGATGACATAGTGCCTTTGCTACTGTAGTCTTACCACATCCTGCAGGACCAGCAAGAAGTAGATTAGGTACTTCACCTTTATCTAGGAAATCTAGAAAGGTCTTCTTAATACTCTCTGGTAGAATACATTCTTCAATTGTTTTGGGTCTGTATTTTTCAACCCACAAAAATTCATCACGCATTTGCTTTAGTAAAATGTTTTAAACATTCATCTTCTTGATTTTTTGAACCATATAAAGATGTAAAGTAATTAAAATTGATTACAACTCTTGTTTTTTCATCAGTACAACTAACAGCTTTGTGTAATTTATGGTTTTCAAAAATTACCAATCTATTAGCAACAGAATTTACTTTCTCTCCAGATTTAAATAAAGTATATCCATTATTAGTATTCACATAATAAATGGCAGTGTACCCAATCGGAGTACCATCTTTTAATCTAGAATCACTGAATAAAGTATCATAATGAAATTTATTTTCTTCATGATTTTTAGTCCTAACATTCAAATTTGCTTTAGCTTTAATAAAAACCTGTGCTGATAAAGGTTTAATGATAGGTAATAAATCATTCCAAAAAGGACTTACTATTCCATCAGTGCTTGTAAAAAATAGATGAGTAAATTGAAATTTACCATCATCATCATAATCCACAACATTATCAAAATGCCAATACATGATTCTAGTCATAAGAATTTCAGATATTTTTTGAAACTCTTTTTCAGGCACATAATTATCAATTATACGTAAATCAGATTTACTATAATTTAAATAATCCATATATTATTCAAACGTAGAATCTGGTTCTAGTGCAATAAAATAAGTTAGATCTTGATTTTTACTCTTAAACCTAGATAGAAGTTTTTGAGAAACCACTACCTCATAATTACCAGGAAGAATTTTAATATTCTCAACCTTAAAATTAAATGAGAAGTTCTTACAGAAATAATTAGATGTCTCACCTACTGTAATTGCAAAATCATTAGAAGTATCATTCTTCTTATCACGAACAACGATCTTTACTACCCCATTTCCACCAACTACAGCTAAATCAGGAAGTTGATAAATTGACGCTGCCTTAAGCAACTTATCCAATTGATCCGTACTTAATTCAAAAGACACATCTTCACTTGGAAGAGTCATTTCTTTTTCAGGAGGAGTTACAATTACTTGTGGATCGGCAAAGAAATACTTAGATCTTGATCTACCTTCTTTAATTACCACATAATTATCTTCTTGAAAATCTAACTCAGGACTATTATGAAGACTTAATCCATTTAAGAATTGTCCTAAATCATAGATGCCAAAGTCTTTTGGTAATTCTTCTGAGACTGTTGCTTCAGCAAGAATATTTTTCATCACACTAATAGTGCGAAGTTTTGTTCCCTTCTTAAAAAGAATTGATTGATTAATAGTCGAAAAGTTTTTAAGAAGTGAAAGAGTTTTGTCAGAAAGTTTCATAACCACGGGTCGGAGTTTCATTGAGTTGTCCACTGAAATGATACAGTAGGAGTGTATAGTGTAGTGCTTTTAGTATATCACGTTTTGCTTGTCCTTTCTTGTCGTATCGACTTAGATACTTAATTGCGTTAGACCTACAGAATGATTCTGCATCTCCTACAGACTCAATAAGATCCAGTGTCTGGACATTATTCTCTTTAGAAGTATAATGTCCACCATATGTCGTGGAGATATAATCCTGAAGAGCTTTGATAGACTCATCTTCTTTATACTTTCTAGGATTATCTGATTCTATTCCAGGTGTTGGTGTATCATCACCACCAAATGTAATTACATCTGCTCCACTTACAAATGGATCAGAGTAAGAACCAAGATCTAAATTGAGAGTATCAACAATTCCTGTGTTCCCTACTCCCAAATCAAAATTAACAAATTGATCAGTACTCAATCCAATGTGATGGGCAATTGAATCGTCATTATCAGCAAATGTAGTGAATGCAGTTGGATAATCATCAACACCTAAAGCATAACCACCATCTATAGTGAGAACATCCTGATCAGATCCACCAAAAGTTATTGGTGGATTTAACATGTTAGGATCAACCTCTTCAACCTCAAGATCTTCAGGAACATTAAATATAGTGTTCCCAGTTCCTGTATTAATTACTATATTTTCATCATTCAATTCAATATTATCAATAGGATAAGTTTTGTCCGTCATTTCATCATCTCCATAAAGTTCGTCATAAAGTAAGCTCCATGCATTAATCATACATCTACCCCTCCAACTTGTCAAGATCTACATCAGCATCTACCTTATCATATAGTTCAAGGAATGCTTGCTTAGTCTCATCATCAAATCTGTTTACACAAACTTGAATTGCTTTCATCTTATCATTAAAGATACTGTAAGCACGAACTATGTGAACCAATCTACGAGTGCTGATAATCTCTTCAATACCACCATCATAGAATGTTTTACGGATGATGTCACCCCAATCTACAAGTCTTGCAAGGAAGTCAGTATCAGTTACACCCAATTGTGAAGCAACACCACCAAGGATTTTCTTCTCTACTCCAACAGGTGGATACTCTTGCTCAAAGGTTACAGGGAATCTCTCAAGGAATGCTTCATTCAGTACATTAGTACCAATGAACCTACCGTCATCAGATCCTTTACCCTTTGTGTTTGCAGTTGCAACTACATTGAATCCTACCGCAGGTCTGACAAACCTACCGATTTTTTTGAGGAACAACCCTTTACCTTCAAGTATGGGTTGGAGGCAAAGGATTTTGTTACTAGCCAGGTCAATCTCATCGAGTAGCAAGATTGCTCCTCGTTCAAGTGCTTCAATGACAGGTCCGTTATGCCAAACTGTTGCCCCATCAACAAGGCGAAACCCACCAATAAGATCGTCTTCATCAGTTTCAATAGTAATGTTTACACGAATAAGTTCTCTACCCAATTGAGCACATGCTTGCTCTACACCAAAGGTCTTACCATTACCTGAGAGACCTGTAATGAATGTAGGATAAAACTGTTTTGACTGTATTACTTTCTTTACGTCATTGAAAGGACCAAATTTAACAAAAGTATCATCCTTTGAGGGAACTAGATCTTGTGGTACTGTAGGTTCAACAGAAGGAGCACTGAAAGATTTCTCAATGTTCTCTACAGCTTTAGTGGTAACTTCAAGATTCCACTTACCACGACCAACAGAAAACTGTTTAATCTTTTTAGTGACAGTCTGATAAGCAATATCATTCATACGGCAAAATCCACGAACATCAGGAGCTGTGAACTCTTTACCATATGTACTTCTCAAACCTTCAATAATTTCATCTGCAGTCATTTTGATCTCAAACATAATGTAATTCGTTTCAATATAAGTATCATACATGAAAAAAGGGTCATATAGACCCTTAGTGGACACTTATTTAATTGTCTTCTGTTTCTCAAAAAACTCTCCTAAAGAGGATGATACATCAGGTGGTTCAGGTTCTTTATAACCCTTCATCTTTTTCCATTTATTATGCAATGCTCCCATCATCCATGACTGAGCAAGACTCTTGGGACCATTTTCCAAAAGATCTAATTCATACTTACTAGAAGTATATCCTTTATACTCTTCTCTCCAATTGGAGTCATCATAAGGTTTGTTTGTCATCTTTTGTAAGCAAAGGTTTTCTTTTTGATTTGAGTATCACCTTCTGGTGATGTTTGACCTGGTTTAAATTTACCTGCCTTTATTCTTTTAACGTTTTTACCTTGACTATCTTTGCCGAGTCCACCCTTTCTGGTTGCTGATACTGTACCAGTTTTTTTGGTTTGTGTCAAGACCGCATCCTGACCATACTTCTTACCTAATGATTTTACTGCTTTCTTAAAGGCTCTCTTACCCTTCTTACCAGAAGTGACAACGTGACTACGTTCTTTAACCTTAGTGGTCTTACCAGTGTCATCATCCTTTTCATCCCATCTTCCAGATACCTTAGTAGCACCTGGTAAACCCTTACCTTTTATATCACGGTCTAATTGTTTTGCTCTTGCTTTATTTTCTTTCTTAGATTTGTCAGCACGACTTCCAGAGATCACTGCCATCCCACCTTTATCTGATTTAGATTTAATTCTACTCAGACTACTTTCTTCTAGAAATTCCTTAAAAGTCTTCATTATCGACGACACTATTATATGAATATTTATTCTTCTTTATCCTTAACTGAATTCCATGAAGCTCTAAAAGTGAGATCTTTGTATCAGTCATCTCTTCACTATAGAAAATAAGAGGTTGTTTGGTACAGTCTCCACTCATTTTTCTTCCTCATCAACTTCTACTATTGTCTTATAATATTCTAATCTTCTCCGAAGAAGAGTCACTTCTTCTTTTAATTTTTCTTTTTCTGTTCTCAGTTCTGCGATTTCTTGTTCGTAGAGGATAATCATTTGTTCCAGTCGAAGTACATCATTTTCTAGATCCCATCGTGGTTTGGGATATGGAGTGGTCATGTTAGGGTTTCTGAATAATTATTTACTCATTTAATCATTGCTTTATTTTTTTAACCAATCTGGTTTTCTGGATTCGTCACGTAAATAATTAGATGCAACCCAAGGTTTGCTGCTAATGTAATTTTTGTAAGCAGTAAAAGTGTCAATGCTTGTGTCATGTTTATACTCATCTGGCATTGCACGAGTAAAGGACTCCACCATACAATAGCATGTAATTACCTCACCTGCAAATTTGTGGAATGTTTTCTTTGCTTCAAACAATGCATTAGCACATCCATGCACCTTACCATAACGATGATTATATTCATCAACTAAAGCACATCCATGCTGAATCAACCATGCAGTATTGTATATACTATCTGCTGCCCATTGGGTACAAGGATGATTCCTAAATGCACCCTTTGCAACTGAATATGGTGTTCCATCTTTCTTTTTAACTAAATCATCACCCCAATCATAATACCAATGGGAAAAGACAATGGAGAGCATTTGACATGTCTCCAATGGCATCTTAACCACATGCTTATCAGGCAATACTCTCGCTGATACATGTGGATCCCAATTAGTTACAAAGATGTTCATGCGACTAGTTCAATAAATTCACCAAGAACTTTTTTATTAAGTTTCTTAGTCTTAAGGGACTTAACAAATGCTCTCTTGATCTGTGCTTTGGTTGCTTCATCATCCACATCGAACTCAGCATCTTGAGCAAGTGCAGCAGAAGAGATTGCAAAGTATGCATCATAACCTGAATTGGTAATAGTGCAACTCTTATTCTTCTTCCACTCACTCATTATCTTATCATTATGATAGTGGTAATGTCCAATAAAATATCTTGCATCACGACCTTCAAGGACACGAATACCAATAAAATTAGTAGAAGGGAACTTATCTTGAAGATGATGTAAGAGACCATCAGTGAACTGTCTATATCCACCAGGAAGTTTATAAGTCTTACCAAGTTTACGATCTCTTAGGAAAGAACGATCACCATGACAAGGAACACATCCTAAAAATTCATCCTCTTCCCAGTGACGATCAACCATCTTATTGTAAGGAAGTTGAGAACCTTCACCATCAGTAAGGATTATACACTGAACTTTTTCAGCACCAGTCTTCTCTTGGAATTGTGGGATAAGTTGATGAAGAGTGACTAATGTTTCATTTAATGGAGTGCCAGAAAGACATAACTCAATTGGATACTGATAAGAAGTACGCCTATTACCAAATGAATGAGCAGTTCTCCAGATATTAATCATTTGGTTTTCTAGTGTCTTAGCATTTGAGTCACTAGTAAAGAAGTGAAGTAAACTAAAATCACTATCTACATGGAGGAAACCTTCCTTTCTTTCACAATGTTGAAACTTTGGTTTTGTCATTCTATCATACCTATCTTCCATATATTCTCTTTCGGTTCTGTTTCTAAACTCACTACTAAAAGCATACACATCAAAAGGAATCTGAACTTTCTTACAGAACCAGATTAGATTGTAAAGTTGCTTTAGTGTATCTTCAAGAACTCTTGACATGGAACCAGACCAATCCAATATAAAGATTAGACCATGATTCTTACCATCAGGAAGAACAGTTATTTTCTTGAATAGATCTTCATTGAACTTATAGGTATGAAGTTGTCTTGTATCTAAAACCCCAGTTCTAGAAGTAGAAGCACGAGCATAAGCAGAAGCAGACTTACGGCACTCAAACTCTTTAACAAGATAAGAAACCTCTTTCTGGGCATCTCGTTTAAATTTAACATAATCGGAATCAGGTACTTGAAAAGTGGTTTCGGGATAAAGATATTCTAGTCCTTCAGGAACTTCTCCTCTTCCCCTTAATGCTTCAGTATATCTTTCATCTTCTTCTCTATAATGCTTATCTGCTATTTCATGAACGGTTTCGTTTGATATAATAACACTTTCAAGATTAACTTTAGGAAGTTCTACATATACATTTTCAGATGAATATTCACTACCAGTAAGATCTTTTAACTTACCTAGTAATGCATCTGCTGTTTGGATTTGAGGTTCTAGAGAATTGCTAGAATCATCCACCCCAGTAGGAGAATCAGAACTACTGACCCCACTTTCCAAAGGAGCATCGCTATCAGAGTCAGAAAGGGAAGAATCAGAATTGCTAGGGATATCAGCATCAATATTCCCAGTGCCTGTAGTATCACCTGTAGACTGTTCATCGACCAAATCTTCCCCCAAACCCTCTTCACCCTTTGTTGGAAGTTCTTGGGTTTTCTGTTGTGCTTCTTGCTTGCAGTAATTATATAACGCTTCTGCTGCTGCGATGGTGTCAGTAAAGGTCTCGGCATTTTGGATTAGAGTGATAATCTCCTTTTCAGGATCTGAAAAAGATATAGGAAGGAACGAACCAATCTTGAAATATAGATTAGCCCGATCAGCAAGATTAAAATTATCAATATCTTCACCATCTAACTCAAAGAAATCATTCTCATGCATCTCACTATAACCCCTATAAAAGGATTTGGCAATACCCAAATACTTTCTCTTCATCAATTTCTCAATACGAGCGTCCTCAACCACATTCATAAACTGATGTGGAATATCCTTTGGAGGATCTACATTGGGTGTAAAGAGTGCGTGTCCTACTTCATGTCCTACAAGCATATCATATACATAATTACTTGCCTTCTCCCAGAGTGGAAGGATCAATACACGAGTGTCTACATTAAACTGTGCTGTCTCAACGTGCTTGTGCTCTACTACTATATCTTCAGTAGCAAGCAACTTAGCTAATTGAGACTTGATTTCTTGCTGAACTGCCATACTTTTTGTTTCGTATGAACCTAGTATACTAAAAAACCTCCCCATTATTGAGGAGGTTGTGACACTTATTTGATTGGTTTTTTATGCGATCAGAAGACCTCACTACAGATTCTTCTACATACGCTCGCATTATCATCGCACTCTGTTAGGCACTGAAAATAATCATTTATCGCAGATTCGTGGTCTACTGCTTCTATTTCCTCCGTACTTGATTTCCAACCTGCCAACTGATTATAGGATACTAGATTGTGCATTGATGACTTCTCCATTGTTTAACGTGAACTTCATAACCAATAAGGTTTGGTTACATCTTGTTCTCCTCAAGTCTACTATTATTTAGAAAAAAATGTTTGTATTTGCTGATACAAATTTACAAAAATAAATGCCTACGAGTTTATACCTAGTTGTATAAATAGATTTTTAAAACTGTGAGGGAAGGAGTCGAACCTTCAAGTCCCGCCAGGAACATCAGTTAAACAGACTGACACGTTTACCAATTTCGTCACCTCACAAAGGAATCCCTAATCAGGGATTGCTTGCATGATGCGTGTGACTCCTATCCCACCACCTGATCTAGGAAAGAAATCAAACTCTAAAAACTCTTCTAGTTCTTTCTCAACTCTTTCCTTACCAAATAAATTAATAATCAGTTGAGCATACTGCCCATCTGATATTGTGTAGAATGTTTCACGCATCTGTTCTTTATCTGTACTGCGTTCTGCACTACCGATAGTTTCCATACCATTTAATATAACATCAATCTTCTTACTAGTATCATCATTATTTCTTGCCATGTTCCAGAAGGGTGATGTCCACTCAGGGAAATCAGTAATCATACCATGACCAATCTTTTCTTCATGGTCATGATCAAGTTCTTTTGTATTAAACTTATTAGACCAGTCATCATAGGTTTCAATCTCAAGATCAGGTAGACCAAGATACTCACATAGTTCTATTTCCATCTTCTTAAGTTCATCTACACCACCGTGCATCTCAAATTCAAACATGGGGAAAATAACTTCATGTCTTCCTGCTACAGGGTTTGGTTCCTGTCTATAAGAAGTTGATACGCAAAAGAAACCAGGTGCTTCAGGGTTCTTAAGTAGTTCATATTCCAACCACATTTGCCCTGTCTGTGGTAGTGGCCAGATCTCTCCATTATACTCATATGTTGCTACTGTCTCTGGATCTTCACAGGCAGCAAGAATACTTAAACGGTTCTGAGTATGGACCTCATAGAAACCTTTAGCCAAAAAAAATGACCTTAATAGGTCAACGGTCTTGGTATATTTTTTTGGGTCAATAATGCTTGTCATTATTTCTAGGCAAAACTAATTTATTTATATAATTAAAAAAGCACTCTT